>Ga0131853_10001016_pt1 | contig 51038 bp, 58 predicted proteins | sample TergutLab28metaG_FD_92764 | JGI IMG/M metagenome (GOLD analysis project Ga0131853, IMG submission 92764) | Labiotermes labralis P1 segment gut microbial communities from Petit-Saut dam, French Guiana - Lab288 P1 (version 2) (version 2) | ecosystem: Host-associated > Arthropoda: Insects >...
CCAATCAAGGAGCTGAGGACTGTCGTCGCCACCGTGCCCAAAGGCACGCTAGGACGAAGGGACGCAGAGTGGCGGAAATATCGACCGCAAATATGCGTTTTCGTTAGTGGGAACAGGTCCTAAAACGTGGGCGCAATATTGTCAAATATTTCCTCATCCCTATTTCTCTCAAGGGCTCTCTCGATTTCCGGCGCGTCATCGCCACCGCCTTGGATTTTTTCAAGCATATCCGGGGCGGTGTTGACGGCCACGCGCCTTATGCCGCTGTTTTGCCACCTAATATCTGCCACAACGCGCCTTTTTAGGGCTATCAGCTCTCTGCTATCCAAATCCCGCGTCAAATCAAGGCTTATAACCGCTGTTTTGCCGTCGATTTTCACGATGCAGTCGTTGATTTCGTTGTAGCCAACCAGATAGTTCTCGATATCCCTGGCTACAGCTTCCAGCGATTCTTGACGAGCCTCAAAATCCGCCACATCCCCGCAAGAAGCAAGTGGCAAGGTCAACAATACCAAAAATATAGTTAATATAAAGCTTTTTTTCATTTTCACACCCCTTTTGCTTTTATTCTTACAGAAATTGTGTTATATTAGTTGTAAAGTATTTTCCAAAGGAGGAAGATTATGCACAGATACGCAAGAAGACACCACAGGGTGGCCGCAAAAGAGGCGGCATACAGCCCGCAGGGGCAGATGGTAAGGCTGCACAGAAACAAATACAAAATTATGCTGGCCGCGCTGGCCTTTGTTTTGCTGGCCTGCGTAAAATGGTTTACAATAGGCTATTTGGTGGGGAGCAGGCATGATGACTAGGCTTAATATCGAGGCCGATGCCACACAGCTGCGCGGGGTGGCATTATGAGGCTGGGCATGGTGGGCCTGCCAAATTCTGGCAAGAGCACACTTTTTAACGCGCTAACAGAAAGCGAGGCCGCATCCGGCAACTATCCTTTTTCCACCGTGGACAAAAATGTCGGCATAGTGCCTGTGGGCGACGGCCGCCTTGCGGTGCTACAAGAAATTTACAATGCCAAAAAAGTCACCTATGCCACCATCGAATTTGTGGACATAGCCGGGCTTGTACGCGGCTCCAGCGGCGGCGGCGGCATGGGCAACAAATTCCTTTCGCATATTCGCGAGATGGATGGGCTTGTGCAGGTTGTGCGCTGTTTTGACGATGAAAATATACCCCATGTAGATGGCGACATAGACCCCGTACGCGATATGGAGACCATACGCCTAGAACTGATTTTTGCGGATATGGAAACTGTTACCAAAAGGATAGACAGGGTGAAGAAAGAAAACAAAAGCGGCAAAGGCGGCAAAGAAGAGCTGGCCGTGCTGGAGCGGCTTTTGGCCCATCTGGAAGAAGAAAAAACAGCCATAGACCTGGATGCCGAAGACCACGAGCGCGAGATGTTTGCCCATCTTGGCCTGCTAACCAACAAACCCATGATATATGTAGCCAATGTGGATGAAGCGGATATTGATGGCAATGCGTACACAGCAGCCATGCAGGCGGCTTTGTCCTGCGATAGCATAGAGACCTTTATTGTCGCGGCCAAGGTAGAAGAAGAGCTTGTAGGGCTGGATGATGACCAAAAAAAGGAATTTTTATCAGAGCTGGGCATAGCCAGCAGCGGCTTGGATAAAGTTACAGAAGCGGGCTATCGCGCACTAAACCTTATGTCCTTCCTAACGGGCGGGCCTACAGAGGTGCGCGCCTGGACTATCCCCGTAGGCACAAAAGCCGTGATAGCCGCCGGCAAAATCCACAGCGACATACAGCGGGGCTTTATACGCGCCGAAATTGTGGGTTATAACGACCTAGTAGAAAAAGGCAACTACAATGCCTGTAAAGACGCCGGGCTAACGCGGCTAGAGGGCAAGGAATATATTGTGCAGGAAGGGGATGTCATCCTCTTTCGGTTTAATGTATAAGGAGAATCTAATGAGAAAATTCGTAATTTCAACCGCGATCCTGATGCTGTTATTTGTTGCATCGGCATCTACGGCGTTTGTTGCGTCCGAAATTAATGTCACCATAGATGGCGTAGCCATCGACTTCGAAGGGCAGCCGCCAACAATCGTAGATGGCCGAACCCTAGTGCCTGTGCGCGGCGTTTTCGAGCATTTGGGCTTCAATATAGGATGGTCGCAGACCAGACAAGCCGCGATTTTGACCGACAGCACCCGTTCTATCAACATCACGATCGGTTACAATACCTTTACCGTAGACCGTACCCTCTACCCGCTGGACGTGCCCGCGCAGATAATAGATGGCCGAACCATGTTGCCAATACGCAGCCTGCTGGAGGCCGTTGGGTATGATGTGGACTGGGATGCCGCCACTCAAACCGTGGTGATAAGCTCTACCCCTTGGAATCCCGCCCATGTGGGCGATGCCGAAATACATGTGATGTGGTGGGGCAACGACGCCAGGCGCGATGCCATGCTGGCCGCGCTGGATATTTTTATGGAAAGATATCCAAATGTTACCATAGAGCCCATGCCCATCCCGTGGGGCAACTATATAGAAATGCTTCATGTCATGCTGGCCGCGGGCACATTGCCCGATTTGGTTCAGATTGACTATACCCACTTGCATCGGATGGGCGGTTGGGGGGATGTGTTTTTGAATTTGGACGATATGTCCCATATTTTGGATTTAAGCCGTTGGGACGACAGCCACCTTGACTTTATGCGCATTAACGGCGAGTTGGCCGCTGTGCCGCGCAGAGTGGACGGCCGGGTTGTTGTGTACTACAGACCCCTTCTGGAAGAATTTGGTTTGACTACCTTCCCTGCCACTATCCAGGAGCTTATTGTCTTTGGACAACTGATTTCGGCAGAAAATCTTCCCCATGACGATTTGGGTTGGAATCGCTACGCCCTGGCAAATACCGACAACGCGCTGTTTGACTTTATGATGACCACATGGCTTTACGACACCGGAGGCAGCCACAGAGAGGTGGCAGCGAACTTTGGCATATTCGACAGGCTGCTGGAGGCTGGCGCGGTGCAAAACACAAATCAGGAGTGGACCATGGGTGGACAGCAGCACAATTGGGTCTGGGCCGAAGGCCGCTCTGCCGGGGTTTTTGTGTGGTCAAGCAGCGCACCGGATTATATGAACAGCCTAATGACCGCCATGGGCGAAAGCAATTTTGATAATTTTGGCGTGACCACGCTGCCTATGCCGCCCGGTGCTGCCCCTGTGACAATGCATAGCCCGCCTTTTGGGCATGCCATCTCCAGTTGGACAGTATATCCCGAGGTGACGGCATATCTTCTTAACTTTCTGTATACAGACCCAGCCGCCATTGCCGCTATAGGCAACACCTTGGGCTATCCCATTCTTGATAGTGTGCAAGAAATTCTTGATACAACCAATATGGGCATCATAGGCCCCCATTTTTATCTGCAACCATATTGGTGGCAACGTATTGATGCGATAAACGACTTTAGAGGCAGCTTTATTAACAGCCACGAGGCGGCGCAAAGATTTATTGAGGCACAGCGGGCCGCGATTGAAGCAATGCAATAGTATACGATAGTCAAAAAACCGGCTGCCAGAAAAATCTGACAGCCGGTTTTTGTAGGGTCAACTAATTCAAGCCAATTTGCTTCGCCATTTCTACAACGGATTGCTTGGAAACCTTCTTGCCTTTGTACTCAATAAGGTCTTCCATGCTGCCGGTAAAGATATCGGCAGGCTCATACTTTTTTAAGATGATTTTGCCTTCATCGACAAAAATCTCCAAAGCATCGCGCACCTCAATGTGCAGAACTTTTCTGAGCTCGATGGGCAAAACAATGCGTCCCAGCTCGTCAACCTTTCTAACGATTCCAGTTGATTTCATTCCTTCTCCTCCTTCTCCTCCTTGATGTGTTTTTTTTGCAACCATGCGATATTGTGCATCCTTGCAGTTTTTTCTTAATATGGAAATAGTATATAATATTTTCAAATTTTTGTCAAGCCTTGTAACATAAATGTAAAAAAACAAGGTTTTTGACATATTTTGTTAAATACATTAAATGTTTTATTCATTGTCAAACATGCTCCAGCATAGGCTTATACAAATTAGACCAGTCCGCTAACCTGCTTTCGTCAGATTTTCGAGCATATTTTTCATTATGCAAGGAAAGGCCGACGACGCAAAGCCAAAGCTTTTGCTAGGAGGCCTTGACGAAGCAGGGTGGAAAATAGGCCGGAAATATGACGGAATGAGGTTAGTGGACTGGTCTATCCATTTGGAGGCAAGCCATGCTTAATTATCTATGGGCAGCAATGATTTTAATCGGTATCACTGTTAGTATCATAACAGGAAATTTGGAGGCCATAACGCCCGCCGCACTAGATTCTGCCACAGAAGCCGTGACGGTGGCCATCACCATGCTAGGCATAATGGCTATGTGGACGGGCCTAATGCGCGTGGCAGAAAATTCCGGTATGATAGCGGCCATATCCGAAAAAATGGGGCCGCTGCTGCGCTTTTTGTTCCCCGGCCTGGCACCCGGCAGCCGCGCATTATCGTATATTTCCACCAACCTAATTGCAAATGTGCTGGGGCTGGGCTGGGCGGCCACACCGGCCGGGCTAAAGGCCATGGAAGAGCTGCAAAAAATCAACCCTGAGAAAAAAACCGCATCAAGAGAAATGTGTATGTTCATGATTATCAATATGTCGAGTTTACAGATAGTTACAATTTCTGTGCTGGCCTATCGCGCGCAATATAATTCCATCAGCCCATCAGAAATCATAGGTCCAGGCTTCTTTGCCACGCTAATTTCCACCATTTTTGCCGTGGCCTACACAAAATTTATGGAGCGGCGGGTGTTTGGCAAATGAGCATGATTCTTTTTATTTCAGACCTAATGATACCGCTAACCATCGTCGCCATCGTGAGCTATGGCCTGCTAAAGCGCAGCAATGTCTACGATAGCTTTTTGGAAGGCGCGATGGAGGGTATGAAAATAACGGTCAATATCCTGCCCACGCTGGTGGGGCTTATGGTGGCCGTAGGCGTTCTTCGCGCCTCTGGTACCCTAGGCTATATCGCTGACTTTTTAGCACCTCTAACCCGTCTTGTAGGCTTCCCGGAGGAAGCTTTGCCCCTTACATTGATGCGACTTGTATCATCTTCTGCCGCCACAGGCTTGCAGCTGGATGTTTATGCAACCCACGGGCCAGATAGCTTTATAGGCCGCTTTGTGTCTGTAATGATGTCCTCTACCGAGACGGTTTTCTATACTTTTAGTGTATATTTTCTGCATATCGGCATCACGAAGACCCGCTACACCCTATCGGGCGCGATTTTGGCCAATATTGTTAGCGTCATCGCTTCTTTGGTTATCACCATCATGGTTTTCGGGCGATAGCTCTTCAGAATAATGTTGTGTGTTGCTACGGCTCTTTGAGCGTGCAAACATGGCTAGAATCATCAGGCATGTTATGGAAATTATGGATATTATTGCAAAAGATAAAGTCATGTGGCCACCTCCTATTGCCATTATATGGATGTGGCCTTTCCTTTGCATCTTGACTAACAGCGCGGTTTGTGTTATAATTCTGGCAGAAAAGAGGGTTGATTTTGACACAAAATAATCTGGCAAAACGCGAAGCCTATGGTCGCCGCTCGGGCATCATAGGCATTATATTGAATTTCTGCTTATTCGTAATGAAGCTGATTGTTGGCATTTTTACCGGCAGCATCGCTGTTATTGCTGATGCCGTCAACAACCTTTCCGATGCAGCAAATTCCGTGATTACATTAGTGGGCTTTAGACTGGCCGGCAAACCCGCCGACAAGGAACATCCCTTTGGCCATGGACGTGTAGAGGACATTGTGGGCATTGTCATCGCTATGTCCATCATCCTTTTGGGAGTAGAATTTATCCGCAGTTCTATCGCAAATATCATAGACCCGCCGGAGATGGATGCAAGCCTGATGGCCATTGCCCTGCTTGCCGCTGGTTTTTTTGTAAAACTATGGATGTATTTTTACAACCGCAAACTGGCGCGGGAAATTGACAGCGACGTGCTGATGATGGTTGCCAAGGATTCGCGTAATGACTGCTTTATCAACATCGCTACCATAGCTTCTCTGGCGGCCGTCAGCTATTTCAACTTATACATCGATGGTTTCGTGGGCATTTTAATTTCTGCTGTGTTGCTGCACACGGGCATTATGGCTTCAAAGGCAATTTTTGGAAATATCCTAGGCAAACCTGTAGATAAAAAGACGGCAGATGCCATAGTCGCCATCGTGATGCAGCAAGAAGGCATTATAGGCACCCACGACCTTGTGGTTCACAACTATGGGCCCATGCGCAATGTGGCTACAATCCATGCAGAAGTGCCAATGACAGTCTCCATCGTGGATGCCCATGGATCTATAGATGCCGCAGAAGCCGCCGTTGCTGAGCAACTGGGCATCGCGCTAACAATCCACTTGGACCCGGTAGATACGGCCAATGAGCAGCTTAATGACATAAAAGCCGTGACACAGGGCTTTCTGGCCGAAAATTGCCCAAAGGCCGATGCCCACGAATTTAGATTTGTGGAGCGCACCCCGGGCAGGCTTCTTATTTTCGAGCTACAACTGCCCCATGGTACGCAAAAAACCGAAAGCGACGGCATTGTGGCCGGAATAAAGAGCCGCATACGCCAGTGCTACCCGGATTGCAATGTTAAAATCAACATCGAATTCGGTTTTGTAGCAGAGGAATGATTTTTCTTGCAATAACTGCCAATAAGTGTTAAAATAGACTATATAATGTGTATTTAGGAGGAAATGTGATGTCTGGAAGGTTTAATCATGTCAGAAAGGGCGGCTACGACCCCGCCGAGGTAGAACAATACATAGCTGAGCTTGAGAATCAGCTGAAATACTATAGGGACAGGGATGCAACGATAAACCAGGCCATTATTAGCGCGCAGGCGGCGGCGGACAGCATTGTGCAAAACGCCAAAAACCAAGGGCGCACTATACGCGAGCATGTAGCCAAGCAGCTAGAGGACGTGTCTTTGTCTATTTCATCGCAAAAACAGATGTTGTCAAATTTTGTAAATGACTATAACCATGTTATATCAAAATATTTGCGCGTGATTGATGACGAAGACTTTAGAGACATTACTGATAAAATCGACACTATGGAGGCCTATTTGCGCGATTTTTCCCAAGAGGTTCATGAAGATTTGCAGATTGAAAGAAGAATGAACCAAGGCCAGGCCGCGAGGGGTGGCGATAGCGATGCGTAAATTATCGAATTTTATAAAAATCGCGCTTGCCGCGCTATTTTGCGTGGCCTTTTTCGCTTTAGACACAACACAGCTACATGCCCAAACCCCGCTATTCCTGCGTGTTGGGCTGGAGAGCCACTTCCACAACCAGGCACAAATTACAATTCCTTCCACCAATATCACAATAGGGCGATTTGCAAATTACCATTTTCAGCCCTCGGGCACATTGTCCAGCCCTGGCGGTTTTGTCGCACGGCCGGATAATTCCTATTACATACGTCTGCATTACAATTTTTCCGACCTAACACAGGCGCAAAATGCTGCTGCAATGCATAATGGCGCGATCCCTGCGCTTTTGTACAGCGGCCTGTGGGGGCTGTATATACCCGGGACGGATGGCGTCCATGGTGATGTTGTGTTTCCTTCCACAAGCCGGATTTCCCTTTCTGCAGGCGGCCAGATCGTGCTGATTGCCGACAATGTGAATGTAAATCTGCAATTTCAGGATGTGCAGGGCATCACGGCATTGGGAGAGCGGCAATATCGCGGTTTTATAGAGATTGCGCGGTTTTCCGGCAATTTGCTTACCGCCGTAAATGTTATTGATATAGAGGAATATCTACTGTCTGTTGTGCCAGCAGAAATGCCTGCCAGTTGGCATATAGAGGCACTAAAGGCCCAGGCAGTTGCGGCGCGTACATACACAGTATTTAGGCTGGAATCCCTTGCCCATAGAGGCTACGACCTTTGCGACACAACATTTTCGCAAGTGTATGTGGGTATTTCCAGCGAACACGAAAACACCACGGCTGCCGTAAATGCAACCCGTGGTATCATGATTTTTCATAATGGACAACCCATAGAGGCCGTGTATTTCTCGTCATCCGGCGGTTTTACGGATAATAGCGAGAATGTTTGGGTTGCCACCGTGCCCTATCTACGCGCTGTGGCCGAAATCCACGAACCCGGCGCAAGGGAATGGACGCGCACAATCACACTAACGCAACTAAACGCCCTTTTGGCCGCAAACAACATAAATATCGGCAATGCCACAGGTATGCAGCTGGGCAAATCCTCAAACGGCCGCGTGCAAGAGCTGACAATAACCGGCACGACAGGCCAGCACACCATCAGAACCGAGACCATACGCCGGTTTTTCTCGCCATCGCTGGAGAGCCGCAATTTCACCATCGTGGGAGGCATGTCTGTTCATGGCGCACCGGGCTCGCCTATAGCACAGCCGGAGCTTAGAGCATATGTGCAGACCGCCGGCAGCTTGGCTAACGCGAATTTGCAGGGCTTACAGGTGCAAGGGCAGCTTGGACAAGCCAGTCTTGTTCAAAGTGACATTTCTGTGCAATCAGCGGCTCGTGTTGTTAATTTGCAGCCCACAACCGTAACGCCAAACCAGCCAGAGCAGCCCACCCAACCCGAACAGCCTTTGCCGGAAAGACCGCAAATAGGCAATGCCATCATTTCTTCCACCGTTAGCACCGAATACAGCATCACCCTTTCGGGGCGGGGCTGGGGGCACGGCGTGGGCATGTCCCAGCATGGCGCCCACGGCATGGCACAAATGGGTTACAACTTTAGACAAATCTTGCAGCATTATTATACAGGAGTTGAAGTGCATTGAAAAAAAGCGATTTTTACTACGAGCTACCAAAAGAGCTGATAGCGCAAACGCCGCTGGAAGATAGGGCAGCATCCCGGTTGCTTACGCTGGATAGGCGAAATGGCGATGTCGCCCACGGCCATTTTGGCGACATTTTGAACATCTTGAATCCGGAGGACTGCCTGGTAATAAACAACACAAAGGTAATCCCCGCGCGGCTTATGGGTCGCAGGGCCGATGGCGACGGCGAAATTGAATTTCTGCTGCTAAACAACAAAGGAGACAATATTTGGGAAGTGCTGGTAAATCCTGGTAAATGGGCCAGGGTCGGCCACAGGGCTATTTTTGGCGACATCCTCCATGCAGAGGTCATCGACATCGTTGACGGCGGCAATCGTCTGGTAAAGTTTTCCTATGACGAACCCCATGGCCTCTTTGAAAATATCTTGGACAAGCTGGGCGAAATGCCCCTGCCGCCGTATATCACGCAAAAGCTGGACGATGCCAACCGCTACCAAACCGTATATGCCGAGGAAGCGGGCTCTGCGGCAGCACCCACGGCGGGTCTGCACTTCACAGAAGAGTTACTGAACGCAATACGCGCAAAGGGCGTATCCATCGCGCATGTTACGCTGCATGTTGGTTTGGGCACTTTCCGCCCTGTCAAAACCGATAATATCGGAGACCACGAAATGCATTCGGAGTTTTATGTTCTAGATCCCGTGCAAGCTGAAATTATCAACAATGCCCGCGCTGGCGGCGGCCGCATTGTCGCCGTGGGCACAACTAGTGTGCGCACTTTGGAATCCTGTGTGGATGATAGCGGCAAACTGATCCCGAGCAGCGGCTACACAGGCATTTTCATCTATCCCGGCCATGTTTTTAAGGCAGTGGATGGGCTGATTACAAACTTTCACCTGCCCGAATCTACGCTGGTGATGCTGGTTTCGGCGTTTTCCAGCCGCGAGTTTATTTTGGCGGCCTATGCAGCGGCCATCGGGGAGCGGTATCGCTTTTTTAGCTTTGGTGATGCCATGTTGCTTATATGAAGCCAATCAGGATTTTACACACCGCCGACTGGCATCTTGGTGCGTATCTGGGCAATTTTAGCCGCATAGCCGAGCAACAGCTGTTCTTGGAGCAGCTCTGCCGCATTGTGGCCGAAAATGCCGTGGGTATGGTCATCATTGCCGGTGATATTTATGACTCTACGAACCCGCCTGCCGCGGCCGAGGCACTTTTTTACACATTTCTAGCGCGGCTTAGCGAAATGAAAGTCCCTGTGGTTGCTTGCGCCGGAAATCACGATAGCGCAGAACGTCTTAATGCCCTCATACCAATGGTTGGCGAGCTTGGGGTTTCTATTTTCGCAAATCCGGGTTGGGTCGAAATCAACATAAAAGGGCAGTCGGCCATTATTGCCGCCATGCCCTTTATTAGCGAAAAACGGCTTAATGAAGCCATCTTTACCAGCGGCGACGAAGCGACGATGCAAAAGGAATATTCTGCCAAAATTGCCGCGCTGTTTGCACAGTCCACGGCGCATTTTAGGCCGGATACCGCCAATATCGCTATTGGGCACTTCCATATTGCAGGCGGCGAGGCCAGCCGTGGCTTGGAGCGCGATATTCAACTGGGCGGCGTTTTTGCGGTCAGTCCCGTAGATATGCCCCGCGCGGACTATATAGCCATGGGGCATCTGCATCGCGCGCAAAAGATTGCGTGCGGCGACGGGGCGCAGGCGCATTACGCGGGCTCTCCCCTACCCTATAGCCTTTCGGAGCGCGGCCAGCCCAAGTCTGTTAACATCGTTGATATCGAACTGGGACAAGCCGCAGTAGTTAGCAAGACTTTTTTGGACTGCCCTAAGCCCATTGAAATTTGGGAGACGCGGACCGCCGCGGAGGCTATAGAGCGGTGCAAAGAGCCCTCCGATGCCTATAAATACATTGTGATTACGGACGAACCCACGATTAGTGCCTATGATATCAAAGAAATGCGCAGGCTCGCGCCGGATATTGTGTCGATTGAGATTGCGATGGTCAATCAGGGTGCAGCCGAGTTTAGTGTAGAAAGTCTGCGGTTACTTGCGCCCCGCGAAGAATTTGCAAATTTCTACGAAAAGGCCAAGGGTACGCTGCCAAGTAAACATATTGTATCAATTTTTGATGAAATCCTGTCTGACGAGGAAATGTCATGAAACCCATATTTTTGAAATTTTGCGGTATAAATTCATATGAAACGGAGCTTTGCATCGACTTTGAAGAACTTGTCAAAGACGGTATCTTTGGCATTTTTGGCCCTACCGGAAGCGGCAAGTCCACTATTTTGGATGCAATCACGTTGGCATTATATGGCAAAGTGCCGCGTCATAACAAGACCACCCATTCGTCGTTTATAAATAGTGCTTCGGCCACAGCCAGCGTGGAATTTGTTTTTGAAGCCATGCACGATGATGGCAAGTCCCGATTTGAGATACACAGAGTTTACAAGAGGAACAACAAGGGCGGCGTAAATGTCAGCAAATGCCTGTTTAGGGTGGTTGGTGGTGACATTTTGGCAGACCGCAAGGAAGGCGAGGTAAATGCCGCCATAATGGCCGCCGTTGGGCTTAACTATGATGATTTTACGCGGTCGGTTTTTTTGCCCCAGGGCAAGTTCAATGAATTTATGTTTTTGGAATCTAAAGACCGCGGCAAGATGCTGGAGCGTCTTTTTGATTTGGAAAAATTTGGCGAGAGCCTGAAAGCCCGTGTAAACACCTTTGAGAGCCGGGCAAAGGCGGCGGTTGACGCATCTGTACTGAAAGTATCTTTTTATGATGGTGTTTCGGATGAAATCTTGACAGCCAAGCAAGGTTCTTTGAGGGACATTTCCGAAGAAATCACGCGTTTGTCAGATGAAAGAGAATTGTTTTTTGGCGAAAGGGAAAGATATAAGGCACTGGAAGCCGTGTATATGCAGTATTTGGCGGCACAGAAAGAGCAGGATGGCCATGCATCTCAGGCAGAAGAAATAGAGATGGCCATGGCGGTGCTGACTGCCGCAAAAAAGGTTGACGCGCTGCAATCGCCAATAATCAACCTAAAGTCGCTGACTGCACAACATGAGCAGGCACGCAAGAGCCTTGCAGCAACGCAGCAGCTCGTCAAAGCCGCCGGGGAGCAGGCACAAAGGTGCGAGGCCGAACACGCAACGGCACGAAAGGCTTTGGAAACAGGCTTTCCGGTGCTGTTGAAAAAAGAACAAGAGCTAAATTCCCACATGGAGCGGCTTGGAGAGATTGAGCAAGAGGAAAAAGAGCTGCGAGAACTACGGGACAAGTGGCGGATTGAAGATGTAAGTTTGAAAGAAAAGAAGAAGGAAGAAGAAGAGATTGGCGCGAAAGCAGCAGATATTAACGCAAAATTGACGGAGATAGCGCAACGAAAATCGGAGGCATTGGTAGACCCTGAGATTCTGAAAGTGTTGATTGAAGCGGCGGATGTTGAGAAAGATTTGCATAAAAGGAATCATGAGATTGGCAGGTTGGAAGCGGATCTTTCGGAGTATAGAAAATCAATCGCCAATTATTCAGATGCATTAGTGATACAAGAACATAAACTCACAGAATTATTCGCAAAAAATCAGAGCAATCACGCAGCACAGTTGGCCCAAAATTTGGAAAGCGGCATCCCCTGCCCTGTTTGCGGTTCCACGCATCACCCAAATCTCGCGCAATATTCATCAGAGCCTGCTGATGGTGCGGATTTGGAACAATTACAAAAAGATGTAGAGGGCACTAAAGAGAAACTAAACCGTGCGCTCGTTATGAAAGAAAGTGCATCAAAGAGCCTGGCAGAGCTGATGCAGAAAAAAGCCGATCTATCTGAATTGTTACAAAGACACAGCCAATCCCTTTCTATCGACAATTTCGCGGTGGCTCTATCGGCGGCTTTTGAGAAAAATGCTGAGCGGGCCGCTCTGGAAAGCCAGGAAGCCGTACTGCGAGCAGGGATGGACGGATTTACGAGGATACAGCAGTCTCTCGTGCCGGAAATTTCGCGGCTGGCCGCGTTGCAAGATGCAACGCTTGAAGCAGGCAAGCAGAAGGCGGCTACAATAGAGGCCAAAAGAGCGATGCTTGGGGCTTTTGGCGATTTTGATGCCGCAAAAATTGCTCTGACAGATGTAGAAAGCCAAAAATTGTCATTAACCATTACAGAAAAGGAGCTGGAAGACCTAAAAGCCAAGTATCACGCGGACTACATGGATGCCGAAAAGGAACTGGCTACATTAACGGAGCGCGTCCAAAATTTGGAATCAATATGCGAGGTGCAGCAGGCTACAATTGAAAAAGAGCTGGCGACATGCGGTTTTGACAGCATCGAGGCCGCCGAGGGTGCAATTTTGCCCCAGTCGCAGATGGTCGCGCTAGAGGCCAAAATTATGGACTATAAGTTAAAAAAATCAGAATTGGCAGGCCTGTTAAGCAGTTTGTTAAAGGTACTGGAAAATATAGACAACCCAGAGGATATCCCTAGAAATGCACAAACAGCAGATGAAAAATTTGCATCAGCCGATGCTGCTTTGATGGAAAAACGCGAAGCTTCGGCCATTTTGACACAAGAAGTAGCAAAAATGACGGCAGACCTTGAAATTTTGTCCGAACTGCTATCGCAAAAAAAGAAGCTAGAGGTACGCCACGCCGCCCTGCGCGAAATTGCCGACCTCTTCCGCGGCAATGCGTTTATAAAATTCCTGGCAACCAGGCATTTGCAATATATCACAAATGATGCCACGACCCGCCTAAAGCGCATGACCAGCGGTCGCTACGCCATCGAGTACGATGATGACACCAATTTCATAATCCGCGATGACTTTAACGGCGGTGCGCGGCGACCACCCGCCAGCCTTTCCGGCGGAGAAACCTTTATGGCGTCACTGTGCCTGGCCCTCGCACTATCCGCCAAAATCCAGATGAAAAGCCACACAGACCTGTCCTTTTTCTTTTTGGACGAGGGCTTTGGCGCGTTGGATATGGACAGCCTAAACATTGTGATGGACGCGCTGGCGCAGCTGCACGAGGAGAACATGGCCGTTGGCCTAATCAGCCATGTGGATGAAATGAAACACCGCATACATAATAAAATCGAGCTTTCTTAAAGGAGGATATATGGAAAAGAAAAAAAAAGGGTTCTTCAAGAAAATTGCAGCAGGATTGACCAAGACGCGGCAGAATCTCGCAGAATCCGTAGAAAATGTGTTAAAAAGTTTTACCAAAATCGACGAGGAGTTATTTGAGGAGCTGGAAGAGGCCCTGATACTGGCGGACTGCGGGGTAGAGACCTCTGTGGCGGTTATTGACCAACTGCGCAAGCGCGTGAAGTCCGATAAAATCGACTCTGCCGAGGACGTGAAGGATGCCCTGGTCGCCGTTGTTTCCGAAATGGTTGTGGGCGCGGCCAGCCCGCCGGACATCGCCTATCCCGCCGTGTTGCTGATTATCGGCGTTAACGGCGTGGGCAAAACCACGACTATTGGCAAGCTGGCCGCAAACTATGCCGGCGACGGCAAAAAAGTTGTGCTGGCCGCCGCCGATACTTTCCGCGCCGCGGCCATAGACCAGCTGCAAATCTGGGCGGACAGGGCCGATGTGCCGCTTATTAAGCATCAGGAAAATTCCGACCCCGGCGCTGTGGTTTTTGACGCTTGTGCCGCCGCAAAAGCGCGTTCTGCCGACCTTCTAATTGTGGACACCGCCGGGCGTCTGCATAACAAGAAAAACCTGATGGAGGAGCTGCGCAAAATCTCCCGTATAATCGAAAAAGAGCATCCCACGGCCCATCGCGAGACATTTCTGGTGCTGGATGCCACCACAGGCCAAAACGCCCTACAGCAGGCCAAGCTTTTTACGGAAATAGCCGAAATCAGCGGTATTGTGCTGACCAAGCTGGACGGCACGGCCAAAGGCGGCATGGTTATCGCCATTGCAAATGAACTGGCCATCCCCGTGCGCTACATAGGCATTGGCGAGCAGATTGACGACCTGCAACCCTTTGACGCCCAGGCCTTTGCCAGAGGGCTGTTCTACGCAGAGGAGGCGGCAGAGTGATACTGAATGTAAACGGAATCCATATGCATTTTGAACAGTATGGGCAAGGTGTTCCCATAATTTGCTTGCATGGCTTTTCTGTTGACCATCGTCTGATGACCGGGTGTTTAGAACCTATTTTTGAGCATACTAACAGCTATAGGCGGATTTATCCCGACCTGCCCGGCATGGGCAAAACCCCTGCCCCGGAGTGGTTGAAAAATGCTGATGACATGCTGAATATTGTGACCGCCTTTATTAATGAAATCATAGGCGACGAGCCTTTTCTTGTCATTGGAGAATCATATGGCGGGTATTTGGCACAGGGTTTGCTACACAAAATGCAACACAGGGTTAAAGGTACGTTTCTGCTATGCTCGGTTATTCAGCCCGACATCGACAAGCGTATATTGCCCAAACATCGCGCCCTGGCGGTGGATGACAGCTTTTCGCCATCAGAACAATTCCTGTCCACAGCAGTTGTTGCCACACCACAGGCCTATGGGGCCTACAAGCGTGATATTTGGCCGGGTCTGCAAGCCGCCGATGCCGGGTTTCTTGATGGATACAGAAAAGAGGGCTATGCATTTTCGTTTCACGATGCGCTGGCCAATGTGCATTTTGACGGGCCGGCCACCTTCCTGATGGGTCGGCAGGATGCCATCACGGGCTACGCAGACGCCCTTGCATTATTGGATAATTATCCCAGAGCCACATTTGCCATTTTAGATTTTGCCGGGCACAATCTGCAAATAGAAAGCCCAGCCCTGTTTGCCGTGCATATCAAGGACTGGCTACGGAGAGTATCATATGAGACATGATTATAAACGTATAGCCATCGTGGGTTGCCCTGGTAGCGGCAAAAGCACCCTTGCGCGGCAATTGGCGGACATCACAGCCCTGCCGGTGATTCATCTGGACATGGAATTTTGGCGGCCTGGCTGGGAAATGACACCGCGGGATGAGTGGATAGATAAACAGACAGAATTAATTGCGCAAGAAAAGTGGATTATAGACGGCAACTATGGCGGCACAATGGAAATTCGCTTTGCGTCCGCCGATGTAGTGATATTTCTGGATATCGGCCGCCTAACCTGCCTGTACAGAGCAGCTAAACGCAAGGGTAAGCGTCCGGATTTCCCGGATTTTCTTGAAGAAAAATTCGACAAGGATTTTTTCGAGCTATGCAAATTCATTTGGAATTATCGCAAAGCTGCCAGAAACGGTGTTTTCGAGTTGCATAAAAAATATCGTGATAAACCATTTATTGTAATCCGGAACAAAAGAGAACTAAAACAGATGTTGGAGGAGTTTGGTGAGCAACCATAACCAGGAGTATCAATATAGCGAAAGTGGGTTATCGGCCAATGAGGTTGCCGCACGGCTGGAGCAATACGGCCCAAACCGACTTGCAGAGGCCAAAAAGACACCATGGATAATGAAGGTATTAGCGCAATTCAAAGATTTTTTGGTCATTATCCTAATTGTTGCCGCCGTCATCTCCATCGCTGTCAGCGGCGACTGGCTGGATGGCATTATCATCATTGCGATACTGGTAGTTAATGTCATTATTGGTCTCGTCCAAGAAAACAAAGCCGACAACGCCCTGCGCGAGCTAAGGGCCATGAGCGCACCCAGGGCCAAGGTTCTGCGCGATGGCATCATAGAAAAAATTGATTCATCGGACCTTGTGCCAGGCGATATTGTGATTTTGGATAGTGGCGACTATGTTCCCGCTGATTTGCGCATTTTGGAGAGCATAAACCTGCGGGTGGACGAATCCGCACTTACAGGCGAGTCTGTGCCTGTGGAAAAATCTGCCACCGCAACCCTGCCCGATGATGCACCCCTTGGAGACCGCATAGACCTGGCCTTTATGGGCACTATCGTCAACTATGGGCGCGGGCGTGGCGTGGTCAGCACCACAGGCATGAACACCCAAATGGGAAAAATTGCCGCTATGCTAAACCAGGTAGAGGATGGTCAAACCCCTTTGCAAATAAAGCTGGATGCCATGGCAAAGCGGCTTGGCATCGTGCTTGTAGCCGCCTGCGCCATCATTTTCGCCATCGGCTTTCTATATAATACGCCGCTGATGGAGATGTTCATGGTCTCCGTGTCCCTGGCTGTGGCCGCCGTGCCAGAGGGCGTGGCCATTGTCACCACCATGATTTTGGCCATCGGCGTGCATCGTATGGTGCGCTCCAATGTGATTGTTAAAAAAATGCGCGCTGTTGAGACGCTGGGCAGCACAACCGTGATTTGCAGCGACAAAACGGGGACGCTTACACAAAATAAGATGACTGTGGTAAGGGTCGCGAGCGAGGCCAATGCCCAGCAAATTGCTAGAATTGGCGCATTGTGCAACGATGCTGTGTTATCAGGCGAAAAAATTATCGGCGATCCCACAGAGGCCGCTATTTTGGCCTATGCCAGCAGCCTTGCCACCCATGCGGATGCACCGCGGGTAGCTGAAATTCCTTTTGATTCAGACCGCAAGCTAATGACCACGTATAATGAAGTGGACGGACGGATTGTGATGCACACAAAGGGCGCGCCGGATGAGATTTTGCGGCGCAGCACCCATTATCTGGCAGGCGAAGCGGTTCTGCCAATGACAGACGATGTCAGGCGCGAATTTTTGGCACAAAACGAGGCTTTCGCCCAAGACGCCCTGCGCGTACTGGGCTTTGCCTACAAACCCGCAGGGGCGACCTGTGGTCGCCCATCTCCAGATGACGAACAAAACCTAATTTTCGCAGGCATGCTGGGCATGATAGACCCGCCCCGCGAGGAAGCCGACGAGGCCGTAGCCCGCTGCCACAAAGCCGGTATAAATGTAAAAATGATAACCGGCGACCACAAAATAACAGCATTGGCCATAGCCCGCCAGTTAGGCATCATTGACCATGACGGCGAGGTTCTGGAAGGTGCAGATCTAAACAACCTAAGCGACAAAGAGCTGGCAAAATATGTACAAACAGTTAATGTTTTCGCCCGCGTATCGCCGGAGCATAAGGTGCGCATTGTAGCCGCCATAAAGGCCGGCGGTAATATAGTCGCAATGACCGGCGACGGGGTTAACGACGCGCCCAGCCTAAAACGCGCCGACATCGGCATAGCCATGGGCATTACCGGCACGGATGTGTCCAAAGAAGCCGCCGATATGATACTGGCAGACGATAATTTCGTTAGCATTGTGGGCGCGGTGGAGCAGGGCCGCACCATCTACAACAATATCCGCAAGGTTGTGGGATATCTGCTTTCCGCCAATATCGGCGAAATTCTGATAATTTTGCTGGCCATAGTCTTTGGCCTGCCCGTGCCGCTAGTTCCCACCCAGCTGCTCTTTGTAAACCTGCTAACAGACGCTTTCCCGGCTTTTTCCCTGGGCATGGAGGGCAAAGAGCCCGGCACAATGGCCAAGCCGCCGCGCGACCCGGGAGAGTCCATAATCAACAGCACCATGCGCAAAACGGTGACATATAAATGCATTTTCCTCTCTGTTGGCGTGCTTTCGGCCTTCATGTGGGGTCTGCATTTTTATGACGAAGCCACAGCCCGCACCCTGGCCTTTTTCACACTGGTAGCCAGCGAACTGCTGGTAACATACGCCGCCCGCACAGAACGTTTTATTGGTCTGCGCCGCGAGCTCTTCGCCAATAGCTTCTTAAACCGCTCCATCTTCATATCCTTCACCATTTTGTTGGCGACTGTGTATGTGCCCGGCCTTAACCCTGTGTTTCATACTGTGATGTTATCACCAATACAGCTGGCAGTATCGCTAGGCTTCGCGCTAATACCCATAATCGGCGCAGAATCGTCCAAGCTAATTATCAAAAAATGACGCAAATTTGGAAAATTTTTACTTGTGTTTTCCACCAAAAATTACTATAATTATACGAGGAGGTGTGCCACATGGATGATGTAAAAAAAGGTGTCACCAATGTTGCCCGTTCCATTGCAAAAGGCTCTGGCACGCTTATAAAGACCACAAAGCTATCCCTGGACCTATCCAGCGAAGAAAGCAAGCTAAAAACCCTATATACTGACATCGGCAAAAAAGTCCACGAGATTTACAGCTATGGCGGCAGTTTGGGCGAGTATTTCGACAAGCGGTATCAGGACATTCTGGAGCATCAGCGCAAAATAAACGAACTGCAAGAGGCCCTGGATATAGCCAAAGGCGTAAAAACCTGTCCCAAATGCGGCAAGACATCGCCTAGGGTATCTGCTTTTTGCCCAAAATGTGGTGAAGACATGGCTGGCGTACCATCAAAAACCGCCGATGATAGTCCAGCGCCTGCACCCGTAGGGGCGACCTTCGGTCGCCCGATTCCTGATGATGCACCCCCTCCGCCACCAAGCCAAATCCCACCCACCACCAAAACTTGCAATGTCTGCGGCTATTCCAACGACCCCAAAGACCGCTTTTGCCTTTCCTGCGGCCGCATACTGTAGGGGCGGCTCTATGCCGCCCGCAATCCAAAAGGAGATACCCCATGGACGACAACCTAAAAAGCTTCCTACAATACATCTTCGAAATAGTAGAAAATGTAGAGCGCAGAAACCAAGCTACTGCCATTTCATGCGCAAGCTGCGGCCTATCCTATGCCGAATTTAAAAAATCGGGCAAGCTGGGCTGCCAAGGCTGCTATACCTCTTTTCGCAGCTCTATTTCCCAAGCCCTAAAGAACATACATGGCACAAACGAATACAGAGGCAAAATCCCCCAGGGCCAAGCCGACAAATACACCGAAATGATTATTAGGCGCGAGCTATCAGAAAATCGCGTGTTGCTGAAAAAGGCCGTGGAATCTGAAGAATTTGAGCAGGCCGCTAAATATCGCGATATAATCAATGGTTTGCAAACACAGGTAGAGGGGATTGCGGGTCAGGCCCGCAATGATACAAAGGGGTGATAGCATGTTTAAAGACTATGGAGAGTTAAGTGCATTGCTTTATGAGCACACAAAACCGCCAGGGCAGTCGATTGGCGGCGACATCCCCTATTATTTTGACAAGCTGGCCGATGTGAAAGGTGCTATTCTGGAAGCCGGTGTAGGCACAGGCCGCATGCTAATCCCCCTGCTGCAAAAGGGCTTCGCGGTGGATGGCGTAGACATATCGCCGGAAATGCTGGCAAAATGCAAGGCCAACTTAGACGAGCGCGGCCTGGCCGCAAATTTGTATCAGCAAGACCTAACAAAATTGGATTTGCCGCAAAAATACAATGCAATCATCATGCCCACGGGCAGTTTTTGTCTTTTGCCGCGGGAAATCGTCGGGGATGCACTTTCTGCGTTTTTTAGCCATCTAGAGGTCGGCGGCAAGCTGGTTGTAGACATAATCTTTCCTAGCGAATTCAAACAGGGCAAGACCTTTTCGCAAATTTACCCCTTCGACGACGGTACAGGCATACTTTACACAAATTTCCATCGCGAAATAGACTGGATAAACCAAAAAACATCCCATATTATAAGATACGAACTGCTAAAAGACGGAGAAATCCAGCAGTCAGAGCTTTCCAATTTCACGTTGCATTGGTATGGCATTTGGGAGATGCAGATGCTACTAAAAACCGCCGGTTTTTCCGACATCAGCCACGAATTTAGCTATGGCAAGCCCGGTCAGTCATCCCCTACCCCAATAACCTTTGTGGCAATCAAAAGGTGATTTTATATGATGAAATGGTACGAACAACCCCAGGTCGATGATTCCGTTATAATGTCCTCCCGCGTGCGTTTGGCCCGCAATTTGGCGGGCTATCCCTTCCCCACCAAGCTAACAGGTGTGGACGCGGCGGCGGCCATGGAGGAAATTAAATCATCGGTATTAAGCGCGAATGACCCGCTGACGGGGAATCTGGCCTTTGTGAGCCTGGCAGGCATGACAACAGGCCAGCTTAACGAGCTATCAGAACGCCATGTGCTAAGCCCCGCCATGGCACAGCTGAATAATACCGCCATGCGAGGGCTAATATATAATAGCGAGGAAAATATTTCCATAATGCTAAATGAGGAAGACCATCTGCGCATACAGGCCATTTTTGCCCAGCAGGACTTGGACAATGCCTACGAAACCGCCGCAAGGCTGGATGACATTATGTCCCAGCGGCTGGAATATGCCTTCGACACCGAATTTGGCTTTTTAACCAGTTGCCCAACAAACACCGGCACAGGCCTGCGTGCATCATATATGCTGCATGTGCCGCTACTGGAATCCACCGGCAACCTAAAGGTCTATGCCGATATCATCACGAAGGCAGGCTTTGCCATACGCGGCGGCCACGGCGAAGGCAGCGAATCCATGGGCGGCATATACCAAATATCTAACCAAACCACCCTTGGCAAAAGCGAGGCAGAGACCCTTTCTTCGCTAAAGCATATGGCAAATCAGGTGGTGGATAGAGAGATGACCATGCGCGAGCATGTGCTGAAAGAATATCGCCACGAAACCGAGGATGCGGTGTTTCGCGCCTATGGTGTGCTAACAAATTGCCGCAAAATCGGTCTTGTCGAAGCCATGAAGCTACTATCCGAAATCCGCCTGGGCAATATCCTTGGTCTGCTAAACTGCAAGGTAAAGGTAGGCTCAATTTACAATCTAATGACCCATGTGCTGCCCCACAATCTTCAAAAAGTAATGGGCCCAGCACAGGACGCAAGAAAACTAGACATACTGCGCGCAGACTACCTGCGCAACGCAATCTCGTAGGGGCGGCTCTATGCCGCCCGATACTATACATACGTACACCAATGAAGGAGGAAAAAATGCAATCAAAACTAACACAAAAAGCCCAAGAAGCCATACACAACGCCGGAAACGCAGCAGGAATGATGGGCCATAATCACATTGGCTCGGAGCATCTGCTGTTGGGTCTGGCAAAAACAGCGGACAGCGTGTCCAAAAAGGCTTTGGAATTGCAGGGCGCGACCGACGATGCCATCGAAAAAAAAATTGCAGAAGAAGGTGATATGGCCACCATTGGCAGCGGCAAGCCCCAGGGCTACACGCCGCGCACCAAGCGTATTTTCGAGCAGGCGGCGGTAGAGGCCCAGCGCATGGGTTCTAATTACGTAGGCACAGAGCACCTGCTTATTTCACTGCTGCGCGAAAACGACTGCCTAGCCGTGCAAATTTTGATATCCATGGGCGTTAACATCCAAAAAACATACGAAGACATTTTGGCTATGCTAAGCGAATATTCACCCAATGTGCAACATCCGCATAAAAAAATGCCCGGCCAAGGCCAGGCCGGCGGCAGAAAGTCCAATACGCCTACCCTGGACTTGTTTAGCCGCGATTTTAACCAGCTGGCACAGTCTCAAAAATTTGACCCCATTGTGGGCCGCACCAAGGAAATAGAGCGCGTGATACAGATTCTATCCCGCCGCACAAAAAACAACCCCTGCCTTGTAGGCGACTCCGGCGTTGGTAAAACCGCCATTGCAGAGGGGTTGGCGCAAAAAATCATAGCGGGGGATATACCCGAAACCCTGAAAAACAAACGCATAGTCTCGCTGGATATGGCAGCCATGGTGGCCGGCAGCAAATATCGCGGCGAGTTTGAAGAGCGTATAAAGAAGGTAATGGCCGAGGTGAAGGCATCGGGCGATGTAATCCTGTTTATGGACGAGCTGCATACCATAATTGGCGCAGGAGCTGCCGAGGGTTCTATCGACGCCAGCAATATCCTAAAACCATCCCTATCCCGCGGCGAAATTCAGCTGATAGGCGCAACCACTATGGACGAATATCGCAAATATATAGAGCGGGATGCCGCGCTGGAACGCCGCTTCCAGCCTGTGACGGTAGACGAACCCTCTGAGGAAGAAGCCATAGCCATGCTAATGGGCCTGCGGGACAAGTACGAGGCGCACCATAGCGTGCAGATTACGGACGAGGCCATAAAATCTGCCGTTAAGCTGGCCGCAAGATACATTAGCGACAGGTTTTTGCCGGACAAGGCCATAGACCTGCTGGACGAGGCCGCAAGCAAGGTGCGGCTGGTGATACACACCACCCCACCGGATGTGAAGGACATAGAAAACCAAATTGGCGTACTGGAACAAGAAAAAGAAGAGGCCGTAAAAACCCAAAATTACGAGGCCGCCGCCAAAATTAAAACGAAGCAAGAAAAACTGAAAGATAAACTGGAAAAAGAACGTGCCAAATGGACAAAGAAGAACGCCGGGGGACGCCAAATAGTCACAGAAGAGGATATAGCAGGCATTGTGGGCGCATGGACGGGCATGCCGGTGAAAAAGCTGCAAGAAGAAGAAAGCCGCCGCCTGATAGACATGGAGGCCGAAATCCACAAGCGCATTATTGGCCAGGCAGAGGCCGTGACGGCTGTTTCTAAGGCCATCAGGCGCGGCCGCGTGGGGCTTAAAGATCCCAAAAGGCCAACTGGCAGCTTCCTATTTTTGGGCCCAACAGGCGTTGGTAAAACCGAGCTTTGCCGTGCGCTGGCAGAGGTGCTTTTTGGACACGACGATGCCATGATACGCGTGGATATGTCTGAATACATGGAGAAACACAGCGTCAGCAAGCTGATAGGCTCGCCGCCGGGCTATGTGGGTTACGATGAGGGCGGCCAGCTATCCGAGAAAATCCGCCGCAAGCCCTATTCCGTCGTGCTGTTTGACGAAATAGAGAAGGCCCATCCTGATGTTTTCAATATCCTGCTGCAAGTGCTGGATGATGGGCATATTACAGATAGCCATGGCCGCAAGGTAGACTTTAAAAATTGCGTAATCATAATGACCTCTAATGTAGGAGCGCGAAATATTGTAAACCCCAAGAAACTGGGCTTTACCACGGGCGAAAACGCAGAAGCAAAGCACGCCGGCATGAAGCGCGATATTATGGAAGAAGTAAAACGCATTTTTAAACCCGAATTTCTTAACCGTATTGACGATATCATCGTCTTCCATCAACTAACAAAGGACGAAATTGCGAAGATTGCGCGGATTATGATGGACGAAACCGTGGCGCGTGTGCGCAACACAATGAATATCGAGATTTCCGTTACAGATGCCGCCATAGATTTTATTGCCGATGCGGGTTTTGACCCTGTATATGGCGCAAGGCCATTGCGTCGCGCAATTCAATCCCAGGTAGAAGATTTGGCGGCAGAAAAAATACTGATGGGCGATATAAAATCTAAGGCAAATTTGGTTATAGATGTAAAAGATGGAAAGATTTGCATAGAAGATATTACAAATTAATGAAAATTTCAAAAAAATTGATGTTTTTAGGCAAATTATGCTTGACAAATGAACAAAAACGGTGTATTTTAAGTAGCATAGGGTTTTACATCGTAGAGAAACCCCATGTTTTCAAGAAAAGGCAATGGGCAAAACCTGTTTTGCAATTGCCAAATTCTAAGGAGGAAAGTTTTAATGAACAAAGCAGATTTGGTATCAGCCATCGCGGAAAAGACCGCCATGACAAAGAAAGACAGCGAGAAGGCTCTTCAAGCTTTCGTTGATGTTGTAACTGAAGAGCTAGGCAAAGGCGGCAGAGTGCAGCTTGTTGGCTTTGGCACATTTGATGTAGCCGAAAGAAAAAGCCGCGAAGGCAGAAATCCACAAACCGGCCAACCTATGACAATTCCTGCTTCTAAAGCTCCTCGCTTTAAAGTAGGCAAGGCTCTTAAAGATGCCGTAAACAAGTAATTTAGGTAAGTAATTTTGGAAGTAATTTCCATATATGAAAGGACACTCCGTTGCGGGTGTCCTTTCATATTTTGCGCGTATTATGGCATAATAGTTTTGATTGGATGTGATTATTATTATGCATAAACTTCTGCTTACAATAACGATGGTAGCCGCAATGACTACAACTAGCAGCGATACTCGGCTGCTGCAAAACATATGGATAAACGATGTGGCCATTGGCGGTATGACCTATAATGCGGCTTATGAACTGCTTTTAGACGAAATTTCTATTTCTGATGAGAGGATATCTATAATTTGTGCGGACACGGAGCATCTATATAGCTTCTATGATTTTGGCGCAAACTATAATATTGCTGCCGCTTTGGACGAGGCTATGGAGCATAGCCGCAGCGGCGGCTTCTTCAGCAAATTAGGCAGGCGGGTTGCCGCCAAATTTAGCGCGCATCACATAGAGGCCGAATTTGTCTACAATGCCGACCTGGTAGCGCAAATTGCGGAAAAAATTAGCGCAGATGCAGCCATTGCTGCTTCAGAGCCATCTTATATCCTTGAAAATGGTCGCTTTGTGATTTCTAATGGCATTGTTGGCCGCGAAGCTGATACACATGCTTTGATGACGGACATTGTGTCCACCTTGGAAACGCGGACTAGCGGCCAGATTGCTGTTGCAACCGCGCAAATCCAGCCAAAGTATAGTACGGCTGACTTTGAGGCCGCCTGCGACCTGATTGGCAGCTACCAAACCCCCTTTAACCCGCTGTTGCCGGAGCGCACAAACAACCTTACCGTGGCCAGCACATTTTTGGATGGATCGGTAGTCTTGCCGGGTGAAACCTTTTCTACAAGTGCGGCTTTGCGCCCTCGTACCGAAGAAAACGGCTATGTGCGTGCCGGGCAGATTTTAAATGGCGAGCCCGACAGCGGCATTGGCGGTGGTATTTGCCAAATTTCCAGTACATTATACATGGCGGCTCTGCATGCAGAAATTTCCGTACAAAGCCGCAGCAACCATTCGCTGATGGTGGGCTATATGCAGCCTGCAACCGATGCCGCCCTTGCAGAGGGTTATATTGACCTTGTGCTAGAAAATAATACTAATCATCCCATTTTGATACAATCTATACTGAATCCCGGTGGCCAGCACATAATCAATATCTATGGCCACGAAAGCCGTTCTGCCGGACGATCTGTCTCCTTCGAAAGCATCCTGCTAGAAACCAGACAGCCCGATGGCGATAAAGTTATAGAAGACCCATTTTTGCCCAAGGGCGCAAGCCAAATCGTGTCCGAAGGGATTATAGGTGCGACATATGAACTGCACAAGGTCGTCACAGAAAATGGCATTGTGGAACGTGTAAAGGTCAACACCAGCAATTATCGCCCCCTGCAAAGAGTGGTTAAAGTAGGTATGGGAATGGCTAATTAGCTTCAATATAGAAAATATCGCTGGATTGCTTCGGGCTTGGTATTCCCGTCTGTGCATTTTCCGTTGCCCTCGCAATGACGTTCTTGATGTTATGTGGTTTCTCTGTTGAGAGCGTAGCCTCGAATAACGTCATTGCGAGGGCAACGGTACTACAGAGACCACGAGCCATAAAGCCCGAAGCAATCCAGTAATGCAAATTTTTTAATGGCGTGGCTGGCACTCCGTTGGTATTGCGGATTTGACAAATACGACAGAGTAGTGTAAAATCAAAAGGAAGAAGGGGGTGCGGTGATGGTTGAATCGCGATGCGGCATTTTGTGTAGCGAATGCTCTTATAAAGAGCAAATGGACTGTGCAGGATGCATACATATTTCAAAACCATTTTGGGGCGATTCTTGTCCTGTAAAAGATTGCTGCGAGGGCAAGGGGCTTGCGCATTGCGGGCTTTGCCCTGATTTTGTTTGTGATTTATTAAACCAATTTGCATATGATGAAAAAGAAGGAGACAACGGCAAGCGCATAGAGCAATGCCGTAAATGGGCGAATTTAACATAGCGGAGGTATATATGGAAAAAAATTACAAGAACATCAAGATTATTGTGAAGGGCAGTTATGGTTGTGCATCGGCCACAGCGGCTGATATTATCGGCGGTTTTGTGACGGCACAGCCATCCGGCGTTTTGGGGCTGGCCACAGGCAGCACGCCAGAAGGCGCATACACCAAGCTAATAGAAGCACACCGCACTGGAAAGCTAGATTTTTCGCGCATCACCAGCTTTAACCTGGACGAGTATCATCCAATCGAGAACACAAACAGCCAGAGCTATGTCTATTACATGCGCGACAAGCTGTTTAACCACATAAATATTGACCCCGCCAACACGCATCTACCTAATGGCGAGGCCCCAGACCCCCACGCGGAATGTGCCGTATATGAGGCCAAAATAGCGGCAGCTGGCGGCATTGGCCTGCAAGTGCTGGGCATTGGCCTAAATGGCCATATTGGCTTTAACGAGCCCGCCACGGCCTTCCCGAGGGCCACCAATTATGTCGAGCTGGAGGCCAGCACAATCAATGCAAATGCCCGCTTTTTTGACAATGCAGATGATGTGCCCAAACATGCACTAACCATGGGCATTGGCACGATTTTTTCGGCTAAGCAGATACTGCTTGTGGTGACGGGCGCGGCAAAGGCTGATATCGTTAACGAGGCGATTTTTGGGGATATAACCCCGCAAGTTCCGGCTTCTATTTTGCAATTGCATCCTAATGTTACGCTGGTGATGGATGAATCAGCGGCGGCAAAGGTTCTTGAAAATTTGAAATAAGGTGATAATATGAAATTTACATTATATGACAATATACATACTTTTTACGATAATGCCTACGAGGTTTTGATGACGAATGAGGCCCAGAACATGCTGATTTTGGGCAATCTTATCATTGGCCACAAAGGCGAGGATACCTTTGGCTGGCGCGACACGTCAAAATGGGTTATGGCCACCCTGGCAGACGATACAGGGGTGTGCCTTGTAGGGCTGATGACACCGCCATGGAATCTGACTTTGTATGCGGTTGGCAACAAGGTCGATTATGCGGCCCTGCAATGCTTGGTAGACGGCCTTATTGCCTTAGATATCCCCATTCCCGGTGTGATAACCGAAAAGTCGCTGGCAGAGGCCTTTGCAACGGCATATTGCAGCACAAAAAAGCTGACCCATAGCATCTTTATGAGCCAGCGTATTTACGAGCTTTGCGCGGTTAATCCCGAGATTCCGCTAATAGGCAGCTTCCGCCCGGCGCGGGAGCAGGACTTGTCCTTCCTACCCTATTGGATTTCAGATTTTATAGCCAGTGCCGGCCAGGACAGCGATATAAGCGCGGACATCGAAACCAGCCGTTATCACATTACAGGCGGTAAGCTCCATGTGCTAGAGGACAATGGCATGGCCGTCTCTATCGCAAAAATTGTTAGGCAAACACCCGGTGCGGCCTGTGTCGGCTTTGTATACACCCCACCCTATCTACGCGGCAAAGGCTATGCCAGCTCTGTAACGGCGCAAATCAGCCAGCTGTGCCTGGATGCAGGCTACAAATCCTGCGTGTTGTACACCGACCTATCGAATCCCACGTCCAATAGCATCTACCAGAAGATCGGGTACGTGCCCATCTGCGATTCGCTGGAAATTCGGTTTTGCTGATTGCCAAAATAATCTTCACCTGTCACTCCAGGGGCGGCCACAGGCCCGACCCGGAATCCCCTCAATTATCAAAACCTAAAACCACTAAACCGCGAATAGCGCGAATATACGCGAATAAAAGATTTATTGCTTTTGATCTTTAACACCATCCCGCAGGAGACCCCGGGTCGAGCCCGGGGTGACGGTTTGTGGGCATCGTCAATCCGCGGAACGCATAAATCCATTCCGTGGGTTGAATTAATAAAAACCTAAAACCATTAAACCACGAAAAGCACGAAAGAACACGAAAAAAAGATTCTTTGCCTTTGGGTTTTTTCGCTCTTTTCGCTCTTTTCGTGGTTAAAAAATCTTTTGATCTTTAACATCATCCGCAGGAGACCCCGGGTCAAGCCCGGGGTGACGGTTTCAGGAGGGGTCGTCATTCCGGGCCGTTGGTTTTGGCACGGTTTTTGTGCCAAAACTTGACCCGGAATCCCCTGATTATCAAAACCTAAAACCATTAAACCACAGAAAACACAGAATAGCACGGAAAAAAGATTTATTGCCTTTGGTTTTTTCCGTGTTCTTTCTGTGTTTTCCGTGGTTAATGATCTTTAATCTGCAAAGCGCATTAATGCGCTCCCTACGGTGTCACATTGGTATTAGATTTACGCGGCTCGGAGTGCGATCCATCCCCTACTGCAAAATATTGTCAAAATCCGCCCGCGTCAGACGGTATGTAGTCCACTCATCCAGCGGCTCGGCGCCCAGTTTCAGATAAAAGTCGATGCTGGGCTTGTTCCAGTCCAGGCAAACCCATTCCATGCGCCCATAGCCGCGCTCCTTGGCTATTTCTATCAGGCGCACAAATGTCGCCTTGCCAATACCCTGCCCGCGATGCTCCGGCCGCACATAGATATCCTCCAGATACATGCCTGCGCGGCCAAGGAAGGTAGAGAAGCTTTGGCAATAAATGGCATAACCCACCTCTTTGCCGTCCACCATAGGAAAAATCACCCATGCGGACTGTTTGTCAAAAATCCACTCCTCCAGTATCTCCGGTGTTGCCACCACATCATGCGCCAGCTTTTCATATTCTGCCAGCTCCAAAATAAAGCCCAAAATAAGGCCGCAGTCCTCCCGCGTTGCCTCGCGGAATGTTAGATTTACGCTCATACCAATTCCTCCCTATATAGTTCGCTTTCATTAACTTCAACCAGCTTGCATCGCGTGGCATCATCCATCGCCAGCAAATATCTCTTGCCTCTGCCGATATCCATAATTATCGGCGGCAACTCCTCTTTCTCTACCCGCTTTGACAAATACCTCTTGCGCTGTACCTCCAAATCCCGCCTGCCTGGCAGCACATACACCCCTTGCGCGGAACTATGCGGGCGCTTGCCGTCAATCTTTTTAATCTCCAGGACCTCCCGCCTACCTCCGGGCCATCTGGCAATGCTGTAAACCAAAGATGCATCGGGATTTTGTGCATAAAACCTACGGGCGGCTGATTGCCGGGCCTTTTTAACAATGCCCCAAATTGCAAAGCCCACAATCAGCACCACAAAGCCTATCACCTGGCCTATAAACTCTGCCTCCGCTATCTGCGCCGGGCTCGGGCCTAGGTTGGGGGTCGGCAGCACCGGCAGATCGAGTATTGGTGATGGTGTTGGGAAGCCCGGCGGGATTGGTAGGGTTTGCAGTATATCAGTCAATACAATATCCATCAAAGACCCTTTCGCAAATACTTTCTATGCCTTTATAACACCCAACGGCGTAAGCTCCACCTTTATCTTAACCAAATCCTTCTGCTCCTCCATCACAATGTCGATATCCTTATACGCGCTGGCGGCCTCGTCCAGATCGTTTTTGTTGCGCATGCCATGCACCACCCCGGCTTCGTCCAGGCGGCGTATTTCGTCCTCCAGCGACAGGGTTCGCTGTGCCTGTTTGCGCCCCATCACGCGTCCTGCGCCATGGCTGCAAGATTCAAAGGATTCGGGATTGCCAAGACCAGTAACAATATAGGACTTTGTGCCCTGGGAGCCGGGTATAATGCCCGCTTCGCCCGCCCGCGCTGATGTCGCGCCCTTGCGATGCACCCAAACATCCCTACCATAGTGATGCTCAAACCGCGCGTAATTGTGATGCACATTGTAACTTTCCTCTATGGCCGATGGGTCAAAATCTCCCATCACCTGCGCAAAGGCCTCGTTTATAGCCCGGGAAATGTATTCGCGGTTAATCTTAGAAAACCGCTGGCAATATTCCATTTCTGTCACATATCGCTGCCCCTCTTTGGTATCCATCGGCAGATAAGCCAAATCCCATTGCCGCGGTATATCCACCTTCCATTTTGCATTTAGCTCCTTGGCGAGCGCGTTGTAATGGTCGCATACTTTTTTGCCAATATTGCGACTGCCCGTATGCACCATATACCATATCTTTCCATCGCTGCCCCGCTGTATCTCTATAAAATGATTGCCACCGCCCAGCGTACCCGCCTGATGCCGCGCAGATTTATGCTCCTGTTGCACAATGGGCGCGTCTTTTGGCGCGTCTTCGATCTCCACCGGGGTTTTGCGATGATTAAACCCCAGCGGCACAGCCTTTCGCACCAGTCCCATAATTTGTTTAATCTCATCGCGGCTAATATCATCAAAAGGCGTGCGGCAGGCATACATGCCACAGCCGATGTCCACACCCACGGCATTTGGCACAATGGTGTCAATAGCCGCCAGCACGCCGCCAATGGGCATGCCAAAGCCCTGATGGGTGTCCGGCATAAGCGCGATATGTCGGTGCGCAAAAGGCAGGCGCGCTATGTTCATGGCTTGCTCCAGCGCACCCTCTTCGGGTTCGTTGCACCAGGATTTTATGGGCAGTCCGTCGGTTTTAATTATTTTCATGGTTGTGCGCTCCTTTCAAAAATCTCTCTAGATTCATCAGATGCTGCTCACATGTATCTGTTCCATCCAGCCTTATTATTGGGCAATCCAGGCCTTTTAGCCACTCCTCATGCATTTTCAGGCTTCTCATGCCAATGCCCCCTGCATCATATGCCATTGCCCATTCCAAGAAATGCAAATGCGTATCGTGCATATCGCCGCCCTTTAAAATCCTGTCCCCATATCGCTCATGCTCTCGCTTCCTAAGCCGCTCCATGCGGATATCGGCCGGAGTATAGATAAACACAACTATATTAAACTTTGGAATAAAAACATCGCCCCAACCGCATAAAGAGCCCGATATCACACATTTTGGATTTTGTGCTATAGCCTCCGCCATAAGAGGGATTCGCTCTTCGTGATGTCGCTTGCTTGTAAACGGCAAATGGGTTTGAAACCAAAAGAAATGATCTGTATCAAGCCATTTGTAGCCATGCTGCCGCTCCAAAGCCTGCCCCAATGTGCTGGTTCCACAGCCAGAAGCCCCCAAAATATGGATTACATTAACGCTCATCTTATTTCTCCAATCTCTTCTTCCAATCCAGCAGCACATAAATATCTGCAAGGAGCTCTGTCGTGGTTACATCAAACATCACCGGGAAGGTGGGCAGTTTGCCCATTGTCTCGGCATCGGCTATCAGCCCCTTTGTCTTCCCGCTCACATCGGCTTCCAAAATCGCCTCTCGGTTTTTTTCCTTAAACCAAACCGCCGCAGTAAAATGCCCATCAAAAAAATACATCCAGTAGAGATTCTTTTCTTTTCGTGTTCCCCGCGCTGTTTCCCACCAATGCTGCCCCTTGGCAAACCACGCCTTATAGGGTTTATACCATTGCCACTCTTGCTCTATATCCAGGCCCGGCAGGGCCTCTTGAAACTCCTCGTAAGCATTGTAGCTATCGCCCAATATCTGCTCTAATATCGCGCTTGTCGGTGTTGCTTCGGGGTCTTTTAATCTCAGTTCTTCACGATTATGCATTTTATCCTCTCCCAATATTCGGTCGCCTATTTTCATCGCTGATAAACCAATGCTTTATGCCCATCCCGGCAAAGGGTTCGTCCGCAAAGCGCGGAATGATGTGCAGGTGGGCATGAAAAACATATTGCCCGCCAATGCTGCCAATGTTCCAGCCGAGATTATACCCATCAGGCTTGTATTTTTCGTCAATAAGCTCTCTAGCTATACCCAAGACATGCTTGGTATCCAACCATTCTTCGTTCGACAAATCAAAAGGGGATTCTCTATGCGCCTTTGGAATTATAAAGCACGAACCAGCCAGTTTTTCGTCCCTCGCCGCGATTAGGGCAGTATATTCGCCTTCGTACAGAACTTTATAGTTACTCTTATAATCACAACAAAGGCATTTCAAGCCATCGCCTCCTCGGTCTGCCACTCGTAGGGGCGACCTGCGGTCGCCCGGCTTCCAGCCGTTACTTTAGCCGGCTTTAGCCGGCACTCCCCCGCTAACTCCACATAAACACATAATAATACACCACCGCAAACACAAGTCCCGGCAGCAAATTCGCTATCTTTATCCTATTTTGCATATCCAAAGCCATATTCGCCCCCAGTCCTAGAATCATTATGCCGCCCGCGGCAGAAATTTGGGTTATTAATGTGTCTGTAAACACGTCCTGGAAAAATCCGGCAAAAATCTCTATAGTGCCTTGGTAGACAAAGACCGCAAGAGCCGAAAACAGCACGCCCACGCCCAGCGATGATGCAAACATCATGGCAGCCACGGCATCTATAATGGATTTTGTGATAATAATGGACTGGTCGTCCCGCAAACCGCTGTCTATAGACCCCACAATAGCCATAGCACCCACGCAAAACAGCAGCGATGCAGTCACAAAACCCTGTGCAAAGGTGCTGCCTTCCCCATCCTGCTTTAGCTTGTCCTGCACCCATAGCCCAAAGCGGTTTAACCCATCCTCTATACGCAGAAATTCGCCGAAAAAAGTGCCTAGTGCCAAAGCCACCACCAGCAGCATAATATCTCCACCCACAGCCGCCGCAATGCCAATAACTGCCACGCAAAGCCCCAGCACCCGCATCAAGCTCTGAGAATATCTTTCCGAGATACGCCCGCGCAGCAAAAGCCCTATGCCACCGCCCGCCAAAATAGCCAAAGCGTTTATCAATGCTCCCGTAATCCGAATTTTCCTCACCTCTTTGTGCTAATTATCTCATATTTGGCCCAACTTGGCAACATGCAAAAAGGGCAGAGGTTGTCACACAAATTGCGTGGATTGTGTTATAATAATATTGGGAGGGATTCTAAAATGCATGCATGGGAGTCTATCCAAAAGACGCTGGACTGGATTGAGGTAAACATCAAAGAGGACATCCAAATAGAGATGCTTGCGGATATGGCCGCCCTATCCTTGTTTTATTATCAGCGGCTGTTTTCGCGCCTTGTAAAGCGGCCTGTGCGCGAATATATCAAGCTGCGGCGGCTGGCTTTGGCCTGCGAAAGCTTGCGCAACACCGATGCGCGCATTGTGGACATAGCCATCGAGCATGGTTTTGGCAGCCGTGAGGCCTTTTCGCGGGCATTTAAAGGCACATACGGCATCTGGCCGTCCCAATATCGCGACGACCCCATAGGTTTAGACAATTTCGACAAACCTGACCTACTGCTTGGCTATGTAATGATTGACGAGGGCGTGCCGCTTATCAGCGATGGGCTGGTACTGGAGATGAACCGCAAAACCCTGGCTACCCCCATTGATTTTGCTGGCATATCAACCCCCGTCCCCTTTAAGCGTGGTAAAATGCTGGGCGAAAGACCCGGTATTTCCGGGCCCGATGCCGTCTGGAGACAGCTGTTTAAGCGTCTGCACGACGCGCCCCATCTGCGTGGTGGGCGCATGTTGGGTGTTTTTTACGATGGCGACGCGCCGGCCGGCCATGCTGATTATTTTGCTGGAACAGAGGTCATGGATGGCATGTGTAGCAGTGGATTTGACACCTGGCAAATGCCGTCCAGAGAATATGTGGTATGCAGCTTTGAGGCCGAGAATTTTGAGCAGCTTGGCCCCCCAATGGGCAAGGCCATGAAATACACGCGCTTTTGGCTAAAAAAGCATGGGCTTATAGCGGATGGATTCTTTGTGGAGTTGTACCACAAGGTCACGCCCCATGTAGCACATATCGAATTATGGATTCCCTTTAGGAATCGCGAAAATAAGGAGGAAGCAACCAATGAACAAGTATGAAGAAGCTATGAAGAAATTGGACGAGGATTTTGGCGGCAAGGATAATTTGATTTCGATATCCACCATATCGCTGTCCCAAAACGATGACGGCAGCTGTCGGCCCGATGCCCGCCTGGTGGATGCCCACTACGAAAACGGCGCGTTTTATACCGTTACATATGCCACATCCAACAAAATGCTGCAAATTGCGAAAAACCCTAATGTGGCCCTGTGTTTTGTGGTGGACAAGCTTACGGTAGACGGCATAGCAGAAAATTTGGGCTGGGTATGCGACGAAAAGAATCTAGATTTGATGAGTAGAATCCGCCCTGTGTTTGCAAAATGGTATGACGAAGCCAATAATGATGAAGACCAAAGCACATGTTTACTGCGGGTTACGCTAACAAAAGGCTTGTGGTTTGATGCGCATACAGGCGAGGGCACAAGGGTTGACTTTATGAATAAAACAGCAGAAAAGGTATGATGCCTTCGTTCCGCGGATTGACGATGCCCCTCAACCCGGGGTCGCCTGCGGGATAGTGTTAAAGATCATTAACCACGAAAAGCACGAAAATACACGAAAAAAACCAAAGGCAAAAAAATCTTTTTTCGTGTTCTTTCGTGTTTTTCGTGGTTAAAGGGTTTTAGGTTTTGATGATTAGGGGATTCCGGGTCAAGCCCGGAATGACGATCCCTCCTGAAACCGTCACCCCGGGCTTGACCCGGGGTCTCCTGCGGGATGATGTTAAAGATTAAAAGATTATTTTAACCGCGAATAGCGCGAATGAACGCGAATAAAGATCAAGTGCATTAAATCTTTTATTCGCGTATATTCGCGCTATTCGCGGTTAAGTGGTTTTAGGTTTTGATAACTCAAGGCCGCCATTTTTGTCTGGACAAGCAAACCCCGACATGATATGCTATGTTTATACAAAACCTTTTTGGAGGCGATACATATGTCATGTCTTTCTTTTTGCACCTGCACCTATCTGGAATGTCCCGAGCATCCCCAAAAGCACGAGGGCAGCTGCACGCCCTGCATAGAGAAAAACCTGCGAGAACACGAGATTCCCGCCTGCTTTTGGAATAAAATAGGCGATACCGAGGCCGCAAAAAGCGACTATATCTTTATGAGGTTCGCAGAAAAAGTCATCGCGGTTGAAGGGGGCAGCAGTCAATGAGCCGATATCTAATGGCGTTGGATGCAGGCACAACCAGCAGCCGCTGCATACTTTTTGACTTTAACGGCAATGCCGTGGCCATGGCTCAAAAGGAGCATCGCCAGATTTTTCCATCGCCCGGTTGGGTGGAGCATAACCCTATAGAGATTTGGGAAAATCAGCTTTTGGTTGCGCGGCAAGCCATGGCAAAGATTGGTGCATTTGCCCGGGATATTGCCGCAATAGGCATTACAAACCAGCGCGAGACCGCCATTGTTTGGGACAAGTTTACCGGCAAGCCCATATACAACGCCATTGTTTGGCAATGCCGCCGCACGGCGGATTTTTGCGATGCGCTAAAAACCGAGGGCTTTGATGCGACCATCCGCGCCAAAACAGGCCTTGCGACGGATGCTTATTTTTCCGGCACTAAGGTTAAGTGGATTTTGGAGAATGTGGCTGGCGCAAAGCAGGCCGCACGGTGCGGCAATTTGCTCTTTGGCACGGTGGACACATGGCTTTTGTGGCAGCTAACACGAGGGACGGTTTTTGCAACGGACTACAGCAACGCATCCCGCACCATGCTGTACAACATCCACGAACTAAAATGGGATGAGGATATTTTGGATAAATTTTACATACCCCCTGCAATGCTGCCGGATGTTTTGCCCAGCTCGCATATCTACGGCCATGCCCATGCTGACTTTTTTGGCGCAGAGATCCCAATAGGCGGCATGGCAGGCGACCAGCAGGCCGCGCTTTTTGGGCAGGCCTGTTTTGATCCCGGCATGGTAAAAAATACCTATGGCACGGGCTGTTTTATGCTGATGAAAACAGACCATGCGGCGGCCTCCGAAAATGGTCTGCTGACCACGATTGCATGGGGTATTGACAACCAGGTTGAATACGCGCTGGAAGGCTCTGTTTTTGTGGCGGGCTCTGTGGTGCAATGGCTTAGGGACGGCCTGGGTCTAATCAAAACCGCCGCAGAAACAGAGGGTCTGGCCAAAACAATCGATACTACCGGCGACGTTTACATAGTCCCCGCCTTTACCGGCCTCGGCGCACCCCATTGGCAGCAGCACGCCCGCGGCGCAATTAGCGGCATTACCCACGCCACCCGGCGCGAACATATTGTGCGCGCCGCACTGGAGTCTATTGCGTATCAAAGCCACGATGTAATATCGGCCATGGCGCAGGATACCGGGCTGGACATAGCGGAAATACGCGTAGATGGTGGCGCAAGTGCCAATGATTTTTTAATGCAATTTCAGGCGGATATTTCCGGCGTGGCTGTGCGGCGGCCACAGCAAGTAGAGAGCACAGCCCTTGGCGCGGCTTTTTTGGCGGGCCTGTCTATTGGCATATACAAAAATAAGGCCGAAATCGCAGAAAAAGTCTGCCATGGCCACATTTTTGCACCCAATATGATTGACACCGTCCGAATACAATTATTAGACGGCTGGAAAGCCGCTGTTTCTAAAGTTTAACGACCTCTTAAATGACCTTACAATTAATGTCATAATTTTTTCGTTTGCCTATGGAAAACATATGTCCAAGATGATATAATAGAGGTGGACATATGAATTTATTTAAAACAACGATTATGGCAGGGTTGGCGGCAATACTGGCTACAGGCGGCCTTTCCAACGACATTATGCGCTGGTATTTTGCAAAGCCCGCCGAGGCCCATCAACCCCCCGGCGCGCAGGAAAAAATTAACATTGAACAATATGGCGCGTATTATCTGGGCGATACCACACAAAAAGAGTTGTTTCTTACCTTTGACGAGGGCTACGAAAATGGCTATACCGAAAAAATCCTGGACGTGCTCTTGGAAAAAGACGTTCCCGCCGCTTTTTTCGTGACCAAAAGCTATATTCGCGATAATCCCGAGCTTATAGCCCGGATGATAGACGAGGGGCATATTGTGGGCAACCACACCATTCGTCACAAAAGCAGCCCGTCGCTTTCTGAGACCGAGATGATTGCAGAGCTAACAGGTGTGGCGGACTATTACAAAGAAGCTACAGGCCTTGATATGCCGCCGTTTTTCCGCCCGCCTATGGGCGAATACTCTGAACGCGTACTGGCCATAACCCAAGAGGCCGGGTATTATACCATTTTCTGGTCATTTGCCTATGAGGACTGGAAGCAGGACAAACAGCCAGGCGCGGCCAAAGCCCATAAGCGTGTTGTAGATGGCCTGCACAATGGTGCGATACTGCTGCTGCACGCCGTGTCGTCTTCCAATGCCGAAGCTATGGGAGATATCATCGATTCTGCACGCACCATGGGTTACGAATTTAAGTCGCTCTATGAATTACCAAATATACAAGATTTTGGGAGGGGAATACTATGGAATCAATGAAAATTAGGCTGGATTTTAACAATATGTTGACCGAGTTTGTGGGCAGCGACGGCATATCTATCGCCGATGTGGATAGGCTTGCAGGCAAAATTAAGGCGGCCACGCAAGCAATGGAGCAAAAGCGCAGCCAGATGGCATGGCGCGATTTGCCCCACAACCAGGCCAATGTGGTTGCGGATATCCTTGCCTATGCGGCAGAAATGCGCCCAAAAATAAAGGCTCTGGTGGTCTTTGGCATCGGTGGCTCGGCTTTGGGGCCTATCGCTGTTCAACAGGCCATACATAGCCCGTTTTACAATCTTTCGGAGAAGTTCCGCAATGGCGGCCCTCAGCTGTTTGTGGCAGATAACATAGACCCCACCACCATCGGCCAGTTGCTAGAGCTAGTTGATTTGCGCGATACCCTCTTTAGCGTGGTGTCCAAATCCGGCTCTACATCAGAAACCATGGCGCAATTTATGATTATAAAAGACATCTTGGAGCGGGAATTGGGCGATGCGGCCAAAGACCATATTGTCTGCACCACCGACCGTAAAAACGGCAACCTCATCAAAATCGCCCAGACAGAGGGCTACAAGACTTTCTATATCCCTGCCGGAGTTGGCGGCCGCTTTTCCCAATTGTGCCCCGTTGGCCTGCTTCCTGCGGCCTTTTGCGGCATAGACATAGAACAGTTACTGGCTGGCGCGGCCTATATGGATGATATTTGCAAAAATGAAGATATCTGGCAAAACCCCGCCTATATATATGCCATCCTACATTACATCGCAATGAAAAACGGCAAAAACATCAGCGTGATGATGCCTTATGCCGACTCCCTTAAATACATTTCGGACTGGTATGCCCAGCTATGGGCCGAGTCCCTTGGTAAAAAGTATAACAATAATGGCAATGTGGTCAATGTGGGCCAAACCCCCGTCAAGGCATTGGGTGTCACAGACCAGCACAGCCAGGTGCAGCTATACATGGAAGGCCCTTACGACAAGGTGATGGTCTTTGTTGGCGTGGACGGCTTTGCCCGTGATGTACCTATCCCCAAATCCTTTGGAGACATCCCAAGCGTTGGCTTTTTGGGCGGTCACAGCCTCTCTGCGTTGCTTCTGGCCGAGCAAGCCGCTACAGAATACGCCCTGCAACAATCAGGACGCATGAATATGACTATCACATTGCCCATGGTCAACGAGCATACCATCGGCCAAATTCTTTATATGCTTGAAGTGGCCACAGCCTATGCAGGCGAGCTGCTAAATATAGATGCCTTCGACCAGCCCGGTGTAGAGGCCGGCAAAGATGCCACCTATGCCTATTTTGGCCGCCCCGGCTACGAGGAAAAAAAGGCTGAAATGGATGCGCAGCCTAAGAAAAACCCTAAATATATCATATAATTGAAGGAGTGTGGTTTTTGAATGTTCGGAAAAGCCAAAAAGGAGTTGTCGGCATTGACAGGACGCATAGCACAAGGGGATATAGGTGCTATAGGCGAGTTGAACGATTGGTATATTTCCAAGCTAAAGGGGGCAGAGCGCAGAAATTGGTTTTTGGGCATCATCGCCCAAAATATGGGCGACCAGGCTTCCGATGCTTTGATTGATGTGGCAGACTCATTTGATTTTACTCATTTTGATGAGGACGAACTGATTGTTATCAAAAATTGGCTCGAAAATTTACATAATCAAGGTAAGGATAACGAGAGGCTTCGAGCTTCCCTATCAGAAATTGAAGGCATATTCGGCAAAGAGGCGGCTGCGGCGGCAGAAATCGTCTCGCGCAATGAAGCAAACAAGATCATCATGGGCTTGTGGGAAGTTCATAGCATGAGCAAAAAAGACCTTGACCCATTAACCAAGGCCGCCGTTAGTGCCGGGGCCGCAATCGCTTTTAAGAACAAACATGGGCGCGAACCCGATGAGTTTAACGCCGTTGTGGCCGGGCTGATACAAAATAGCAGCGCAGGTGCCGGGCAAGAGGTAGGCGGAATCTACTATGTTGAAGGGGATACGGTTGTGATTGAATATTCACCTGTGGATAAAAATGGTAATAGATTTAGCAGCGCAAGAAACACAAGCGGGAAATTTCAGCTTGTTAGCGAAAGTGAGTTGATTATAGAGTTCGAAGAGATGGGCCCTACAAAATTTGTTAAACATCCTGATTCTTGGTGATAGCAAAAACTACCCTGCTTGTTCAGGGTAGTTTTTCTTCTACTATTCCGCTGGCTCTTCTTTCTCCGGCCTTGGACCATTGTCGGCGGGCTCGTCGCCATCGCAACAGCAAGGCTCGCTGTCGCAGCAATCCTCATCCATGCTCTTAATTTTCTCGTTTAGGCTTTGAGAGATATTGTCCGCCACTTCCGCCGTTTTGGACACTACTGTTTTTGCAAATTCCTTAACCTTCGGTTCGGCCTTTTTGGTTGCCTCGTTGATTTTGCATGTCATGTCCTTAGCAAATTCCTTCATGTCGTTGCTAAAGGCCTTGAACTTCTCTTCGAATTGCTTGCCGGGTTCGCTGGTGGCGCGCAGGCCCTCCAGCAGCTTTGTGGCCTCATCTACCGTAATTTTGCCTTCATCTACCATTTTCAATACTTGCATTCTCTCTTCTTGCATATTCATCCTCCTTTTTTATGAATTTTAACACAAAAGGGAATCGCCCTTCGCTTATCTACTAAGTATACGCAATTCCCCAAAAAAAGTATGCAATTGTAAAATTATTTTCTTGTGGCCAAAGATTCCGATTCTTCGATTATCGTTGGCAAGCCGCAAAGCTCCAGCCGCACCGTGGCTTTGCGCAGCGCAAGCTTTAGCCTCTTTTCGTCCAGGTCGGATTTTTGCTCGCTTTTACGCCGCTCTGCCCGTTCTTTAGCGCGCCTGGCCCGCTCCGCGTCAATTTCATCTGGGCATTCTGCAATATCTGCCAAAATGGTCGCGCCTTCGCGATTTATTTCTGCAAAGCCGCCAAACACCGCAAAATATTCGACCTTTTCGTCATTATACACGCGCAACGCACCATAGCCCATCACAGTGGTGACAGGCTGATGACCTTGCAATACGCCAATCTGCCCATCCACGGTATGCATAATCACCATGTCCACGTCATCGTCAAAAACAGGTTTTGTCGGCGTTACAATTCTAAGGCGCAATTTCTTACTTTTTTCGGCCATGCTCTCACCTACCTATTCCTGTAGCGTTCCACCACATCGTCTATGCTGCCGGCAGAGAGGAAAAGGCCCTCTGGAATATCGTCGTGCTTGCCTTCCAGAATCTCTGCAAAGCTGCGAACGGTCTCCGACACAGGCACAAAGCGGCCGGGGTAGTTTGTGAACTTTTCGGCCACAAAGAATGGCTGCGAAAGGAATCTTTGTACCTTTCTGGCTCTGGAGACGATGATTTTGTCGGTTTCGGATAGCTCGTCCATACCCAAAATGGCGATGATATCTTGCAGCTCCTTGTAGCGTTGCAAAATTTCTTGCACGCCGCGGGCGATTTTGTAATGCTCTTCACCAACAACCTGTGGGTCCAAAATTCTGGATGTGGATGCAAGCGGGTCGATGGCAGGATAAATTCCTAGCTCCACTATGCTGCGCGACAGGGATGTGTTTGCATCCAGATGCGCAAAAGTCGTGGCCGGTGCGGGATCTGTATAGTCATCCGCAGGCACATAAACAGCCTGCACAGATGTGATAGATCCCTGCTTTGTGGATGTGATGCGCTCTTGCAGCGTGCCCACATCTGTGGCCAGCGTGGGCTGATAACCCACCGCAGAAGGCATACGACCCAGCAGGGCCGATACTTCCGAACCAGCTTGTATGAATCTAAAGATATTGTCAACAAATAGCAGTACATCTTGGTTTTGCACATCGCGGAAATACTCCGCCATGGTAAGGCCTGTCAGCGCGATACGCATACGTGCACCCGGCGGTTCGTTCATCTGGCCAAAGCATAGGGCGGTTTTGTTTATAACCCCCGTGCCGGACATCTCGTGGTACAGGTCGTTGCCTTCACGTGTGCGCTCGCCCACGCCGGCAAATACGGAAAACCCGCCATGCTCTGTGGCAATATTGCGGATAAGCTCCATAATAAGAACCGTCTTGCCAACGCCAGCGCCGCCAAACAGGCCGATTTTACCGCCCTTTGCGTATGGACACAGCAGGTCTATGGCCTTAATGCCGGTCTCTAGCAGGTCTGTAGCCGCCGCCTGATTGGCAAAGTCCGGTGCTTCGCGATGAATTCGCCATCTTTCGGCGGTCGCTGGTGCAGGTTTCTCGTCAATAGGCTCGCCAAGTACATTAAATATGCGCCCCAGGGTTTCCTCGCCCACAGGCACAGAAATAGATGCACCCGTGTCTATGGCCTCCATATTGCGCTTTAGGCCATCTGTGCTGCTCATGGCTATACAGCGCACAATACCGTCGCCCAAATGCTGCGCAACCTCGGCCACCAGCTGGCCTTCCGGCGTTTTAATCTCTACCGCATTATAAAGATTCGGCATGGAATTTTCGTCAAATTTAATATCCAAAACCGCGCCAATTATTTGCGTAATTTTGCCTATATTTGTCAATACTTCACCTCGTTTCTATTTGTCTTAAAGGGTTTATCATTACAGCTTTGCGACCATCTTTTCTACATAAGCCACATCAGCCTCATTCATCACGGCCATGGTCATGTTGATTTGCGCGTCCAAGCCAATAACTTTGATACCAGCTTCTTCATTTTCTTTCTTCAGCTTTAGCAAGATGTATAGTCGAGTTCTCTGTTCGACTTGTATCTCCGTGTTGGTTGCCATAATTTCGTCACCCTTTCTCGTTCTGCCTTTTCCAAGCCTCCGGCAGCGCAGCTTCCATTCGTGCCAGCACCGCCTTCGTCTGCGGTTTATTATGCCCACAAACCGCTATATCAAAATCGTATTGCTTAAAAATGTCAATCGTGCGCTGCATGGTTTCCATGTCCGTCTCAATCCATGGGACAATTTCGTCATCGGTATCGCCAATCTCATCCCCAACATACAGCACCTTGTCCACAGCATCGTATATGCTGATGCTATCCGGCGAATGGCCCGGTGTGTGAAACATGCTGATGCCATCCTCTGGGAAGTATAGGCTGCCCTCGAAAGTCATGTTCGGTAGGCACTTGTGCGCCTCGCCATCTATCCGGTCAGACAATGCCTCTATGGCTTCATCCCAATGCTTGTCCTCCAGTTCGCGGCACAGCTTGTGGGAGATTATAATACTATTCGCAAAAACCCAATTACCCCAAATATGATCCCAATGACAATGGGTATTAACGACTATTATCGGCTTTTTGTCGTCACCAATATATTCCAGCACCGGTGCAACAGAGCCATTGCCCAATCCCGTGTCAATCACAAAATTGTGCTTTGTGCCCAGTATAAGCCCCATGTTAAGGTCATAGGTCTGCCCCATAGGCTCTGTAAACATAATGTTTCGATTGCTAATTTTAATTGGCTTCATTATTCTCCTTCAACCATTTCAACCAAGGCTCCTCGGCGGCTTCCATCATCGCGATAGCCTCTTTGCTCTGTGGTTCGCTGTGGCCAGAAAGCATGATGTTAAAATCATACTGTTTGTAGATTTCAACCACCCGCTTGAAAGCATCCGGTTCTTTGCCCCAAGGATATGCCAAACCCTCTGCAAAGCCGAAATTATCGCCAATATGCAGGATTTTGTCTACCTCATCGTAGATGGTGATGTCGTCTATGGTATGAAATGGGGTTTCAAAGAGGCTGATGCCGTCATCTGGGAAGTACATGCTGCCCTCAAAAGTCACATTTGGCAGGCATTTGCGCACCTCACCATCCATAAACTGACCCCGCTCTTTAACCTTCAGCATAACCTCGTCCCATTCTTTGCCCATGCGCTCGCGGCTTAGTTTATGGGAAACAATTATGCCATTTTCAAACACACAGTTACCATAAACATGATCCCAGTCGCCATGGGTGTTGATGACGATAATGGGTTTGTCATCACTTTTGATAAGTTCCAGCAATGGTTGAACGCTATTAGGACCAACACCGGTGTCAATGATAAAATTATGCTTAGCACCTAGTATCAAAGCTAGATTCACGGTAGAATCGGCACTTTCGGGCACAGTCAGCATTATGGTGCGATCTGTGATTTTTGTAAGTTTCATAATTTCAGCTTCCTTATGGTCTTTTTAATCCTTCTTCAATATCCCTGATAAGCTCTTCCAGCTCTCTAATTTTTGCATCATTAGCTACTTTTGCAACTTCTTCCCTGATACGTTTAAGTTCTCGTAAAAGACTTTTTAGGTGTAAGTCGAACTGCCTATCAGCCATTCCCATACATTAACACCTCCATGATGCGGCAAGTGCAGCCCGCCCCTACTTGAGCGCGTTTGCGCCACCGACGATTTCGGAAATTTCCTGTGTTATCGCCGCTTGTCTGGCCCTATTATACACAAGGTTAAGATTATCAATGATATTGCCGGCATTTTCGGTGGCACTATCCATTGCCGTCATTGTTGCAGCCTGACCGGCTGCGGCTGATGTAGAGAGAGCCTCCAGCGTAATGGCCGCAAGAAATTTTGGCACAACATAGTCCAGCACTTCATATGGGCTTGGCTCGAATTTAATAAGGCTTGCACCAGCTTCGGCAGCATCTGCAAAATCCGCCTCATATAGCGGTAGAATTTGCACAGACTGCGGGTTGTAGGTTATCGCCGAAATAAACTCTGTGTAGCAAATATGCACCTCGTCTATCAGACCGGCAAGATACAGCGGCAAAATCTGCCCTGTTATCTCTTGCGCATCCTCGTAGAATGGGTTTTCGGATATGCCATGCTTAGAGCCCAGTATATCGTCTTCCCTACGGCGGAAAAAGTCGCGGGATTTGTTGCCAATGCAGAAATACGACACCTGCTTGCCATCGGCAACCAGCCTATCGCCCAGCTCTGCGCCCAGCTTACAAATATTGTTGTTGTAGCCGCCGCAAAGCCCCCTATCATTGGCAATCACGATGATAAGGCTCTTTTTTGCTGTTCTCTTTTCAAAATAGCGATGATCAAAATCCTCGTTTACAGAGATAATATTGCCGATAACCTTGCGCATTTGGTCGAAAAACGGCGTGCTTTTAACCAGCTTGGCCTTGGCCCGCGCCAGCTTGGAGCTGGATACAAGATTCATGGCCTTTGTGGTTTTTTGCGTGGTGGTGACAGAACGTATGCGCCCTTTAATTTCGCGCATTGTAGCCATATCCTACACCTCCTATGCCTGTGCGGCCGCTTCTTCTTTGGCTTCTTCCTTAATCACATCTGCTTCATGGATCATGGCAGATTTTTTAAACTCTTCTATAGCTTTGCGGATTTTTCCTTCCAGCTCTGCCGTTAGCTCTTTTTTCTCCCGAATTTCTGCAAGAATCTCCGGATATCTGCCGCGGAAGGCTTCTATCATTTCGCGCTCAAAGGCCAAAATATCCTCCACGCGCACGTCGGCCAGATAGCGGTTGGTTACGGCAAACAACACCAGCACCTGCTCTTCAACAGGCATGGGCTTGTATTGGGGCTGTTTTAGAATCTCCACAATACGCAGGCCGTGGTTTAGACGCTCCAGCGTGTCCTTATCCAAATCCGAACCAAACTGCGCGAACGCCGCCAGTTCGCGGTATTGCGCCAGCTCTACACGGATAGGCCCGGCAACCTTGCGCATCGCCTTAATTTGGGCAGAGCCGCCCACACGGGATACAGAAAGGCCGGGGTTGATGGCGGGTCGCACGCCCGCGTTAAACATATCAGATTCCAGATAAATCTGGCCATCTGTAATAGAAATAACATTGGTTGGAATATAGGCCGAAACATCGCCCTCTAGCGTCTCGATAACAGGCAGGGCCGTTATAGAACCGCCCCCATAGTCAGGGTTAAGACGCGCAGCGCGCTCTAGCAGGCGGCTATGCAGATAGAAAACATCGCCCGGATAGGCCTCGCGCCCCGGTGGGCGGCGCAGCAGCAGGCTCATGGCGCGATACGCCACGGCATGCTTGGAAAGGTCGTCGTAGATTACCAAAACGTCCTTGCCCTGCTCCATCCATTCCTCTGCAATGGCCACGCCGCAGTATGGCGCGATATATTGTAGCGGCGCAGAATCCGATGCATTGGCCACAACCACGGTGGTATAGTCCATAGAGCCCGTGCTTTCCAGCACAGACACAACCCGCGCCACGGTGGAGGCTTTTTGGCCTATAGCTACATATACACATAGCAAATCTTGGCCTTTTTGGTTAATTATGGTATCAATACAAATGGCGGTTTTGCCCGTTTGGCGGTCGCCCAAAATAAGCTCGCGCTGGCCGCGGCCAATAGGCACCATAGAATCTATGCCCTTTATGCCCGTTTGCACAGGCACAGACACCTCTTGGCGCGTGATAACGCCCGGCGCAACACGTTCTATAGGTTTAGACGTGGTGGTTGTGATAGGGCCTTTGCCGTCAACCGGCTCGCCCAGCGCGTTAACCACGCGCCCTATCATGGCATCGCCTGTAGGCACCTGAGCCAGCCGGCCCGTAAGGCGCACGGTGTCGCCTTCTTTTATGGCCTCGTCGCTGCCCAAAAGCACCACGCCCACATTGTCCTCTTCCAAATTAAGCGTCATGCCAAAGATGCCGGATTCTACAAATTCCAGCAGCTCGCCGCTCATGGCGTTTTCTAGGCCATAAACACGGGCGATACCATCTCCAACCTGTATTACCGTACCAACTTCAGAGACATCCAACTTTGTGGAATATCCCTTTATTTGCTCTTTTATAACAGAGCTGATTTCTTCAGGTCTGAGACTCATAGTTTAATCTCCTTCATTCACAACTATAGGTTAAGTTTTAGGTAAAGGTTTGGATTACTTTTTCAGCATATCGTTCACAATTTCTCTGACATGTGCCATATCTTCAGCTTCCATTGCACTTTCAAGCTCTGCAATTGTTTCCAGCAGCTGCTTACTTGACGTTCCGACTTCCGCCTTGATCATCAATAGCTTAAAGTACCATGTCTTTTGCACACTTTTAATTTCCAAGAGATTTGCCATATTGTCCTCCTTTACACTAAGTTACAGTCAATAGGCATTGCCCAAAAGCTCCTTCTTCAACATCTCCATCTGATGCTTCGTACTAGCATCAAAAACATAGCCGTCCACTTCTACACGAAAACCCGCTATCAGGCTTTCGTCGATAACGCCCTCCAGCTCGACTGTTTTGTCCAGCTTTTTTGCCAGTATGGCGGCAATTTGCGCCACCTGCTCTGCAGAAAGCTGGGTTGGCGAATACAGCTTGGCCACGGTTTTGCGCGCATAGTCCATATACAGCTTGTCAAAATGGCGTAAAACACCCAAAATCTCGTCCTTGCGGCCGCGCCTTAACAGCAGATGGAAAAGCCCGATAAAATCGTCAGACACTTTGTCTTTAAAGGCCTTGGATAGGGCATCCATCTTTTGTTGCAGCGGTATTGCCGGGTGGTTTATAATGCCCCGCACATCCGCATCGCTTTCCAGGACGGCCAGGATGCTTTTGCAGGCGTTGTTATAGGCTTCTACGGCGTTTTTTTCTACAGCCAGGCCAAATAAAGCCTTTGAGTAACGCAAAATGGCTAATTTTTCCATTCTACCGCCCCCAGTTCAGCTATGGCTTGGTTCAAAAGCCTGTCGCGCGTGGCATCGTCTGTGGTCAGTTGCCCGCCCATCAGTCGCTCGGCCATCAATGCCGATACCTGCACAATTTGGCTTCGCATCTCGTCTTTGGCCTTTTCGCGCTCTTGTTCAATATCGCGTTTGGCTCTTTCCATTATAAGGCCGGCTTCGCTTTTGGCTGCGGCAATAATCTCCGCTTCCCGCGCCTGTGCCGTCTTTTTTGCCGTGTCCAAAATTTCGTCGCGCTCTTGTGCTATACCGGAAAGCTTGGCATCGTAGCTTGCCTTGGCCTCCTCGGACTTTCTGAAATTCTCTGCGGCAGATTCTATTTCGTTTTTAATACGCTGACGGCGGTTTTCCAAGAATTGTAATAGCGGCTTATACAGCAACCAGGACAGGACGAATATGATAAACGCCATATTTATCCATACAAACCATATGCTGTTAAGAAAGCCCAGGTCAAAACTCAGTATTCCCGAATAGCCTTCAACTTGTTGAAATGCATTTAATAATACAAACAAAGCATTAACCTCCTCTCTAGAGACTAGAATCTAGAGGCCGGATTAAAGCCTGCTGATTGCGTCGATGTACAGGTTTATAAAGATGTTTGGCGTAACAAAAAGCAGCAGAATGGCCACGAAAAGACCATAGATACCACCTGTCTCTGCGATAGCAGCACCAATGATAAGTGTAGAGCGGATTTGCCCTGTTGCTTCTGGTTGGCGACCAATGGCCTCCACGGCTTTGCCTACGGCCAAACCTTGAGCGAACGAAGGCGCCATACCCGCAAGAGCAGCGATGGCTGCGCCAATGGCAGATGCGGCCAAAATGAGAGAGATAGGGTCGCCGCCCGCTGTAACAGAAAGCATACCCACGGCTGATTGTAACAATTGGTTTACATACATTGCAAGTTCCTCCTAAGTATAAAATGTATTGGGTGTTTCAAAAAATCCTTGTTTGTGACTATTCCTCTGACGGTGCTTTCATCATCAAAAAGAACATAGAAACCGTGATGAAAATGAAAGCTTGCAAAACCCCGATGAAAACATCGAAAAACAGCGCGAGCGCGCCGGGTATGGCTATGGATAAAACCGGGGGCAAAAGGAAATATATCAGAGCCATCAAAATCAAGCCGGAAAGGATGTTTACAAAAAGACGCATCCCCAGCGAGATAGACCTTGACAAGTCCGATATGATATTAAGCGGCGCAAAGAGAAAAATGGGTCTAAACCAGTCTCTCACATGCTCCTTTCCGTTGTAGCGAAAACCGATGTACTGCATTAGTACCACCGTTGTAAGACCCATAGAGAAGGTCACAGCCAGGTCGGCTGTGGGGTTTCGCAGGCCTGTGATACCAATGAGATTGGAGAGCAAGAAAAACATAAAGACACCAAAGAACCACGCGCCAATATAGCGATATTTATGCGTTAAAATACTGACGACGTAGTTATCAAAAATCTCCACAATGGCTTCCATTATGTTTTGGAATTTCGTTTCCGGCACGTCTTTAAAATTCTTGATTTTAACGCGAACCACAATGGCCAGCGCAATCAAGGCTATACCAATGACCCACATAGAAATTAATGTGTCGTTAAATGTGATGAAAACATTGTCTGTGAAATACAGCCTTGCATATCCCGAGTTTTCTATGCTGGTAATGTCAAAATCCCCGCTCATAATGCCTCTCCTCCTTTCCTAGTTTAAATTGTTTCTTCCTTAATGAATAATTTTGCGGCTATGGCGGCCAGTGTCATTGCTGCTGTGCCTACAAAAGCCCCAGCAAGTCCCCAGGCGGCCTGCGTCTGGTAATCAAGCAGAAACCATGCCCCCACAAGCACAATGCCTGTCATCAGATATCGTGATGTGTAACCCAGCCGCATGGCGTTTTGCACGGCTTTTACGTCCTCGGGATCTGCTGATGTCACCCTATTGATAGAGCGTTCCAGCAAAAATATTTTTAGCAGGGACATTGCACAGCCCAGCCCAACGCCTATGGCGTATCGCAAAGGATACGGCACTAGGAATATGCCGACAACCAGGCCAATAGCAGAAAATACCAATATCCCCAGCATTATACCTTTGGTTGTGGCCGAAATTTTCATGCAAAATCCTCCGCAGGGCTGTTTGCAAGCCCAAAATGATATAGAATAGCCTGATGTATCCTGCGCGAGGCCGCGCCATCCCCAAAGGGGTTTTTTGCGACAGCCATGCGGTCATATTCTTGTATATCCGTTAGTAGTCGTGCCGCCATATTGTATACAGAAGCTTCCGCTGTGCCTGCCAAGGCCAAACAGCCTGTTTCCAGCCCTTCCGGCCTCTCCGTCACATCCCGTAGCACAAGCACAGGCTTGTTCAAATGCGGGGCTTCTTCCTGTATACCGCCAGAATCGGTCATCACCATAAACGAGCGATCCATCAGGTTAAGCAAATCCTCCACATCTATCGGCTTGGTCAAATGGATTTTGTTATTATTGCCCAAAACCCCATGGGCTATGTCCGAAACGGCGGGGGATAGATGCACGGGGTAGACAATTTCCACATCATCAAAATCCATTACTAGGCGATTTACGGCATTGAAGATATTAACGAACGGCTGGCCGTAGTTTTCGCGGCGATGGGCCGTCATGGCGATTACACGCTTGTTCGCAAAATCAATGTCATTAAGCCGCGGCTCTTTAAAACGATAATCCCGCGAAACCAGGCTGTCTATGGCATCTATGGCCGTATTGCCTGTTACAAAGATGCTATTATCAGCCACATTTTCTGTAAGCAAATTGGCTCTGGCAGCTCGCGTGGGCGAAAAGTTCAAATCCGCCAGCGCGCTTACAATTTTGCGATTTGCTTCTTCCGGATATGGCGCGAATTTATCGCCGGTGCGCAGTCCCGCTTCCACATGCCCCAGCTTTGTGCGGGTGTAATACGCCGCAAGGGAAGCCGACATGGTGGTTGTGGTATCGCCATGCGCCAAAATCAGGTCTGGCTTGGCGCGGTCTATCACGCCAATAAGACCATTAAGTGCGGCTGTGGTAATATGCGCCAGGCTCTGGCTTTGCACCATAATGTCCAGGTCAAAATCCGGCTTTATGCCGAAAATATCAAGCACCTGGTCCAGCTGCTGCCGATGTTGCGCCGTAACGCAAATTTGGGAGATGATGTGCGGGCAGCCAGCCAAAACCTGCATTAGCGGTGCCATCTTCGTGGCCTCCGGCCTTGTGCCAAAAATGCTCAAGATTTTGATTCCACCCATATCAGCATCCTCCAAATTTTACCATACATACAGCAAGAGGCGTTTCTTCACAATTACGAAAGAACACGCCCCCTGTTTTAGAATACCCTTGAATACTTTTTTGACTTTTTTAGATTGCGCAATTCTTTAACACATATTTTCATGGTTTTGACGGAGCCATTTTCGTCCATCACCCTAATTTTTTTCAAATTGGGTTTCCATTTTCTGTTTGCGCGCCTAGAAACGTGGCTTCTGGTTATGCTTATTCTGTGG
>Ga0131853_10001017_pt1 | contig 51037 bp, 45 predicted proteins | sample TergutLab28metaG_FD_92764 | JGI IMG/M metagenome (GOLD analysis project Ga0131853, IMG submission 92764) | Labiotermes labralis P1 segment gut microbial communities from Petit-Saut dam, French Guiana - Lab288 P1 (version 2) (version 2) | ecosystem: Host-associated > Arthropoda: Insects >...
AACCAGCTCAAGTGAAATGCTTACTGGAGCAAAAGAGGTAATACAAGAGAGTACAAATCTTGAGAAAGTGACTCAGGAGATAAGTTCTGGTATGAATGAAATGGCAAGCGGAGCTGATGAGATAAATGTAGCTGTAAACCATGTTAATGAGATAACCATTAAGAACCGCGAAGCAATTGAGACTTTAACAAAAGAAGTTTCGCGATTTAAGATTGATTAGCCGGGCCAGCGCTTGTGAGATTATTTATAAACCAATGATTGACCTTCTATTAGCTACATAATATTATTACTTAGATGTCAATATTAACAGGTTTTCAAATATCAAGATTATACGACCTTTACAATGATATAGATATAACTTTTACAAAAGATATTGTTTCTACAACTCTTTTTAACCATAAAGAAACATATCTAAGATTCAGCGGGAATCACAAAAAGTGCCTTTTATATTCAACCTCAATGAAAAAAGGGAGAGTTATTGTAAATACCGGAGATAATTTTATAGAAAAAACAAAAACCGCGGGAAATATTGTATCACTGCGGCTTGCATTTAATATACCCGGTAAAAATGATATTATCTCGTTCTTTGTAACTGCAAAAATAACAGGATATAATGCATATACAGAAGGGGGATCTGATTTAAATTATGCGTTTTTAACATATACCCAGCGTCCTCCAGATGATCTAATAATAATACTTGGGCAGTTGCTTGAAACAAATATAAATTTTCAGAAGCGGAAGGATTTTCGCATAATAATCAATAATAACAATTATTTAACACTTGGACTAACATCAAGAGATATTAATCTTGTTATTGAAAAAATTCCACGAAAGGCAATAATTATAGATATTTCTGCTTCCGGAGTAATGGCAATTGGAGTAAAAGCCTTTAAATTTCATTTAAATAAAGAGTTGATAATAAAATTTAGCTCAGCAGCTAATGATTGGCAAATTAAAGGTCAAATAATAAGAATAGATGATGTTGAAGGAAGAAATGATGTTGTATTGATTGGCCTCAGGCTTATTCCGGAAACAATTCCTGTAAGTTTTAAGATGAGCATTGAAAATTATCTTAAAACAACTAAAAGTAACGATCAAGCGCCAGATAAAGGACGGTCTCCGGCTAAAGAGCAAGCTCCAAGTGAAGAGCAAACTCCGGCTAAAGAACAAGCTCCAGGTGAAGAGCAAACTCCGGCTAAAGAACAAGCTCCAGGTGAAGAGCAAACTCCAGCTAAAGAACAAACTCCGGCTAAAAAGCAGGCTCCGCCTCCAAAAAAATAGACAAAGATAGGTATTTAAGTGAATGAAATAGTTTTTATAAAAATCCCTGAAAAATTAGCAGGCGAAATTAATGGATTTAACATTGATCCTGAAGTCCCATTACCTGTAGAAAAAGATGAATCCATTGAAAAAGGGAACCTTACAGAGCTTTCCTGGGAAAAAATAATTGCAGCAATGCTAAAAATTCTGGCTTTTCATAGAGATTTTCAACACATAGATTATTATAGAAAATTTATAACTGCAGTAAAACCTGAATTAAAAGAACAGCTTATTGATGCAGGGGTTGAAAAAGCAAGAAACAATGACCTTATTACCTCAGAAGAAATTTTTCTTGCAGTCGAAGGTCTTGAGCCTGATAACACCATAAATATCATAAATATGGCGCTTCTTTATGAGCATAAAGCATCTTTATTAGCTGAAAGCGATAGCGCTGAAAGTAATAAATATATTGATAAGACTTTTGATTTGTACAAAAAAGCGCTTACTATAGATTCATCAGAAAGTACCCACTACTATGCAGGGAAATTTTATTTTAACCGGCATAATTTTGAAAAAGCAAAAGAACATTTCTCTATCTATCTTGAACTTGGTGATCCTGATGAAGATGTTGAAAAAAGAAAAACTGTTTCAAAAATTTTAAGGGAAATTGAATCAAACAATATGCTTGATCTAAAATTTAAACAAGCTTATGACATGATCCAGCTTTGCCAGGAAGAAGAAGGGATAAAAATCATATTAGAATTTATTGAAAATTCACCGGATATATGGAATGCATGGTTTCTCTTAGGCTGGGGATATAGAAGAATAGGAAAGTATAAAGAAGCATACGATGCATTTTCAAAAGTAATTGAGCTTGGCGAAAAATCTGTTGATGTATTAAATGAAATAGCAATATGCAGCATTGAAACAGGAAATCAAAAAGATGCAGAGAAATTTCTTCTGCAAGCCCTGAAAATTGAGCCTGAAAATGTAAAAATAATATCAAATCTTGGGATACTCCATTATAAAGCCGGAGATATAAAAAAAGCGCAATCATTTTTTCTTGCATCTCTGGAATATGATGAAAATGATGAAGTAGCTAAAAAATACCTTGAAATAATAGAAAAAGAGATATAAATAAAAATTTTAATAATAAAACTACCTACTTATTGCCCTGCGACTGAGCCATACTCGCTTGTCCTCACTTCGTTGCGGGAATCGCTCGATGTCTCAGCCTCTGGGCATAAAGCAAACACTTCTTTAAACCTTTAATTTTCGGCATATATTAAAAAAAAATAATTTTTTTTTAATATTGAGTAAAGATTATAGAAAGTTCTGTCGATTACAAAAGTAGAAAAATGGGTGCTCCAAAAGAGCAGAGTTCCCCTTTATCATTATTATTATCGGTAATAATTTAGGGACTTTAACATTTTTTTAAAAAATTTCAGGCAAGGATGCCTGATAGAGCAAATTGAATTGCCCAAATGCAACCCGACACTGCGCTGCGCGGCTTTTCAGGCAGCTCTAAAAATCATGGAGGAAATATGATAATTAACCACAACTTGAGTGCAATGTTTGCACAAAGGCAAGTCGGTATTACTGACAGAAACATTACGTCAAATATCGAAAAACTTTCTTCTGGTCTAAGAATAACAAAAGCTGGTGATGATGCTTCAGGTCTTGCAGTATCAGAAAAAATGAGAAGTCAGATAAGAGGTCTTAATCAGGCTTCAAGAAATGCGTCTGATGGTATTTCATTTATACAGACAAGCGAAGGATATTTACAGGAATCACAGAATATTCTTCACAGACTTAGAGAACTAGCTATACAATCTTCAAATGGTATTTATACAGCAGAAGATAGAATGCAGATCCAGGTTGAAGTTTCACAGCTTATTGACGAAATTGACAGAATAGCTTCTCATGCTCAATTTAATGGGATGAATATGCTTACTGGAAGATTTGCAAGAGAAACTGGTCAAAATGTTGTAACAGGTTCAATGTGGTTCCATATTGGTGCTAATATGGATCAAAGAACCAGAATTTTTATAGGAACAATGACTGCAAGAGGTCTTGGACTCCTGAATCCCGATAATAGTATTATAAGCCTCTCAACTCCAGATGGAGCTAATATGGCAATAGGGATAATTGACGCAGCAATGACCCTAATCAATAAGCAGAGAGCAGACTTGGGCGCGTATCAGAACAGGCTTGATCACACTGTAAGGGGTATTGATGTTGGAGCTGAAAACCTTCAGGCAGCAGAATCAAGAATAAGAGATGTTGATATGGCCAGGGAAATGGTTGAATATGTTAAAAACCAGATACTTATTCAGGCAGGAACAGCAATGCTTGCACAAGCTAACACAAAAGCGCAATCTGTGTTGCAATTATTGGGTTAACATATTATTATATATACGTAGAGTATATATTTTAGGGCAGTTTTTTAACTGCCCTAACTGTTCTTTGAAATAGCCTCCTTAAAAGTAAGTAAATAGCCGGGGAACACCTCTTAAATGGGGAGAGATGTTCCTTTTTATAGGTAAGTTAAGAAGTGGCGCGTATGCTTCTTAAAATATGCCTTAAAAAGGTTATTTCAATAAAGGCAAGGGATGCCTTTTATTTACTATTACAAGGAGGGTTTATGATTATAAATCACAATATGAGCGCTATGTTTGCTAACAGACAGCTGGGAAATACAGGTGCTTCGTTAGAAAAAAATATTGAGAAACTAAGCTCCGGATTAAGAATCAATAGAGCTGGTGATGATGCTTCTGGTCTTGCAGTATCAGAAAAAATGAGAAGCCAAATAAGGGGCCTTAATCAAGCAGAAAGAAATATCCAAAATGGAGTTTCTTTCATACAGGCTACCGAAGGCTATCTGCAGGGAACCCAGGATATTCTTCACAGACTCAGAGAACTTTCTATCCAGTCTGCAAACGGTATTTATTCCGCTGAAGACAGAATGCAAATTCAGGTAGAAGTTTCACAGCTTGTTAGTGAAGTTAACAGAATAGCTTCTCATGCTCAGTTTAATGGCATGAATATGCTTACAGGCGCTTTTGCAAGAGACAGCGCAGTAGGTAGGATTATGACACTGCATGTGGGTGCTAATATGGATCAAAGTGAAACACTTTTTATCCGGACAATGACAGCAAATGCTCTTGGCCTTATAAATGATCAAAGCCCTGGAGGAATGATTTCAATTTCAACTCCAGACTTGGCAAATATGGCTATAGGGTTGGTTGATAGTGCTCTCAGAAGCCTTAGCCAGCAAAGAGCTGATCTTGGCGCATACCAGAACAGGTTTGAAATGGCTTCCAGGAGTGTTGCAGTTGCTGCTGAAAATCTGCAATCTGCAGAGTCAAGGATACGAGATGTTGATATGGCAAGCGAAATGGTTCAGTATGTAAAAAATATGATACTTCACCAGGCTGGAACAGCAATGCTTGCGCAGGCAAACACAAAAGCAGAATCTGTGCTTCAGTTGCTATAAACCCATTGAAGTAAAGTGATTATGTGTTCTTTTTTAAGAAGATAACTGGACATCATCTTCTTAGTATTATGAACTAAATTAGGGAGAGATCGCGCCTCTCTCCCATTTTTTAAGAATTTTAAAGAGGTAAAATTATGGAACTGGGAATTCAGGGAAGAATGAACCAGCCGCCACTTAGAAATAATAATCAGCAAAAAGCTGTGCAATTAATACAGCCAGAGCAAAGTGAGGTTGCAAAAGAAGCTGCAGCCAAAGCTGAAAGGAATCTGCAGCGGACTGTAGCTATATCAAAAGAGGAGATGGACAGGCATATCCGCAGGATTTTGCAGGATGCTTCGCTTTTTAACAGAGACCTTAGATACTCTATAAACAGGGAAACAAACGAGGTAATAGTTAAAGTGGTCGATAAAACCACCGATAAAGTAATTAAGGAAATACCTCCCGAAGCCCTACAAAGGTTGCAAATAGGCCTAAAAAGACAATTAGGCTTATTAATAGACGAAAAGATTTAAATTTTTAAATGGGGGTAAGAGGCCCTAAATGTCTGATTTAATAATTCCTGGCGTAACAAGTAGAGTCAACTCTGACAAAATTATAGAAAACCTCATGAAACTTGAGCGTATTCCTCTTGAGCGGCTTGAACAGAGAAATGAGGTAAGCAGACAGCAAAGAGAGGTATGGCAACTTCTTAACAGAAAAATCGGCCTTGTAAGAGATTCCTCAAGACTACTTTATAGCTTTCAAAACCCTTTTGATGATAAAAGAGTAACATCATCAGACCCCTCTGTGCTTACAGCAACAGCAACAAGAGGAGCTGCTATTGAAAACAGAAGCCTAAGAGTTGTTGAGATAGCATCTGCAGACAGATTTGTCTCAAGACCTATTCCCAGAAATGAACAAGTTGAGTCCGGAACTTACACCTTTTTTGTAGGAGAAAGGAGAATTTCTTTTAATTTTAGGGGAGGTTCTGTAAGGGATTTTGTAGATATGATCAACAGGCATGGCAGAGATGACTTAAGAGCCACAACCATCAATTATAATAGAGATAATATCTACTTTATTATTGAATCAAGAATAACAGGACGCGATAATCAACTCTCTTTTGATGGACAAGCTTCTGATTTTGCCATTAGAACAGGAATAATGACACTAAACCAAACCTCAAATAGGCCAATAAATATTTCAAATGAAAACATAAGAGAATGGACTACTCCAATAAATAGAGATGCATTTACTATAGATGGGAATTCAGTAACAGTAAAAAGCGGAGGAGAGCTAAGGATCGATATAAATCCTCATGTTGCAACAAGAGGAATCAGTACTGATAATATGCTTCTTGAATTTACTATAAGGGTAAAAAATCTTCCGGAAGCCCCTGTTATTGAGCATACTGCCCCTCCAGGGCCTACTCTTCCTGAATCAGGAACAACAGCTTTTGAAAATATTACGATCCAGAATAACCCGCTTGGAATAACTCTTCCAACATGGGAGCCCCCTCCTCAACCAGAAAGAATTACAGATATGTCTGTTGTTTTTTTGGGAGCAGGGAACAGAATAGACAGGCTTAGCGATATAGAAGACAATGAAGAGGTTCAGAAAATACAAATTCCTTTAAGCCACATTGCAAACCCTCTTTCTTCAATTAATATAAGAAACAAAAATACACATAAAGAAATAGCAATATCAGATATAAGAATATTTAATCCAGATGACCGGGGAGATCTTGTTCCTGTAAATCCTGCCTCAACAGCATCAGACGCAGTAGTGGAAATAGATGGAGTCAGGGTCAGAAGATCGTCAAATACTATTGATGACCTTATACCGGAAGTTACTTTAACTCTTAGGGCCCCCGGACTTCAAAATATTGATCTTAGAATTGAACCAGACGCAGCGCACATAAAAAATAGCATAATCACGCTTATAGGCAATTACAATGACCTTATTGCAGAACTCAATATTTTATCCCGCCATAGTGATGAAATAATAAATGAAATCACTTATTTTAGCGAAGAAGAGCGGAGAGCTGCAAGGGAAAGAATGGGGGTTTTGCAGGGCGAAGTAGCAATTACACAGATGCGTGACCGCCTTATGCGAATTATGAGCGCTCCTCATAGATGGAATGAGGATAACTATTTTACCCTTCTTGCTGAAGTAGGTATTTCGACAAATGCCAATTTAGGTGGCGGCTCTGCAGCTTCAAGGCTTAGAGGATATCTTGAAATCGATGAAAGAAAGCTTGATGCTGTAATAGAAAACAATCCTTCTGCTATAAAAAATTTATTTGGGTTTGACAGAACTTCAGATATGATCATTGATTCAGGTGTAGCATTTGAAATCGATAACTATCTTAGAGCTTTTAATGAAACTGGCGGGATAATAGCAACAAGAATCAGCACAATAGACCGCAATATAGCCAGAACCGATACAGAAATAGCTAACTTTAATCAAAGACTTGTAAGAGTCGAACAAGATCTTAGAAGAAGATATGGAATAATGGAAGGAGCTTTGCAGGAACTGGAACAAACATCTTCATCATTGCGAAATCTTAATAACCTTAACCTTCATAATAATAACTCCAGATAGTCTATAAAATTCCGACAATCTAACTATACGCTTTTCAATGGGAGAAGTAAGTGAATATTAGTATTGACGGCAATATTATTGATTATACTCTTGAGAAAGAAAAAAACGGCTATGAAATTATTGAATCAATTAGCTTATGGCTGCGAAAAAACTATATCATAATAAAATCAATAATTATTGATGAAAAAGAATATGATTATGATGATAAAACTTTACTTGGTGAATTAAGTGTTGATTCTATTAATAAAATAGACATTATTACTCTCACATTAAGAGAATATAGGTATAATCAACTACTAATCATTCAGGAATATTTTGAAAATCTTATTTCAGCAATAAACAACAATAATAAAGATGAAGTTTTAAAAATATTTAAAAATTATGAAAAAATAAAACCAGACATGGAAGAAGTTATTGATAAAATATATAAACCCGAAAATCAGGGATTTATAGAGACAATGGTTTCCAAAAAAGAGCTTACTGATTCTGATTATGCAAATCTGAAATTTTTTATGGAAAATATACTTTTTATAGTTGAAGAAAGAAAACGGGAAGTAATAAATCCTGAAACAGAGATTGAAAGAGAAAAAAAAATTTTTGACACGCTTCTTCCTGAAATTGAAATAATATCTGTGCTTTTGCAAACAGGAAAAGAAAATGAAGCTTTTGAAAAAATAATAAAATTTGTTGATTTTACAAAAAAACTATCAAGGCTTTTAAGTTATTACAATATGGGATTAGGTAAAATTGAACCTGAAGAAATAAGTAAGTTTAATAATCTTCTAATTGATTTTAAAGTTGCTTTGGAACGAGGTGATTCTGTTCTTATAGGTGATATTTTGGAATATGAACTTTCCCCAGTTATTGAACAGTTTTTTGATGCTATGTTATCCGAAAAACAGCAGGAGAAGTAGATGATAAGCCAATTACTCCTTCAGGCAACTGGATCGTTTGGATTGCCTGAACTTACCGCAGCAGATAGCAGAACAGTATATATTGCAATAGGAATTGTTGTTGGTTTTATAGTGTTGCTGGTGCTGGGCAATATGATAAGCAATAATAAAAGAATCAGGATGGGCGGATTTCCTTTAAAGAGGGGAACTGGTAGTAGCAGCAGTGTAGTAAAAAGTTCTGCCCCAAAAATAAGTAAAGGAAAATTCAGAAAAATCGCTAAACAGATAGGATTATCGCCTGCTCAGATAAAAATACTTGAAGATATTGCTGAAAAACACAATGTTGGTTCGCCTGCAATATTTTTAACCTCGCATAAAACTTTTAATTTGACAATGAAAAAAGTTATACAAGAGTATGACAACGGAGCATATTCTTTAGAGGTTAAAGAAAATTACAAAATGTTGCTTTTTAATATTAAGCAAAAACTTGATAAAAGCAGCGTAGCAGGCGAAAAAATATCAACATCACGCCAGCTTGCGGTTGGAAAACAGATAATAATCACAACATCTACTGGAGAAAAATATAGTACAAGTATTGTTACTAACTTAGCAGATTATATGTGCGCAAATATTCCAAAGAGATCAGATGGAAGTATGTTAAGGCTTAATAAATGGGAGCCTATAAAAATCTCTGTTCCGGAAAAAGGGGATAGGGGTATTTTTTATGATTCAAAAATTGCAGGATATTCCACGGCAAAAGGAATTTCCTGTATAATGCTGCAACACTCAAACAGTATACAGTCTTCAAAACAGCGTAATTTTCCAAGAAAAGAACTTGGAAAAGCGTGCTATTTCTTTAAAATAAATATAGTAACACTTGTAGATGGAAAAACAACTGTTAAAAAAGCCGTTATTGATGATAATGCCAAAGGCAGATTAGGAAGTGTTCTTGAAATATCTGCTGGAGGATGCAGTATAAAATCTCAAAATTGCCTAAACAGGGGTGATTTATTAAGGGTAGATATAGATATTGAGAGGAGACAAACTATTTCTGCATTGGGCAAAATAGTAAACATTAGAAAAGTAACTCCAGGAACTGCGACTATGCATATTCAGTTTACCAGAATGTCCAAAAAAAATATGAATTCAATAAATTCTTATATTTATGGCATTGGGGAAAGAACAACTATTCTTGATTATTAAATGGTTATAGGTTATTTTGGTTGATAAATAACTATATTTTTGATAAAATGAGCATTAAAATATGAAGCTAAAATCTATTAAAAACATTAGAAAAAAAGAAGCAAATTCTCTTTTGTATTACCGAAGTGATTATTTGGCAGAAGCGGTATTTGAATATGGAAAAGTTTCAAAGGAAGAGGAAATTCCTATTGGGATTACAATAGAAAAAAATGCACTTGGAGAAGCGCTGGTTAGTGTCAAAATCGATGGGCATATTAATTATCCTATGTTAAATGCCATGAAAATACTCAAAGAGGAGATTTTAAAAATGCAATCAGATGGAATATTCAGCTGAAAGCATTTTTTTCATATTCTGAGCAAGATACTTTTAATATAGGAAAAGATTTTGCTCAAAAACTTACTCCAGGCTCTATAGTAGCGCTTTCCGGAACTTTGGGTAGTGGAAAAACAGCTTTTACAAAAGGGATAGCAGAAGGACTTGGAATTTTCAATACTATTACAAGCCCAACTTTTACACTTATATGCGAATATGAGGGCAAAATCCCGCTTTTCCATATGGATCTATACAGACTAAATGATGTGAGTGAATTTGAGATGGCCGGGGGCAGGGATTTAATATATTCTAATGGAATATCTGTTATAGAGTGGGCAGAAAAACTAACAGACTATTTTCCTGATAACACAATAAAAATTAATATAGAAATAGAAGAAAACGGAAGCAGAAAAATTACAATATATGAACTCTCTTCATAATGTAGACACATTATGAAGAGATAACCACAAAACCCGCATTTTCGTAGCCTTAGGCGAGAAAATGCAAATCCAGCCACAAAGTGACCGACTTTGTGAAAGCTGGATACAATATATGGACTCTGTCCATAATGTAGACATTTATGAATATAATAGCATTTGATACAAGTACAGAAAATCTGGGAATAGCATTAAAAACAAATAACACTTTATACACTATTGCTTTAAATGAATCATTAAAGCACTCTGAAAAACTTTTACCACTTACAGAAACTCTGTTTAATGCTGCTGCCATAAAAACGGAAAATATAGACCTTGTTATATGCTCCAAAGGACCTGGTTCTTTTACAGGCCTCAGAATAGGGATGGCAACAGCCAAGGGAATAGCTTTTGCTCTTTCTGTCCCTTTTGTATCAGTACCTACATTGGACTTTCTTGCCTCTGACTTATCATTTTTTGATGGCGCTGTTATCCCTGTAATTGATGCAAAAAGAAAAAGATACTACACTGCAATATATGAAAAAGGGAGCAGAAAAACCGATTATCTTGATGCAGAATATAATGAAATAATAGAGTTATCAAATAAGTATAAAAAAATATTACTTACAGGCCCTTATAGCAGTAAGTTATATAACGATATATTGGCTAATAAAGATATAGCTGATGAAAATATTTTTTTAGACCCTCGTTCAAACGATAGTAAAGTTAGTATGTGTCTTGAAATAGGCGTTGACTTGTATAATAAAGGGCTAACAGATAAAGATGATTCAGAGCCAATTTATATACGAAAAAGTGATGCCGAAGAAAAATCTGTAAAGTGAGTTTATTGATCAACGCGCAGAGTTGCGCATGAAGTTTATTAACTTTATTTATCTGTTTCTTTTTTAAACATTGTATCAAGCGAAGGGATACTTTCTGTATTGAATTTCGCAGCTGCCTTATTTTCTTCCTGAATAGCCATATAAATTTCTTTTCTATAAATGGGGACAGATTTCGGAGCGTTAATTCCAAGTTTTACCTGGTCTCCCCTTATTTCAAGGACAATAACTTCGATATTGTCATTTATTATTATGCTATCATTTACCTTCCGCGCGAGCGCCAGCATTTGTGCCCTCCTTGGAAGATAGCTCATCAATAATATAATGTTTGACTTGCCATTTTTTATTAAGTGAAATTAGTTGCCTGCCTATCCTGAGTTCCTTATTGATTATAATAGGTCCCTGCAAATTAGCTGTCATTCTTTTAGGATCAGCTGGTACTGTAACAATTGCATATATAAGTGTTTTATTTTTTTCAGCAGGTGTAAGTTCAAGCTCTGCAAGATCATCACTATCAACATCCGGATCATAGTCTGCCCTGAAAATTATTGGCTCAATAAGCACAAAAGCAAGATCCGGAACTTCTATTGCCTGCAACCAGTAAAAAGGCCATTGATTTGCATTAAGAAGAGCATATTCTTTGATGTTTTCAAATCCAAAAATACCTTTGCTGAAATATACCCTCTGTGTATCATCAATATTTATTATGCCTAAAGATTTTGTCTCAAGCTTCATTGGATTACCTTAAAAAATCGAGTAATGTTTGAGGTAAAACCCTTGCAGCTGTCTGAAGAGATGCTCTGTGGGTATGTTCAAGCATTCTAAGTTCCATAATAGCTTCGGCAAGGTCTATATTTACTTTTCTTGAATTTATGCCCTGTATTTCAGGGATCTGAAAAGCAAGCCTGTTTTGAACAATTTGCAATCTTTCATCTCTTGCCCCAAGTTTTCCTACCTGTAGTATAAGATGGTCCATCCCATTTTGGATCCCTCTAAGAGCCCCGCCGCCAATATCAATAACATTCCCGGCATAAAGGCTGTCTCTCAAACCTATTACTACATCAAAAAGAGAACCACCCGAAATTCTTGCGTCACCCGCAATGTTGTGCGGCGGGCGCTGATTGGTGTTTCCTATAAGGCCTAATTCCTGAAAAACACTCCCTTCGCCTAAATCTTCGATCCAAATCTGGTGGGGTTGTGTTGTTGAAAGATAAAGAGAATTTCTTACAGGGTCAAGCGTTGCTTTTACAGGAGCTCCGGAGTCATTGATTTTTGCAATAATTGCATGAACATTATCCCCTTCTTTTAAGTCAATAGTAACTCCACTTATATAAATAGATGAATCTTCTCTTACAAAAAAGCTTTCGGCATTCCTGGAAGATATAAGTATCTGGTTTTCTGCCCAAAAAACAGAATTTCCGGGAAAAGCTGATTTCGCATAACTCTGCTCAGATATTTCCACAATATTGTTTTTATTGGTTCCAATAAATTCTACATTTGTCACCAAAGACCTGCCACTTCCGTCAACATATCCTGTAGTAGTTCTGAATGCCAGACTTAAACTTCTGTCACCTGAAAATATTGTTGTGCCATCGCCATGTCTTGCATTTGAAATTTCAATAAGTTCACTTAAAAGTTGATTAACTTCCTCGGCCATCATTATTGTATCTTGTCTTGTGAAAGTGCTGTTAGAACCCTGGATAGCAAGCTCATTTACTCTGTGCAATATGTTTATAGCCTGCTGGAGATGCGCCTCTGCGACTCTTCCGCGACCCTGTATTTCTGCAGCATTGTCTGCAAACTGCTTGAGCCTTGAAATATTGGATTGCAGAACAACAGAATTCGCAGCAGCAATGGGAGCATCCCGCAAATTTGTAACTTTGCTTTGCGTTGCTATTTTTCTGTGAATATTGTTAAGACTACTTTCCTGTCTTCTCATATAGAATTGAAGGTCTTCGTTACCCATATTTGTACTTATTCTTTTCATCTTACTATTCCCCTATTTTAGCCACGTTATTTATGATAATTTTAACCTGTTAACAACAATATCAAGCATCTCATTCATCTGTGATATAAATCTTGCAGCAGCAGCATATCCATGCTGAAACTTGATCATATTTGCGAGCTCTTCATCGATATTTACTCCTGAAATTGATTGCCTCATATCTTCAAGGTCTTTCATTATAAGATTGTGTGTTTCAAATGTTATTGCTGCCCGTTCCCCTTTTAGCCCGATATCTGCTATAACAGATGAAAAATATTGGTCAAAACTTGTAAATTTTCCAACCATAAGTTGCTGGTTCCGTAAAGATGCTATTGCAAGAGCTGCAGAACCATCCCCAGGATTTGCTGGCCGACCATTTGTGCCAAACCCGGCAGCTATATTCATTGAATCAGCAGCAATTGCCCGATTAACTTCGATCCATCCAGAAGGGTGACTTAATGGAGCAACAGCAAATTGCGTATTGCTGGCAAGCGATTCTACAGCATTGGCAGTTTCCCATGTATACGCCCCAGCGCTTCCGCTTGCAGCAAGGATGCCTGAATAACCAACAAGAAATTCCCCGGAATCTTCTATATGCTTGATAACAAAATCAGGGTTCCTTATGTTTTCTGCATGCATTGCCCTGAATACAAGCCTTCCTTCCTGGTTTAATGTGGCGCTTATTCTTGCAGGTGAGTTATTTATTCTGTCAAGAACATCCTGAACAGTATCTGTTGGAAAATATTCTATTGTAACATTGCTATCTGCGCCAGACAGGGTCATTGTCCCTCTTAACCCTATAAGTTCTGTTGGAACAAGGGAATTTGCGCCTGAAATTCTAAAAATATAAGTTGAATCAAAAACACCATCGCCGCTTCTGTCGTAATTTCCATCTACAGATAACACAAACGGATGCTCTGTAAAAAAGTCAATACCTGTTGTGCCATTTGCTCCCCATGCGTTTCTATGCAAATAATTTACGTTATCAATAAAATTTATTGTCATAAGGTCCAGTTTCTGAATCTCTTCCCTTACATCCACATCTCTTAGCTCAAGAAAGGAAGCAAGCTGGCCACCCCTGATAGTTGCTATTTCGCCATTATGCTGCCATATAACTCTTGAATACCCGCTATTTTCAGTATCAACCACTGTTGTTAGCGGATGGGTCACCCTCCCCTGCACCAGGTGAAGACCAGAAGTGTGTACCTGGAACTCATCAGGGTCTCTGTTATCAACAGTAATATTTATAATAGACGATAGCTGATTAACAAGAAGATCTCTTCTGTCAAGAAGATCATTCGGATTGTCTCCCATTGCCTTAACTTTTACTATTCGTTCATTTAGGTGAGCTATGTCAGATATGATCGTGTTAATCTTGGCAACAGCACCTGTAACTTCTGTTTCAAGCATATCTCTGATCTGGCGAAGTGCATTGTATCTGGTATGGATCGAATCTATGAGTGTTTTTCCTCTTTCAAGAACAACCTGCCTGGAAGCCATTTCTGATGGAGAAATGGAAAGCACCTGCCAACCTTCCCAAAAATTATCCATGGCAGATCTTATGGAAAGATCTCCGGGTTCATTATATATTTTTTCTATCATTAAAATATAGCGGTCTCTTTCCTGCCAATATCCACGAATATTTGCCTGGGAAACAATGCGGCCTTCAAGAAGTTCATCTCTTATTCTTTCAACACTTGCAGCTACTACACCCTGCCCCAACTGCCCTGGAGTGTGCACCCTGTTAAGATGAGGCGCATATAATGGCTCAAAAGTTGTCAATCTTACCCGCTGCCTGCTGTATCCTTCGGTTGACGCATTGACAATATTGTGCCCGATTGTGGTCAAGGCTTTGTTATGCGCCATAAGACTTCTTTTTCCTATTTCAATTCCCATAAATGTGGATTGCATATTAAATCTCCTTGCTTATAGCTGCTGGTCAAGCAGAAAAGGCGGGGCAATGGCAACTTTATTTGCCCCTTTATTGTCATATATCGTTCCCTTTCTCATTGGAAATGCTTCCTCGAAAACTTTTGCGATTGTTGATGTAATGGTGGAAAGATATGCATCTATTCTCATTGTTAAAGCTTTTACTTTAACTACGCTGACTTTTAAATCTCTGTAGAGAGAGTTCAAATAAACACTTTTTTCGGGGCAATATTTAGAAATGAAAGCATAGAAATCGCTGCTAGAATTATCATTACAACAAAATTTCATGGCATTATAAATATTGTTTCTTTCTATTTCTATTTTATCGATTTCTTCTGCCTGTTGTTGCAGATATATGATTTCATTATTGAGTTCTGCCCAATTTTTTAATGCAATCTGCTGTTTTAGGTTTTCCTCTGCAGTGTAAAAATCTTTAAATGCCTCTAGTTGCCTTTTAAGACAATTTTCCAGCTTTAGCGTATATTCTTCTAAATTCATCAATATCCCCCCTCTCTACATAAGTATCGGAATATTTTAAAAGTTTTTAATTAAAACTAGATGAATGAAAAGGGTAAGTATGGGGGTATTTTGCTATTATTTTATTGTCTTGCTAGCCTTTCCAGGGCTGCGTGGAGCAGTTCGCTGTCTGGGACTATTCTAAGCCCTTCCTGCACTGCTGCTATTGCATTGGCTATATCGCCTCTATTGTAAAAATTCACAAATCTGCCATGAAACACAACACCAATATCATGTTTTATATCTTCTTCGTGCTTTACCATTCTGGGGTCGCGCTCTGTTTCTTGCACACCTTGCTGCGCTATGTTGAGCGCATTTACCCAATCATTACCATTTAATAGCCTTATAGATTCTCTGCCATAGACAAAAACAAGAAATTCGTTTTTATTAGTCTTATTAATAAAATTTTGGACATAATATTCAAGTATTTTGGCGCGAGACGGTCCGAACCTGTTATTGTGGACGAAAAAATAGAGTTCTTTCTGGTTTATCTGGTTAAAAACATTCTGTTTTATTGCAGAATTAATTATGGGATTGGTCTCAAAAGCACGATAAAAATCTCTTGCCTGACTGATTTGGTTTCTACTAAAATATAGTACGACCCGGTTATGAAAGAGATCGTTGGCTGTAGTGATCAAAACCTCATGTTCATATACGGATGCTGCTTGTGAAAGGAAAATTATGGCGCTTCTGCTATCGCCTCTGTTGCTTAGATGCAGAGCGTGGTTTATAAACACATCCATCATACCTGAAAGAGAGGCGTCTGTACCAAGAACTGCGTGTCTATCAACAGCAATAGGAACAGCATTTATGCAATCACCTCTACGCTGTAACTCCCCAATTCTGTTAGAGAGCACAAGGGCAAGTAATTCTTTGGCGCTGATCTCAACCCGATCCCTGTAGTTGCCAGGGGGTACATAAGCAATTCCGATATTGCCAAGTGCGGTTATAACCTCCCTTTTTTCTCCAGGATTAAAGCCAAATCTGTTTGTTGTTTCAACATCTATGATTTTTCCGTCTATTATAACTGCGCAAAAAACATGGCCTCTTGTTCTTATAGCTCTTACATCGAGATTATTCTGCATTGCAAGGGCATAATATACGACGCTTGATGAAACACAGTTAAAAACCCCTCTATCAAAAAGCTCATCAAGCCTTGTTCCTGTTCCTGCATATCTTCTTAAAAGGTTTTCATGCATAAAATGCAATATAGCTTCCCCTTTTTGAAAAGGATCAGCCAGATTTATATTGTTTCTTTGATAATGCAGGGAAAGATTGCTGGCAAGCGCTTCGTATCTTTGAACAAAAAGCTGGGCATTTTCTCTACTTACGCCTGAAAAGCGGAATGCATAGTACATGAATTCAGTGGCAGTTAGGGATTGTGCTCTGTTCAGGGCTACAGCATCGGGGTCGGGAATAAGGGCAGCTGGTATTGCTGCTGCTGTCTGCTGCGTAAAACTGCTTAGTATAAAACCAAAAAGCAGTATTAAAATTAAACAAAACCTTTTATGTTTGAATCTTTTCATAAAATATTATCAATGCTATGTTATAAAATATAATTTATTAATAAGAAAAAAACAAACTATTAATAAAATTTGCTTCATAAAAGCATTATCGGAATTAGGAGTTAAAAATGCAGGCAGAGAGGGATATAATTATTATTGGCGGTGGGCCTGCAGGGCTTACTGCTGCTCTGTATTGCGCCAGGGGCAATCTAAATACTTTACTGATAGAAGAGTTGGCATCCGGAGGGCAGACTCTTCAGATACATGATATTGAAAATTATCCGGGATTTTCCAAGCCAATATCAGGGGCAGAGCTTTCCAGGGAAATGGAAGAGCAGGCTTTGAAATTTGGAGCTGAAATTTTTAACGCAAGTGTAAAAAAAGTAGAAAAAAAAGATAATGTTTTTTATGTTTTAACAGATGCAGGAGAATTTACTGCTTATGCTGTTATTATCGCAACAGGGGCAAAGCATAAAATGCTTGGGGTAAGCGGGGAAAAAAAGCTTTCCGGCATGGGGGTTTCATACTGCGCGACTTGTGATGGGCCGTTTTTTAAGAATAAAAAAATACTTGCAATAGGTGGCGGAGACACAGCCTGCAGTGAATCCCTTTACCTTTCCAAACTTACAGATAAAGTTGTTTTAATCCATAGAAAAGACAGATTCAGGGCACAAAAAGTGCTTGCGGAAAGAACGTTAAAAAATAAAAATATTGAGGTAAGATTTAATACAGAGTGCAAAGAGATAAAAGGTGAAAAAAAAGTGGAAAAAGCAGTTCTAACAGGGGCTGATGGCAAGCAATACGAAGAGGATTTTGATGCTGTTTTTATTTTTGTTGGCTCAACACCCCAGACAAACGGGTTTCCGCCTGAACTTGAGAAAGACCCAGGGGGCTATATTGTTGCAACTAACGAGATGAAAACTTCGATAAAAGGGCTTTTTGTCGCAGGGGATGTGAGGACAACCCCACTTAGGCAAATTGTTGTATCTTGCGGAGATGGGGCGATTGCGTCTCACTCTGCAGAAAATTATATAAATGAACTTAAGGGGTTATCTTATAAATAAAGTAAAGCTAATTATAATATCAGTTATTTTAGTAGCTGCTGTGACAACAGGTTTTACCTTACATTCGGAAAACCTTAACAGGAAAAAACCAGATCTCTCGTTAGAAAATCATCTGTCTGAAAATTATCAGCCCGAAAATCATCATGTAGTTTTTGATGACTCTGCAAAACCTGAAAGCAGGTTTTATTTTGCGCGCAGAGTGGCAGAACAAATGAATCTCTCACAGCTTGCAGGACAGGTCATGATGATAGGTTATGCGGGAAGTGTTCCGCCTCCCGAAATATTTGAATGGATAAGGGATAGAAATCTTGGCGGGATAAAAATTTTTGGGTGGAATACCGATGACCTTTCTGTTTTGAAAAGAAGCATAGAGGATATGCAGGAAGCTGCTTTAACATCTGGATTAAGAATTCCCCTTTTTATAGCAACAGATCAGGAAGGTGGCTGGATAAGACATGTAAGGGGGAATACATCTATAACACCGGGTAACATGGCGCTTGGCGCATCTCAAGTCATACATGATTCCTATATGTCAGGCTATTTTATTGGCAAAGAGCTTAAAGCATTGGGAATAAACATGAACTTTGCCCCTACTATAGATCTACTTATAAATCCCAATGCTCATGTCATAGGCTCAAGAGCTTTTTCAGATGACCCGCTAAGGACAGCAATTCTTGGAACAGCTTTTACCAATGGTATGAGAAATGCAGGTGTAATATGTACTGCAAAACATTTTCCAGGACACGGAAGAACTGCTATTGATTCACATGGCAGGCTGCCGATTATTGATGGCATCTCCCTTGACGAGCTTTTTTTAACAGACCTGCTCCCTTATGATTTTCTTATAAGAGAAAATATCCCGGCAATAATGAGCGGGCATCTTGCTTTTCCTGACGTTACTGGAAACAGGCGTCCTGCATCTTTATCTTCATTTTTTCTTAAAGATGTGCTTAGGGGAAAAATGGGGTTCAATGGACTTATAATAACAGATGATATGCAGATGATTGGCGCATTATATAAAAATAACGTAAGCGCAAGTTCTCTTGAAGCGCTTAGAGCAGGGAATGATGTAGTCCTTATTTCAAGAAATTTAATAGAGTATGACAGAATAAGAAATTTAATAATAAGAGAGATGAGTATTGATCCTGATTTTGAGAGACAGATAAGAAAAAGTGTAGAAAGAATACTTATAATAAAATATGAGTATCTGGATATGGAGACCTCGCATATAAGAGCAAGGAGGCAAAATATTTATCCAGTCCCTGCAGAAGGGGCAGCTCAGTTTTTTTATCAGCAGGCATTCAGAAGTGTTTCCCTGCTGCGCAGTGATAAACCACTTACAAAACCAGGAGAAAATGAAAGAATACTTTTAGCAGGCCCATTCAGACTTTTTCTTGAAGAAGGGGTAAAGAGGTTTCCAAATGCGCATACCCATTTTTTTCCATATAGCCCATTTTTTAGAGCTCGTGAAATTGATTTAAGGGTAATGCCTGAAATTGTTTCCAGATATGACACTGTTATTTTCTGCACTGCAAATGACGCAGGGATAGAAATTTTAAGAACCCTGGAAAATAGCAGAGCCAGAATTATTGTACTGTCTACGCGCTCTCCGGCAAATCTTTTAGGTCTTGAGTGGATCACTGAAGGAGTAGCTGTATATGGGACAGGAAGAGAATCTTTTGCTGCAGGGTTTGCTGCAATTGCAGGAGATTTTATACCCGAAGGCATTTTGCCGTTAGCTACACGAGAGAGCAATTAGCAAAAATGGCATGGTCATATTTTAATTCTTCACAACTTGACGAGCTTAAAAATCTTATCCAGCAACGGGAACACAGTTGCATGAATTTCTCCGCTATATTCAGAAATAAGTATTTCAACAACGTAAAAAACAGCTTTAGTAATGATGCATCACCAGGTATTATCAATAAAATTTGCCGCATAGCCAGCAGCGCTAACAGCGAAAAATCAGCAAAAGCAAGTAACATTATCGTTTATAATAATCGCATGGATAACTCCATTGATTTTTCTATCATGCTCTCGGAAAATGGGCAACTTTTTCCAGTTTGCAGGGAAAATATTACAAGTATTGATCCTGGCAAAGGATTAGAGATTTTTGGCAATTCCCTCCATAAAATAAACACAATAATGGGAGATAAAAAATCTGTAAACAATATACTTAAAACCTGCTTTAATGGCAAAATAACATCTGAAAAAACAAATTCCTTTAATTACTACACAATGACCCTTGATAAAAAAAAATTTATACCATGCAACCTATATCAAGAGAAAATAAACTTTCGGCTGGGTACAGAAAAAGACCTTGAAAATCTTCTCCCTTTGCAAAAAAATTATGAAATAGAAGAAGTCCTTCCCTATCCTGAAATGTTTAATGAAGTTATATCAAGGAAACATCTTTCAGCGATTTTAAAAAATCAGACAACAGTAGTTGCAGAAAAATCAGGAAAAATCATAGCAAAAGCCAATACCAATGGAGAAGGATTTATCTATTGCCAAATAGGGGGTGTTTATACGCTTCCAGAATATAGAAATAGTGGTATTTCAACAGCTCTTGTAAGTTATCTTATTGAAAAGATTTTTTGCAGAAGAATGAAAGTTTCTTTATTTGTTAAAACAAATAACCAGGCAGCTTCAAAAGTATATATAAAACTTGGATTTGACAGAGTTGATGAGTTTCAAATCACTTATTTTCTTTACCAGTGATTAAAAGCATACATCCTTTTAACTGGTTTCCTGTCCCTTACAATTAAACGATCATCTGTGTATCCAACAAGAAGCATCATTACAACTCTCATTGAGTATGGCACAGAAACAAGATTTTTTATCTCTTCTTCATCATATGTTGTAACAACGCAGCTTCCAAGCTTTTCATGCTCTGCCTGAAGCATCATAAAAGATACTGCAAAAGAGATATCTATAGGATATGATTGCTGTTTATTAGGCATTTCATACTCTATATTTGTTGAACATGCTAATATAATAGCTCCTGCTTTTCCAACATATTCCTGACTATATGCAGCTTCCTGGATTTTTTCCTTAAGCTCTGGGTTATCAATAACAATAAATCTCCATGGCTGCCTGTTTTTAGCAGAAGGGGCAAGATGTCCTGCTTCTAAAATTCGGGTAATTACATCCTTTTTTATAGCTATTTCCTTAAAATTACGGACGCTAATTCTGTTTTGTATCTCTGCCAATATTTCCATGTTTTGCCGATATTGTAGCATATTCTTTTTAATTAGCAAATAGGTATTACTTATATAAAAGTTATTTATTCGCTATTTTAAAGCATTTTATGTAAAAAATTCCGTTTTTCGCTTCTTACAATACATTGACGATTAAGAATGGATAAAATACTCTTATAGTGAATGAAAAAGTTTTTTTGTATTTTATTACTTTTTATGTCACTTATACTCTATGGGGAAGATCTGCAAGCAGAATATCAGCGGATAAATAGCGCAATATCAGCTGATATTGAATATTTAAGGAATTTATATCCATGTGGGAATAACTCCAGACAGGAAAAGATAATATATCAGTTTATTAGGGAAAGGCTTATATCTCTTTCAATTTCTTACATTGAACAGCCACTGGATACAGTACCAGGCGTTCATTCATTTAGTTCCAATATAGTCGTAGACTTTGTCGGGACAACAAGCAACAAAGTAATATTTGCATTTCCTGTTAATAATTTAAAAGATAATTCATTTAATATAGCAACTGCATTAAAATTGTGTGAGATTTTTAGTAAAAACACCCCTGAAAAAAATGTTAAAATACTTTTTTTGGGGTCTGAATTTTTGCCCTCTTTACTTGATACAAACTATTTATTATATGATCAAAATCTTGTAGAAAAAATAACCATAGAAGCCATGGGAGAGCAGCTGGGCGCAAGAACTTTTCTGCAATACTATTTTCCTGACCAAAATGCTTCTCTGATTTACATCAATATTGAAAACTATGAAAACATTGTTGAGATTTCTAATGCATCGCCAGCAGGACAAGCTCCCCTTTGGTTTATAAGAAGATCTGCAGAAGAAATGGAAAAAAATAATATCAATTTTTTTATAGATTTAAGAAAAAATAATTTTTATAAACTAGGGTATAACTTAAGGTCTCATATAGATATTTTTATGCAGAATAATACACCCTCATTATATGTTACCACAACAGCTGCCTACAATAGAACGTTATTTTCTAACAGAAGAACCAGCTTAAAGCAGGAAGAACTTGCAACGAAATTCATTTCTTTTCTTGTTTCAATGTCAAATGATTATCCGAAACTTGACTGGGAAGTAAATTATTTAATTATACCATTCAGAAACAAATACTTTTTTTTAAAAGAAAAATACAATATTTTGATCTACCTGGCTTTTATAGCAGCCATTATTCTTTTTATAATGAAGTATAGTAATAACTTTTTTCGTTATACGAGTAAATTGTTAAAAAATTTTGGGGCTCTTATATGGCTTTTTTTGCTCTGCTTTTTATCTCTGTTTCTCGCAACACTTGTTACAGAATTTATACTCTCACTTAAGGGGTCGCCCAGTATATGGATCGAGACTCCTGCCGCAGTTTTTTTTATTAAAATAATTTCTGCAACTCTTTTTCTTTTTTTCTCACTCTTTTTGCTGCAAAAAATAAGGCTTCCATATTCCGGCAACTTTTATTCTGCAGGCGCTATTTTTCTTATGGTAATAAACCTTTTTATATTTCAATTTTTTAGTATTACCTTATCGTTTATCGCAATGTGGGGACTTATTTGGACAATACTTTTTTCTTTCGCAAAAAACAGGTGGATAAAAACCGGGTGCTTAATAATTTCTTATTACTTCATATTTGATACTGTAAGATATATCTTTATGGTGCCTGCTATTGATCTCTGTGATATTTTGATTTCAAGCAAATTTGCAGGGAACATTCTTATAGCAGCAACTTTACTTCCCTGTATTTTAATGATACTTAGAATTTTACACATACAAACCCGTACGGAATTAAAAAAGTATAAATTTATAAGAAAAATTATTTATGCGATAACATTATTGGCAGCTATAACATCAACAACTTATTATTATTGGTTTGATATATATAGAGACAAAAAAATGCCTGTTTTGCTTGTTCATAAAATCGATACAAACAAAGATACTTCAATAATTACAATGTCATCTCCTGTAAGGACAGAAGATATTGAGATCTCGATAGACAACAATAATTACATTATTAAAGCAGATAACTTACAAAAAATCGAAATTATGAGTAATAACGGTGAAGACGTCCTTGAAATTCAAAAAACATTATCATGGTTTTTAAATAGAAAAAACATAGTGCTTGATATTATTCCCAAAGGGGAGCCGGAAAAAATAGAAATATTATTCAGAATGGCGGAGAATCAGCTTATTCTGGATAGTAATTTTCAGTTTACTCTTGACCCGGATCTTATGGGTGGCATATTCCATATTGGATATAATCCCGACTTTCCCCTTAAACTGGATATACTAACAGATATGGACACTGATATCCGGTTTGATATTAGACTTATTTACAGAACCTCGCCTTTAAATATGGAGATAAGAGGAAACAACATGACTTTTTACACCTATACTGTTGTTTTTGCAACTATACTATTGTAAAAAAGTATTTATGGAAAATGTTTTTTTTCATATAGATATCGATGCGTTTTATGCTTCGGTAGAACAACTTGATAATATTGCTCTTAAAAACAAACCTGTAATTGTGGGAGGTATGGGGAAAAGAGGGGTTGTCTCAACGTGCTCCTATGAGGCCAGAGCATTTGGAGTAAAATCCGCCATGCCTGTTGAAGAAGCAAGAAAAAAATGCCCTTCTGGAATTTTTCTTCCCTGCAGAATAGACCGATACATAGAAGTCTCGAATCAGGTCATGGAGCTATTGGAACAATTCTCACCAGAAATCAATATTATTTCTATTGATGAAGCTTATCTTAATATGAAAGGCACAACTCTTATTTTTGGCACCCCAGAGGAAGCTGCGAAAAAGTTAAAATCAAAAATAAATGAAGCTACAGGACTTACTGTTTCTGTTGGGATTGCGTGCAACAGAATGATGGCAAAACTTGCATCTGATCACGGAAAACCAGATGGCATTTATTGTGTAAAACAAGGCACTGAAATAGAATTTCTTGATTCACTGAAACTTAAAGACCTGCATGGGATCGGGAAAAAAACAATTGAAAGGCTTAATCAAAGCGGAATATATGAAATAAAACAACTCCGTTTATATTCACAAAAAATGCTTTCCGGAATACTTGGGAGCGTTGTTTTGGCAGAGCATATATATAAAGGGGTAAGAGGTGAAGACCCCGGAGTATGGAGCGATAATCCCAAAAGTAAATCCATTGGAAATGAAATAACATTTGAAGAAGATATTAAATCCGAAGACTTGCTAAAATCAGAACTTCTTGATATTGCGCAACATCTTATGTTCAGACTAAACACCTCTGGATATGTATCAAAAACTGTTTCTATTAAAATAAAATATTTTGATTTTTTAGCGATAACAGCTCAAACTACTCTTGGAGATAATATAAGCTGCTCTGACGAGATATATAAAACTCTCGTGACCCTTCTTGACAGAAAACTTGACAGATCAAAACCTGTAAGACTTATTGGAGCTTCTTTGCACGAACTTGAAAAAAGGGAATATTCAAGCCAAATTGGGCTCTTTGAAAACAATACAAAGAAAAGAGAGGTAGAGAAAGCTGTCCAGAGGTTGTCAGAGAAAAAGCCAGAAATAAAAATATTTAAGGCAGCATCCATTAGAAAGAAAAAACCCGGTTAAATGACCTCGCACCACCACTGTATAGTAGCAGCCAACTGCTTTTATCACAATTTTTAACACCACAAACTTTTTATTTCTCAATTTTAATTCAAGAATATCAAGTATTTAAAAATTTATTCCGAAAAGAAAAAGGGATAATAAAAAATGATTATTGTTTCTGAAGAAAAAAAGACTATTATTGAAAATCTGACTTTTCTTAGTCATTTAATTACATTTATAAGCGTCGCGCTTGATATGGATATAGACATATCCATATACAAAAATAAAATTATTGATGATCTTCTTTTTGTTACTAATACATTACCCAAAATAGAAGAAAAAATAGAAAATAGCGATCTCAATGAAAAAGAGTTTATAACCATATTAAGTAAAATGAAAAATGTAAAAGATAGCGCGATTATCCTGATGGAGAGCATAGTCTCATATAAATATAAACAAGCAATTATTTTTGAAGCACATAATAATGATATAAAATCATTTATGAACCTATATAAAGATAGCTCTGCTAAAATACAAAAAAGACTTAATAGAAAACTTTTTTCCAAAGATGGGGATCAGGTTTCAAGAGAAGAACTCTATTTTCTCTTTGGACAAGAAAAATCTGAATAGTATTGTTCTGTAACTCAAATTGCCCTTCCATTATTGACAATTATTTTTTTCGCTTTTATCATAATTATTTAATACTCACTTATAGAAAATACCCCAAATTTGGGAATAATTAGGTCGTAAACATGGAAAAAGCTCTTATTTCAGAAATGGAAAAAAATAATATTGATCTCGATCTAACAAAAAAAATACTTAATGCAATAAATTCACCTGACTCTATCAATAAATCTTTTAAGGTAAAAGGGGTGCCATCTCCAAATAATAAGATTATTGTTGATTTATCAGAAGAAGTAAAATGGGAAATAAGTTATGAACTGGCAAAGGAAAACCTAAAAAAACTTACAGATGCCATAAGCCTGCCGAAAAAAGAAATATCAAACAACGGGACTATTACCCTTAATCGCGAAGAACTTGAAAACATAGGTCTTTATCTACTTCCATTTACATCACTAGGTATTTTAAATGGCGGTTCTGCAACAAGCTATGTTGATTGCATAAAAAATAGCTCATACAATGAATCTCTTTTTAAGTATTGCGAGAAGTTGTTTTTAGATTTAAATAAAAAATACAAAAATTATCCAAAAGGGCTTGCGCCTGCATATATCCACTCTGACTATTCAGTAGGATATAGCTTTTTAGAGCTAAAAATGCGTTCATTGCTGGTAAAAGCAAAAAAATATATAGAGACCACAGGGAAAAGAGATTTAGGGCATCTTCTTTTCCAAATGGCAAGCTCCAATAATAATGACCAACTAGCTAAAAAATTCAAAGAATTCGCAAATAGTAATATTATAAAAAGGCTTGCTGATGAAACAGGTATTGATATTACATCTCCGCTTTCAAAAATACAGCCCCTTATTCCTGCATTTACACATTCCTCTTTTGGGAATAAAAAAGAAATTTTTACAAATGCGTACGGAGAAAATGGGAGGATACTACCTCTTCCAGGAGGGCATGGGCACAATTTTCAGGCATTAAGAAATATCTATGAGACTCTCTATAAACAAGGAAAGCGGTTTGTTTACCTTGGGAATGTTGACAATATAGGGTTCAATATAGATTTTGCAGAAGTCGCGATACTTGCTTTATCTGGAAAAGAAGCAGCCTTTGATTTTTCATTTAAAACCCCTGTTGATGTTAAAGGGGGAATCCTTGTTTATGATGAAAATAATAGATTTAATTGTGAGGATATAGGGCTTACAATACCTCTGGATTTTGTTAAAGAAGAAGAAAAAAAGGGGAAAGCCATTCTTTTCAACTGCGCTACAGGCTTATTTAATCTTGAATATCTTGTAAAAAATCTAGACAGAATAATAGACAACCTCCCTTTAAGATTAAGTGATCAGGAAAAAGATGCTGGTAAATACTCACAAGCTGAACAAACTACATGGGAAGTAATAGGACTTCTTGATGATTTCATTATTTTCGGAGTCAATAAATATAAGAGATTTCTTGCCTCAAAACTGATTATGGAAAACATGCTTATAAGCAGACCTAGCTGTATTTTTTCTTATTTTGACAAAAATAAGTGCGATCCAATGAACTCCATATCTATAAAAATGAAAAAAGGGCTTGATAGTATTTTAGAAGAAGAAATGCAGTTTGGGATTTTTGATAATTAAAATTGACTTATTACATGGGTGTAGTATACCAATTTTGGCGGCCTGCCTTGCTCGGTAATATGTGAAAAAATTCACACATTATTCCCACTCATATAACAAAAAAAAGCAGCTCAATTAGTTTTCAAGCTGCTTTTTTAAGGTCAATTATTAAATACCTATCAACCTGCTTCTATTGCATCAACAGGACAAGTATCTGCACAAATTCCGCATGATGTACATGCATCATTAATAAATCTCTTACCATTTTTTTCAATAATTGCATCTACAGGGCATTCGCTGTCACAAACACCACAGTTTGTACATGCGTCTAATATTTTATACGCCATTAGATCCTCCTTAGTATTTTCAATAATATACTACATTATATATTTTTTTTCAATGACTATATTAAAACTTTGACTTTCTATTCGATATAAATCTTGATATAAATCCTGATTCTGAAGAAGCAGATAAGTCAAGATAAGCATTCCATAATTTCGTTGCGTAAAAATATGGAGAATGATCTGAAAAGTATGAAGTTCTTGTTTTTACAAGAGTAGCTATAAACTCTTCAAAAAGTGCAGGCCCTTTTAGTATGTTTTTTTCCTTAAGTTCTTTAAGAATAGCTAAATTATGAGCGCTTTTATTCCTTAGTTTGCCTTTTGAATCAATAAATTCCAGTTCTCCGATATGTAAATATTCATTTTTAATTTTTAGAATTCTAAATTTTTGAAATGGAACCTCTGTAATAATATCATTATTATGAACAATTCTAAAAACCTTTGCTTTTATTGTGTCTGCAAACTCCTGGCTTCCCACTCTTGGACAGCCAAAAGTATACACACAATTAACATGGGGAAATCTGGCTGCTAAAATCAGAGAAAGCGCAGCGCCGAGACTATGGCCTGTAGCAAAAATCCTTAAGAAAGGCTTTTTCTCTTTTTGTTTTAAAAGGTATTCATGGAGCATCCCCTCACCTTCCCATATTTCATCAAGTACAGCCTGAAAGCCAGAGTGGACAAAACCTCCATTTTTTTCCGGGGACATTGCTATTTTAAAATCAGCAATAAAACCAGGAATAGAAAAAGGGAGTTTAAGCTCTGTTCCTCTGAATACAACAATAAGGCAGTTTCCTTTTTTTGCAGTAAAACACCTTGCAACATTTTTCCCAATAAACATTTTAAAATCATCAAAACCTGCGTAATAAAATGCATATTTGATAAATGATGGCTGGTTATAGGAGAGAAGAGAAGCTTCTGCAAGAAAACAAGCATTTACAAGTGAAAATTCGTTTTTTCTGTGAAAAAATCCAGTATGCCTTACTCTCTCAAAATAAGGGTAATCCATATTGGGAAAAAGCTCATTAGGGGTTAATTTTTTAGAAAATTTAAATCTTTCCGGAATCATTTTTTTCTTTTATATAACTAAAAATACTTTTTGCATCCAAAGAATTTTTGGCCATAAGCTCTTTTCTTGAAGCATGGTCAGGAAAATAATCCTTTATTCCAATAAAGTAAAAATCAACATTGATTTTATTTGTATACAAAATAGAAGCTATATATTCTCCCATCCCATTTGATACAACACTATCTTCAAAAAGATAAACTTTTTTATAACCTGAAATAACTTCGCATAAATGTTTTTCATCAAGAGGCTTAATAAAGCGAAGGTCATAAATATCATTTTTTACCCCATTTCTTATAAGAAGAGACCCTGCTTCCAAAATATTGGATAAAACACCCCCATACCCAATAATAAGAGTATCTGATGCGTTTTTGAAAAGAAACCTGCCGTGCCCTTTTTTTACGGCTTTTTTCTCGCCTACGTTTTCAGGAACTATATCTTTGGGAAATCTTAATAAAACAGGCTTGTCTGACTTAAGAGCATAATCAAGCATAAGCTCAACATCGCTTTGGTCAAATGGAGAAAGAAATTCAATATTTGGAATACTTCTGAAAATAGATATATCAAATATACCCTGATGGGTCTCTCCATCATTAGGGACAAGGCCTGCCCTGTCCATTATAATAACCACAGGGAGTGATTGTATCGCAACATCGTGTATTACCTGATCAATAGCTCTTTGCATAAAAGTTGAATATATCGCAACAACAGGTTTTAGTCCGGAAATAGCAAGGCCTGCTGCAAAAGTTACTGCATGCTGCTCTGCAATTGCAACATCAAAGAATCTTTTTGGAAATCTCTGGCTAAATGCTGCTAAACCTGTTCCTTCTGTCATTGCAGCTGTAATAGCAACAATTTTTTCATTTTTTTGCGCTCGATCAACAAGTATTGTAGAAAAAAACTCTGTATATGTGATTTTGCTCTTTTTTTCTACAGCACCATCAACCACTGAAAAAGGGGAAAGACCATGGTAGAGAGTGGGATTTCCTTCGGCATTATCACACCCCTTTCCCTTTATAGTAGAAACATGGACAACTACAGGCTTGGAAATTTTTTTAACATTTTTAAAAACTTTCATAAGCTGAGCTATATTATGCCCATCAATAGGACCCACATATTCAATACCAAATTCCGAAAAAATATTTTTCTTGAAAAAAACAGCTTTTACCCCTTTTTTTGCTCTGGCTATAAATTTATCGATATATTTGCCAAAAAGGGGAAGTTTTCGAACAAGGCTGTCAAAATTCTTTTCAAAATGCTGATACACGAATGTCGTTGTGAGTCTGCTTAAGGACCGCGATAAACCGCCAACACTTGCATCTATAGCCATATTATTATCATTTAGAACTACTATTAATTCTTCTCTAATGTGGCCTGCATGATTTAGCGCTTCGATCGCCATTCCGCCTGTGAGCGAGGAATCTCCTATAACAGCTACTACTTTTCCGCTAATATTTTGCATTTTAAGGCCTGTAAGCATACCCAGCCCTGCTGAAACAGAGGTTGAGGCATGGCCTGTGTCAAAAGAGTCGTGTTCGCTTTCTGCAGTTTTTGGAAACCCACTTATACCGCCAGCCTGACGAAGAGTATAAAACTGCTCTTTTCTTCCTGTAAGAATTTTATGAGTATAGCATTGATGTCCTACATCCCATATTATTTTATCAACAGGTGAATCAAAAACTCTATGAAGCGCAATAGTTAACTCTATAACACCCAAATTTGACGCAAGATGCCCGCCATTAGTGTTTACTACTTCAATAATTTGTTTTCTTATTTCTGAAGAAAGCTTTTTTAGCTCTTTAATCGAAAGTTTTTTTAAATCTTCAGGTTTATTTATTAAACCCAGTACAGAATTTTCCAAAATATTCCTCTCACAATGAGGTTAAGCTTATAACTTTATATTATTTCTTTTTATGTCTGTTTTTTCTAAGTTTTTTCTTTCTCTTATGAGTTGCGATTTTGTGTCTTTTTCTTTTTCTACCACAAGGCACAGTAGTACTCCTTAAAATTTTTCAATATTTCATCTTATTATGCAAATGGTTTGCAATAGAGTCAAGACCAAACTGAAGACTCAAATAAATTTACAGAGCAAAAGTAACCAGTTTTTGACCCTTTGGAATATGCTTCGCTAGTTGAAAGATTCTGTATTAAAAGATATATTCAAAACTTATATGGATCAGATTTTAAATGTCATTTCAGTCCGCCAAGACAATAATGAAATCAATAAAATTATTGGAAATTTTGAAGAACAACAACCATATACTATGCATTTTTCCCAGAGCGAAGATTTTTTCTTAAAAATAAAAAAAACAATTACTATGCCCCATTTTAAGATTCATCATGATATTAAAAATCTCTATCCTGATGATGAATATATAACAAATTTGAGCTCTATCATAAAAGAAATGCTCCCATTTATTAGTTGTTTAATAGCAAATACTGTATATTTTTTTGATCCTGCAGAACCGCTTAGGCCTGTATTTTATAAATTGTATAATATTGAGGGAAAATACTATCTCTATCTTGTAAGGCTCGACCTCTCTTTCAAGCCTCATGATTGCGAAATTCTTGAAAGAGGAGATAATGATACTACACACAAGTTCAGCACTAAAAATATTTTTTTGGATATTGATATACTGCCTATTGAAAAAGTAATTGAAAGGGATAAAAATACTACCGCCTATTTTATTAGACAATCAATATCTCAAACATGGATAGGAGAAACAGGCAGGGGATATTTTATACAGGGAATCTGGATGGATAATGAACTAACCAAGTTTTTTACAAATATTTTTTTGCCGGAAAATATGTTTTCATATCCCTATTACCCTTTTAGTTGTAAGTATAAAACTTTGACTTATTTTCCTCTTGAGTTTGAACCTTTATACAGGGAAAAACATATTTTGATTTTAGATAGGTCTTATAATTTTCTTTTACCTTTTATGAGAGAAGTTGAAAAAATATTTAAGGATTATTTATTTAGCAAAGAATTGGATATTTATAAAAATATAAAAGAAAAAATAGATACCAAATGGTATAGAGATTTTTCTTCCCTGAAAATTGACAGGTATCTTAATAACCGAGGTATGAAAGAACATGGAATCTTTATCTGATTTATTAAAAAATGGTGAAATCAAAAATCTTAAAGTTACAATCATGGGGCTTGGGCTTAATGGCGGCGGGTTTGCTTCTGCTCTTTTCTTTGCAAAACATGGCGCTAATGTAACAGTTACTGATTTACGCAGCAGGGAAATACTTGCTCCTACAATAGAAAAACTTTCTGGTTATGATATAAGATATGTGCTTGGCGAACATAAAATAGAAGATTTTGAAAATGCCGATCTGGTTATAAAAAATCCTGCTGTTAAGCCAACCTCGCCTTTTCTCAAAGCTGCAAAAAAAATTGAAACAGATATTTCCATATTTTTAACTCTTTGCAGAAATCCTTTGATTGCAGTAACAGGCAGCAAGGGAAAATCTACTACAGTATCTGCGATCTATCATGTAATAAAAGAGGTTTATCCGCGCGCAAAACTTGGCGGCAATATAACAACTTCACCGTTATCTTTTATTGATGAGCTGGAAGAAAATGATCCTGTTGTCCTTGAAATTTCATCGTGGCAGTTAGCTGATATTAAAGATAAAAAAATGTTTAAGCCCAAAGTATCTGTAATAACAATTATTATTCCGGACCACCTTGACAGGTACAGCAGTATGGAAGAATATGTTGCTGACAAAAAAATAATCTATAAGTATCAGGATAAAAATGATTTCACAGTATGTTTTTATGATGATTGGGGGAGGATTTTTGCTTCCGAGACCAATGGCCGGGCTTTCTTTTTTTCTGACAACAAATTTTCTATAGACATGGATGGAGCATGGCTTGAGGAAAATGGGTGCGGGTTTATAAAGTTCAACGGGAATAAAGAAGCGCTCCTTCCTGAAAAAGTAACACTTAGCGGCTGGCACAACAGGAAAAATCTTCTTGCAGCAGGTACAGCTTTATATTTTTTTGGAATCAAAAGCGAAGTAATATCAAAATACCTCTCTGATTTTGGCGGCATTGCTCACAGGATGGAGTTCCTGCGTAAAGTAAATGGTGTGGATTTTTATAATGATACAACAGCCACAGTTCCGCAAGCAGTCATAGCTGCTGCTGAAAGTTTTTCTTCTCCTGTGCGGCTTATCTCCGGAGGAACAGATAAAAATCTTGACTTTGAGGTTTTTGACAAGCTGGCAGGAAAAACCGAAAAGATGTATCTTCTTTCCGGCACTGCAACAGACAAGATGATCCCTTTTCTGAATAAATATAATATTTTATGGACAGGCCCTTTTAATTCACTTGAAGAAGCAACAGGAGCAGCGCTCAAAGAAAGTAAAAGCGGAGATGTAATAATAATGTCACCTGGGTGCACTTCTTTTGGGATGTTTAAAAATGAATTTGACAGAGGAAATAGCTTTAAAGAAATAGTAGCTGCTATTGATTAGAGTATTCCATATATACACGCCAGGCAGGGCTTTTGTAAAATTTCGTTATGCGATACGCTGCGCCACTACAGGCACAGCGTATTTTATTACCTTTCTATAAATTCGCAATCTGCTGCAGTACTTCCCCAGCTTTGTCGTAATCAAATTTTTCCACTGCTGCCATTGCTCTTTGCAGATCCGCATTGACTGAATCGCCAAAATCATAAGCGAATAAATCTTTAAGCACTTTAATGCAAGCCTCGTTGTCTAAATCCTCGGCAGTAGCTATTGCTTTTGATAACTGGTCATTCAGATAAGTGATATTACCTTTTTTCTTGTTAGGCATTTTTTCTTCATCAGGAAAAACATCCGATAGTCTTCTATGCAGCGACAGGAGGTCTGCATGATAATCTGGGTATTGTTTCAAGCAGTATTCCAGATCCCTATTCTTCGCAGCTAATTCCAGCATTGCTGCTCTTTCAGATAAAGCCATAGCGCCAATAGTGGATAGCATGGATTTCATCGCGTGTACACGGATAGCAAAACTATCTATATCTCCGCATTTAATAAACGAAGACATACGGTTGCATTCCGAAGTGACTTTTTTAGTAAACAAAACAACTGAGTCCCGGTATATATCCTCCATGCCGGATACGCGGCTAATACCAATCTTCGTATTAATTTCATTGATCATATTGAGTGCGCTTAAAAAATCCTTCTCCTTGTTTGCATCTGCTCCTGTATCGGGCTCTTCATACCCTTTTTCAGATACCTCAATATTGTTGATTTTCTCCGGCGGCAGCCATGTAGAAAGCATTACGCTCAATTTCTGTATTTCAATGGGCTTTGAGACAAAGTCGCTGAACCCATTAGCTAAAAACATTTCTTTAGCACCCTGAACAGCGTTGGCTGTCAGAGCAATGATTGGAATTTTCGTAAATTGGTAGCCAAGTTTCCGTATGGCTGCAGTAGTTTCAATACCATCCAGTTCCGGCATCATGTGATCCATAAATACAATGTCATATTCATTCTGCTGAATAAGTTCGATCCCTTTCATGCCAGACTCCGCCACATCCACCTTGATTTTGAACAGGCTAAGAAGTCCGGTTGCTACCCGCAGGTTAAATTCGTTATCGTCCACTACTAAAACGCTTGCGGTTGGCGCAACCATGCTGAGAGTTTCTTTATTTTCCTTTTCAATCAATACACGGGTTTTATCGCCAGTCACCAATGGAACTAAAATGGTAAAGACCGTCCCTTGCCCATATTCGCTGGCAAAACTGATACTTCCACCCATCATTTCTACAAAAGTTTTGCTGATTACCAATCCCAATCCTGTTCCAGCGGCTTTCCTGTTTTTCGATGTGTCAGCCTGCTGAAAAGCTGAAAATAATTTGGGCGCATCCTCTTCGCGGATTCCCCTGCCAGTATCCTTGATTTCAAACAAGAGCTTATTAGGCAGTACTACTACTTTTAATCGGATATGTCCGCTGTCCGTAAACTTTACAGCATTCCCGCAGATATTCGTCAACACCTGGCGAAGTCTTATATCATCACCGAACAGATAGTGAGGTATTTCACCTTCACTATCAAATTTAAAATCAAGTCCCTTTTTATGAGCCACATAAGAGAACATCGAAATGACATTATCAATAAGCGCCTTAAAATCATAATCCACCGGGTTAAGTTCCAACTTTCCGGATTCGATTTTCGAGAAGTCCAATATATCGTTTATGATGGACAGGAGCGAATGAGCTGATTCATAAATATCATTTGTAAATCCAATCTGGCGTCTTGTCAGTTTTTCCTGTTTTAAAAGCTCAGACATACCAATAATGGCGTTCATTGGCGTTCTTATTTCGTGACTCATATTTGCAAGGAAAGATGACTTGGCTATTGACATAGCTTTGGATTGCTCAACAGCTACTTTTAATTGCTCCTCATATTGCTTAATTTTTGTTTCATCATTATTGATCATACAGAAAACGCGGGAACCGTCTGTCCAGCGTATAACTGCTGCCTGACCGCCCAACCATTTGCCTGAACACTCATCCCAATTGTATGTATATTCGCCTATTGGATAAGCTTCTTTGCTTTGCGCAAGCTGCTGCATGGGGCAAAAAGAGCAGGGTTCGTTCAAATTTTTGATTGCTTTGTAACATTTTTGACCCAAACTGTTTTCAATATCAATTTTATATGTATCAGCTACACTGCGGTTTGCGTAAAGCAGATTATAATCAAAGTCAGCAACAACCACCATTGATTTTAAGTAATCCATAACAGCCATTGTTTTGTTCATCCGTGATATGGAATCGCCCAAGTCCTGTATGTCGCCAATGATTTCTTTATACAAACCTTTGTACTTGCTTGTATCAATTTGAAATTCAATATCACCGGTGTTGTGCAGCTCGCGGGTCATATGGGATATATCTCCAAGTATTGATTTAATAATGCCGATCAGCGCGTAAACATCCACAATCAATTCGCCTATTTCATCCTTTGCAACACGAACATCGCTGGGGACATTATTGATATCACCTTCTTTAACGTCAGAAACAAGCACCAGTAAGTCTTTGACTGGTCTGGTGATTTTTGTTACGAGAAACAAAAGTACAAGTATTGAAATAACAAGCCCGACAAGTCCTAACAATATGCTGCTAAGAATCACGTTGCTTGTTTCTCCTATTATCGCCTCTTTTGAACTGCCAGCGAAAAGTATGGCGAAAACCTCATTATCTGCGTTAAACAGCGGCAGATAATATGTTAGAAAACGTTCGCCCAATACATCAGAGCGTCCAAAAAATTCTTTTCCGTCCTTTACGACTTCGAATATGTCCTGGTAAAGCCGCGTACCTAAAATACGCTCTCCCTGCATTTTAATGGTCGTAGCAATCCTTGTATCGCCATAGAAAACAGTAATTTCAGTATCAAATTGCTCTTTCAGCCTGTCAACTGCTTCGTTCGTATCCAGACGTACGCCAGCAGAAACAACTCCAATCAGCCTGCCGTTAGCATTATATATTGGCGCTCCAGTACGGACTGAAACTTTTACCTCAGAGCACTCTTCAAAGTAAGTGGAAGTATTACCAGCCAGAGCATCTGTCACAATACGCAGCCCCAGCACTGAATCGCCATATATTTCCGGCGCATGTGTTCTTGCCAGCACAGATCCTTCAGCGTCAGCTATGGTATAGTAATCTATACCATATAAGAACTTCAATGGGGTCACGGCTTCAATGATAGCCTTAATGTCCCGTTGCTCAACAGCGCTGATTACATCAGGGCGGAGCGCCGTTGAAACCGCTGCTGCTCTTGAAATTAGCTTGCTATTATCCAAATGATTATTCAAGCCTTTGGTGGTAGCAATTATATGTGAGCTTATTCGGTCTTCTGTGTAACGTAAAAACCTTGTGGATGAATATACGATCATTACAGCGACCAAAAAAATCATAATGATTGCTATAGGTATAATTATTTTTGCCCTTAAACTTTGGCTTACCATGTTTTTCCTCTTTTATTGTTTATATTAAGGTGTACTTTATTTCTTTTTTAAGTGATTTATTTCATTACTTAAATGCTCTATTGTGCGGAGTTGGTTAATGTTTCGAATCTGCTGGTTGACTTTTAGTTTAACAATAACATTATCAAATGGCTTGCTTATGTAATCAACAGCGCCCAATTGCAAACATTTTTTTTCATCACTTTTATTATCCAGCCCTGTAATAAAAATAACCGGGATATGTTTGGTTTTATCTGAGCCTTTAAGAGTTTCGAATACCTGATACCCATCCATTTCCGGCATCAAAATATCAAGCAAAATAAGGTCAGGCAAAAACTTTTCAGCTGCCTTAATGCCTGCTGCCCCGCTGGAAACAGCGCGGACAGTATAACTTGGTTTTAATATTTCAGTTAGTAACGTTAAATTAAACGCATCATCATCCACAATGAGAAGCGAGTTTTTCATATTTTCTTCCATAGTATTAATTTTCCTCTCTTGCATCATTTTGTAAGCAATAGAATGATACGATGCCTTTCAATCATTCTTTACAAACAGTTTATTTTTTTCCGCTATCGCAAAAAAAGATGTAATTTGTCTATATAAATAGCGTGATGCATAAACATAATTTTGTCAACTTTTTGTTAATTTTTTTGCAAATCATTTTGTAAAAGGGAAAAAAATTGCAGGAAATCGGTGAAATTTATCCTATATTTGTTGCCATCGAAACTATTACGAGGTGCCAGGATTACCTTTTTTTGATTTTTTTGAAATAATAAGTTCTTACAGATTCCGCAACAGAATAAAGCTTATATTTAAATTTATTTAGCTTAAAATCATAACACCCAGGCCGATTGATGATTTCTCCACCAAAACCTGTTTTGAATCTGTAAAGCCCATGCATGGGATGCGAAGGATCATCATCCGGCGGTATGCCAAACATATCATACTCAACACACCCTTTGTCTATTGCATCGCAAATTGCTTTCCATTGGAGCGCATAAGCAGGCATTTTTTCCCTTCCGACATTACGTGATGCACCATAAAGATAAACAGCTTTTTTATTATAAAAGCAGGTAACTATTCCGGCAATGTTTTCGCCCTCGGATTCTGCCATATATAATCTTATGTCAATGCCAAGCTCTTTTTTTTGCGATAGCTCAAACACTTTTTTGTAATACTCCAAAGGGTGAAGAACTATTTTATCCCGCAAAGCTGTTTCCTGATACATATCATACCATTCGTCAAGCAATTCAATAGCGCAACTTTTTACAATAACACCTTTTTTTTCTGCGAGTCTTATGTTATATCTTGTCTTGCTTTTCATTTCAGATAAAATATCTTCCTTATTTTTAGTGAGATCAATTATCACAGTTGTTGCGGGCTGTATATCTTCTGCTTTTTTAAATATTGCTGTTGGAGCGCTGTTGTTTTTCCATGGAAGGTCATAACGTATAAACAGAGCGCTTTTGGGAAGATGACTTTTAAGGCAAAGAGATATTTCTTCCAAACTGTCTTGATATTTTTCCGAAGGGGCAAATGGTATGTATGCAATAGAAAAACCCATTCCAAGCTTTCTGAAAAGCACAATAAAGCTTTTTCCGTCAAGCAAAAAATAGAATGGTTTCCACCCAAAGTTAGATTTTAATTCTGCCCAGTATTGAGTTTGAAGAAATGAATCTACAGGCTCTGATTCAGAAATTTTTTTTGCGTCTGCTGGTTCCAGTAAAAAAGAATTATTCATACTAGTTCGTTACCCCGACACAATACGCATTACAAGTGTTAGCCTACAGCCGACCAGACTCGCTAAGTCCTCGCTTCGCTGCGGACGCCAAGCGCGATTTTCCTTGCGCGCGCAGGTGGGCAGTGTCCATAGGGACGCTGCCAGGGCTCGCTGTTCGCCTTTTGGCTCATCCATGTCCTTATGAACCTTGTGCCGCTGTGCCTCCGCGCGAGATTTCTTACCTAACTTTGCCATTAGACACTTTTTCGGTTTTGATATTGCTGCTTCCACACGCTAGCGCGAGAGGCGCGCTAGCGCAGTATACAATATTATCTTTTACTTCAAGTGGTGTTTCAAAAAATTTATCAATAGAAATTTTCTTCATCTCTTCCTTGGGCGCTTCATAACCAGCAGGAACCACTCTGTCTCCTGGAGAAGCATCGGGTGCAAAGATAACCTCTACAGTTTTATCATCTTCTGCGCAAAGAAGCATGCCATTGCTTTCAACACCGCGCAACTTTGCAGGCTTTAAGTTATAGGCAACAATTATGTTGTGGCCAAGAAGCTCTTCTTCTTTGTAAAACGGGACAAGTCCCGAAACAATTTGCCGCTCTTCACCGTTACCCATGTCAAGAATTTCAATATAAAGTTTTTCCGCTTCCGGGTGCCTTTTTATATCTTTTATTTTCGCAACTCTTAAATCAACTGTTTCGGCAAAAACTTTTTCCTTTGGCTCAATCTTTTCTACAGCTTTTCCCTCACTCTTCTCCACGTTCTCACCTCTTTCCTTTTGGCTCCCTTTAAATTTTTCCCTCAAGTTGTTGATAAGGTCATCTTCGAGTTTTGTAAAAAGTATTTCGGGATTTACCTTATTGATTTTCCCTTTTGGCTTGCCAAGTTTATCCCATGTAAAATCTTTTGAATCAATAAAAGAGAGAATTTTTTCTGATGTATATGGAGTATAAGGCTGAATAAGAAGAGCAAGGTCTCTTACAAGATAAACAAGGTCTGAAATAAGTCTATGCGCTTTTTCAGGATTTTCATTTTTCATTTTCCAGGGCTCGGAATCCTGAAAAATTTTATTACCAAAAGCAGAAAGTTCAAATATTACATGATAAGCATCTTTGAGTTCCGCCCTATCCAGATGAGCTGTGATTTTTTCTTCATAAGTTTTAACATTGTTCCAGAAATCGGTGTTCGCGCTAGCATCCCCTTCTATGACTTCGCTGTTAAAAAATCTGGCTGCAAATGTCAAAGTCCTGTTTATAAGATTTCCCAAGTTACCTATAAGTTCTGAATTAACTTTTTCCTGAAAATCTTTCCATGTAAAAAGATAATCTGACTTTTCCGGTCTGTTATAAAATATATAGAATCTCCAGACATCAGCAGGTATTCCTGAATCTTTACAATCTGTTCCAAAAACTCCTATACCTTTGCTTTTTGAAAATTTGCCGCTCTCATAATTAAGGTATTCGGTTGATGACATATGATAAAGCGTTGTCCACTCTTCGTCGGAACCCAAAAGAGTTGATGGGAAAATTACAGTATGAAAAGGGATATTGTCTTTTCCAATAAATTGAAAAAGCTGGACATTATCAGGATTTTTCCACCATTTTTCCCAATCATCCATAAGTGTTGCGGTAATAGAAATATACCCGATCGGAGCATCAAACCATACATAAAATACTTTATCTTCAAAACCTTCTTTGGGAACAGGTATCCCCCATTTTAAATCACGGGTGATTCCTCTTTCTCTTAGTCCATCCCGTATCCAGCTCTTTGTCATTTGAAGAGCATTCCTTGACCAAAACCCTTCAACAGATCTTTTATTGATCCACGGCTCAAGAATCGAAACAATATCAGGAAGATTAATATATAGGTGTTTTGTTGATTTAATAACTGGCTCTGATTGGCAGACTCCGCAGCGAGGTTTTACAAGTTCTGTTGGGTCGAGCAATTTGCCGCAATGTTCGCACTGGTCGCCACGCGCATCTTCATAAGCACAAGAAGGGCAAGTTCCCTTTACATACCTGTCCGCAAGAAAACGTTGGCATTTTGTACAATAAAGCTGTTCAATGGTTTTTTCATTAATATATTTGTTTTTATCAAGACCATGAAAAAGCGACTGGGTGATTTCTGTATGTTGTTTAGTGGAAGTTCTTCCAAATTTGTCAAATGATATATGAAACCATTCATAAATATCTTTATGGATAACATAAAATTTATCGCAGAGCTCTTTTGGGGTAATTCCTTCTTCAAGCGCTTTTGTTTCTGTAGCAGTACCATATTCATCTGTGCCACAAACATATATAGTGTCATAACCTTTCAATCTGCAGAATCGGGCAAATACATCAGCAGATAAAACCTGTATAAGATTGCCTAAATGTGGGATATTATTTACATACGGCAATGCAGATGTGATAAGTCTTTTTTTCATAATAATTTACTATATGTTTCTGCTTTTTTAATGTCAAGTAATTATCAGTCTGGCACAAAATCGATAATCTTCAATATTATTGCAAAAACTGTCAAGTAATGGATTGTTTCACCTTGACTAGAAACCCACTCTTAAGTAACCTTATGCCATAGTAAAAATCAAGGAGGAAAATAATGGGCGATTTTAACCTAAATTTTAAGCCCCCGCAGATAAAACTTAAGCCAAAAACAGTTCTAACTTTTATCGTTGTACTAGTGATAGGGATTATAGGAGTATCAACATTCTATATGGTAGATCAGACAGAAAGAGCTGTAGTTTTAAGATTTGGAAAATTCAACAGAATTACAGAACCAGGGCTCCATCTAAAAATTCCTTTTGGAATTGAAAGAAATTTTAATGTTCCCACACAAGTTGTTCAAACAATGGCGTTTGATTTTAAACCTGAAAATCTTCAACGCTCAAGGCATGCTAATGTAAGAGAATCACTTATGCTTACAGGCGATCTTAATATTATGAATGTTGAGTGGATTGTTCAGTATAGAATAACTGACCCAAGGGCATGGCTGTTTAATGTAGAAGCCAGGGAAAGCACAATCTGGGATATTTCTCAATCTGTAATAAATATGCTTATAGGTGACAGAGGTATTTTTGATATTATGGGAAGAGAGAGAGACTCTATAGAGCTGCACGCCAGAGAGCTTATAAATTTAAGATTCAATAATTATGCATTGGGAGTAACTGTCTCACAAGTAAGGCTTCAAAGTATTGTACCGCCAGCAGGAGCTGTATGGGATGCTTTTGAGGATGTTAACAGAGCGCAGCAGGATATGAACAGACTTATAAATGAAGGTATGGAAGCTTATAACAGGGAAATCCCAAGAGCAAGAGGTGTAGCGGAAAGAATTATTCACGAAGCTCACGGATATGCTGTAGCGCGTGTAAACATGGCAGAAGGAGATGCAGCAAGATTTAACTCTGTACTTGACGAATACCGCAATAACAGAGCTGTTACAAGAACCAGATTGTATATAGAAATGTTTGAAGAAGTATTTGGCGCTCAGGAAGGAACAGATCTTATAGACAGAAACCTCAGCAATTTTATCCCTTTTAGAAATATACAAGGCGGTACAAGATGAATAAAAAACTAATAACAATAATCCTTACTGTTTTAGGTATACTAATACTCCTTGTTGTAATGGGGCCTTTCTATATTCTAAATGAAGGTCAGCAGGCAGTAGTAATCAGGTTTGGAAGGATCGTAGATGTCCAGCAGGAAGCAGGCCTTAAACTCAAAGTGCCTTTTATTGACAATGTTGTAAGATATTCAAAAAGAATTCTTTCATGGGATGGAAGAGCACAAGACAGAATTCCTACAATAGAACAACTTTTTATATGGGTAGATGTAACAGCAAGGTGGAGAATCGCAGATCCTGCGCAATTTTATGCTGCAGTAACAAATATGGATAATGCCCAAAACAGACTTAATGAAACAATACTTTCATCTGTAAGAACAGTAATTTCCAATAACACACTAAGAGAAGCTGTAAGAAGCTCCAATCTTATAAATGAGCTTGCAGAAGCTCCTGCGCAATTTATCGCTGATGCAGATGATGCAATCATAAGAGAACTTCAAGAGCTTGAAAGGAGTCAGGATACAGCAAGACAGGAAGAAATAGAAAAAGGGAGAGAAGCCCTTTCTATTGAAATATTTGATGCTGTAAGCGCAGTTACTCCGCAGTTTGGAATAGAGCTTATAGACATTATTATACGACAGATAAGATATTCAGATGACCTTAAAGAAAGCGTATACCGCAGAATGATAGTAGACAGGAATCAGGTTGCGCAGCTCTACAGGTCTGCAGGTGAAGGGCAAAAAGCTATGTGGCTTGGAAGACTCCAGCATGAGCAGGAAACAATCCTTTCACAAGCGCGCAGAACCGCACAGGAAATTATGGGTCGTGCCGATGCAACAGCAACAAGAATATATAATAATGCTTATTCAAGAGATCAGGCATTTTTTGAGTTCTGGAGACATTTGGAGAGTTACAGAAAAACATTCCCGAATTTTAATCCAGTAATTACTACAGATATGGAATACTTTAGATTCCTTGAGAGACAAACTCCAAGGTAATTAAACAACAAAAAGGGCTGCACGAGTTGACAGCCCTTTTTTTATTTTGTTCTCTATCGTTAAAGGCCACTTCGACCTAGATCATGCTTATAATCTGATTAAAGAAAAAAACAAGATAATGTTGGAAGCTTGCCCTCTCTTATTATTTGCCCAACTCAGCCTTCAATTTTACAATAGCTGCAAAATCTTTAACATCCAACGCATACTTGATAGCCTTCTCAACATTTGCATCTGAAATATCCATCTCTTTTGGATACCTTGGCTGTACACTGAAATCAGTCAAATAATTGCAGTTTGGTAATAGACTCAAAAAGTTATTATCATATTCTGAGCATAAATTACAAAGATTAGTTAAATCATGTATTTTTGGTGGCATTTTTCCTCTGGAGACCAAAAAGCCTTTTAGATATTTTTCTACTGCTTGCTCACAATGATAACATATTATTTCACGATGCTGTGGTCGCACTTCTTTCAATAACAGGGCTGTGTCAATATCAGCATCTGCAAATTTGAACCACTCGGCAACCAGCTCTTTATCCATAGATTTTTATCCCTTCATCTGCGATTACCTTTTCAAGGGTTAATCTGTTTTTACGGTTTTCAAATATGCTTTTCTTTCCTATCAAGAGATCCATAGGAACTGTTATTTTTCGGTGTAAGCTCATGCGGATCTTTGCGCCAAGCTCTATAGTATCTGTTTCAGAATCAGGAACAACAACATAAATGTCAATATCAGAGTCGCTATCAGGCATCCCCTGCGCGTATGAACCAAAAAGATAAATTGATTCTGGGGTTGTATTGGCTTTAATTGCGTCAGTTATAAAATCAAGTTCATTTTGAATTGCTGGATTCATCTTAGACATTTTCTCCCCTCATCCATTCAGATTATACAACCTATACACATCCCTAGCAATGCCATTTTTCCCTCTCTCTTAAAAACGTAGTCGTGCGCCTGCATTTACAATGGCTCTGGCGTGGCTTTTTTTGGGTCCCAGCTCTCCTACTTTGCCATCTCTAATGCTCTTTTGGTCAAATGGAACATTTGCTGTCAGGTTAAGGGAAAAGCCCTGAAAAATCTCATAATCAAATCTTAATATGGGCTGAAATGAAAGGTCATCAAAACAAAAAACCGTTGAAAAAGTCAGGGATGTAAAAATATTAAACTTATACAAAACAGCTCCATAGAGGTAGTGATGATTTAAAAAAAAGCCACCTGCGCCAAAAGCAGTTGCCGACGAAGAACCATTAAAAAGATATTCAAACAACACATAGAGATCGCCATCCAGAAAACTGTAGTCAAAACCTGCGCTTGCTGAAAGACCTTCTATGCCATCTGCGTTGCCTGGGTTAAGAGTGTAGAGAGCATCAAACATAAAGCCCAGTTCCAAATCTGCTTTTATGGAAAGACCAAAGCGGTGTTTGCCCCACTTTGATTCAGCTAGAGGAGCCTCTGGAAAATTCGAAGTTGTGTCAAAACTCCGCGGGGTTTCGTACGCGTAAAGAACCTGGACACTTCCCCTGCTCCAGTGTTGATCCAGCGCAACCCCGGGAATGATGAACCCACTGCCATCAGACTCAAAAGGGTCCCTTGGCGCTGCGGCAAAGAGCATCAGCTCCATGGAATCTGCAGGGTAAAATGAAAAAGTTGTTCCAAGCACACCCCTGTGCCTTGCGTTATGAGAAAGCGGGTTGCGCGGATTAAGAAAATCCGAAGGCCCCCAGACCTGGCCATAACCAAATGCCATGCGGAGAAGCCCTGCCTCAGTATCAAAAAGATCGCTGTTTATCCTAAAGTATAGCCGCTCCAATTCAATGGCTGCTGCGTAATTCTGGCCATAAGCAAACGGCGTAGAGGCAAGTGGATTTTGATTCAATGCCTGCATAGAATTCGCAGCCTCAACATAATTCCCGGAAATGGCAATAAGATTAAAAGCAGAGATAAGGGTTGCCCTTTCCCCTGTTCTCACCCTAAGTCGCAAGTTGGCAAATTGTTCAAGCCCAAAAGAGTGGGACTGGCTACCTCCTGCTCCGGCTGTATAATTTACTGTGCTGTCCAAAACACCAGACAAATCCTGAGCAAATAGAGCGCTGCCACTAATTAGAAAAAGTATGATTACAAAAAAAGCAAAGCCTTGTTTCATAGTTAAACTTCCTACCGTCGCAAGTTACGCTGAGTGAACACCGAGTCAGCAATGGGTCTGTCCAGAACAACATTCCTCATTATGAAAGTCGTTCTGCTGCCTCTGCGCAAGAGGTCCCGCATTTCTCCCTCGACCGGAAACCGCCGACCATCAATAACCTCCACTCTTATAAGATTGTACTCCTTGAGCTTGGCTCCGGAAAGCGCAAAAAGTTCATAACGGAGGAGGTCCCCGTTTTCCTGGTCGATCCAAAGCATACGCCTGGGATAACTTTCAGTGCGGCTTTTTGCATTAAGCTCCAGCATCCAGACAGGTCGTCCATTCAGTATGTCAGGGCCTAAAAGAATTGGATTGTAACGGGAAGCAAGACTAGCATTATCCATTGTATCTTCGTAGGACATATCAGACCCCATCATACTTTCCCTAAGCATATGACCGGAAATAAGCGTTATTCTTTCTGTGTCAGGCGAATAGACAAAAAGCCTGCCATCTGTTTTGAGATATCGTATCCCCCTGTCCTCTGGATTGGTAAATTCAATAAAGCTGTCGGCATTTCCCCTGCCCCAGCCCCTGAATGTTTTTACAAAACGGCGGTTCTGATGTTCGATAATCATTTCCCCATCATACTCTATGGTGTTGAAAATCTCGTTAGCATCAACCCTTGCCAGCAGCTCTGCTGCAGTAGGTGTTTGGGCAAAAGCAAATGAGGCAACAGATGCTAATAACATTATAAAAAATAATTTCTTCTTCATATAAATACCTCACAAAATAATTTTTTCTCTATCGCCTCAATGCTTCTACTGGCTCCACAAATGCGCTTTTAATCGAAGGAATCAGTGTAAAAAGCGAAGCAACTACTACGCCCATAATCCACGCGCGTATAAGTATAAAAAAATTGAATGCCAGAAAAATCGATTGACTCATTGGCATTTCTGCAAATGTGTTGCCATACAAATCTCCCATACGAATAGGATATTCTGAAAATATGCCGGCAACTATTCCTCCAACAATTACTCCGGCAAACGCGCCAAAGGCTGCCATAAATATGGACTCAAAGAAAAATACTTTTACAATTTCATTGCGGGTCATGCCAAGGCAGCCCATCATCCCTATTTCCTTTATGCGCTCGTGGATTATCATTACCACAGTGTTGATAATAAGAAAACTCGCCACAATAAGAAATATCAAAAAAATAATAGTATATAACGGCATTACCATTCTCATTACCGCAACCCAGTAGTTATCACTCCATTCAGTAACAACATTGTCATTGCCCAAAAGATTCTGCACTGCGGCTGTAATAGAGGCGCTCTGTTTTTCATCATCTGCGAAAATCACCAGAGACTGAGTCCCTTCCCCCAATGCAAGCAAGCGCTGAAGTCGCTCAAAATCTGCAATGATATATTGTTCATCTATCTTGATATAATCAAAACTGAATATGCCTGTAATCATCGGACTCCAAAACCTGTCTGAAAAATGGGCAGATGTTGTTCTAAGAAAAATCTCGTCACCAATGGTCATCCCTGATTTGTGGGCAAAGACACGCCCAATAGCAATTTCATTGCCTCCAGGTGCAGGCCATCGCCCTTCAATAAGGCCATCGCTGCGATCTGTAAGGTTAAAATTGTTAGCCGCCATTTCATCAGCTATATTTATCCCCCATAGTATCGCGTGTTTGATTGTGCTCTCCTGCAAAGAGGCAAAAGTAGTTATCCTTGGAAAAACATGGCGCACTCCAGGAATATTACTGATAGAAGCTGCAAGCTCTCTCCAGCTTGCCCCGTCCGCCACAGGGTACTGCACAGGGAGATATTCTTTTTCAGCCTCGAAGGTTGACGACACCACTCTGACATGACCCAGCTCATAAATCTGTACTGTATCATTTATGCTCTTTATCATCCCTTCTATCATTGATGAATAAACCACGATAAAAAACACTGCCACTCCTACAGCAGCAAAACAAAAGATAGTGCGCCGCTTGTTACGCCAGATGTTACGGTATGCGATTTTGATAAGGGTTGCTGTGCCGCCTTGTTTATATTTGTTTTCTATTCCTAACTGCTCATTATTCATTACTCGCTCCTCCTTATTCAAGCCTATTCAAACCGCAAGCTGTCGGTTATGGGTTTCTTCACTGCCCGACGGGTGGGCAAGAATGCCATGAACGAAGAGAGCAGAGTTGCCGCAATACCTGCCCCAATAATAATAGGCACATTCCACATACTACGGAAAATAGCAGTTGTGCGAAAACCAATACCGCCATCCATTAAATCACCCATAGCACTAAAATCAATTCCGTATTTCACCAAAGGGTAGTTGATAATGCAACCCAGGATTATTCCCAAAACCGAGCCAATGAATCCCAAAAACCCAGCTTCCAGCATATATAACATAATCATCTGCCTGTCAGTCATACCCAAAGCACGCATCATACCAATCTCTTTGGTCCGCTCCAGAATCGCCAACAAAATAGTGCAGGAAATTACCAGAAAGGAAAGAAAAAGAAGCAGACCAGCAACTACCTGAGGCGCTCCGGTTTGCAGCGCTTCGTAACCCAAATAATCCTGCATATAATCCTGCCATACAAATACCGCAAGCTCATCCGGCAGAGTTCGCCCCATAGAAGCAAGGCCCAGCTCCAGCGCAGCAGTAATAACAGCAGAGCTTTCGCTTTGCCCGGGAAGCCGCGAATCCGGAACACCTCTCTCCCTGATAATCAGTTCTGTTACACCACCTTCAAGCATCATGCCTGCCCTATCCTGTAATACGTCCAGGGGAATAAAAGCAGTATTGCCATTGGGAAGTGGCGCAGGAGAATTAATCACACCAACTACCACAACATCCATTAGCTGATTAACATGGCGTATAGCGCCTGCATATTCAGCACGAATCATGGCATCGAGAATCAAGTTAAGCTGTCGCTCATCTTGCTCAACAAGATGATAAGCATCCATAAAATCTTCATACACGTATGCTGCTGCAACAAGCACCCGGTCTTCTGGGCGCAATGCAGGCCACAGTTCATTTTCCCATCTGTGCCTGCGGATCATTTCCGGCGCAGCCTTTATGTCGATTATCGCGTTTATCCGCACATCATTCCGTCCGGATGCGGCAATTATATTCCAGTAACGGTCAAGGTCAGCCTGCGAAGCATTCCTCCCCAGAATCATCCGCTCATTGCCTTCTACAATTCTTTCCTCTGTGGAAAATATATCTCCGCCTCTCCGTACAGAAGGGGTAATATCATAGAGAGAGCGGATAAAATCTGCTTCGGCCTGGCTTCTTGCAACAGAAGCAATCAACTCTTCAAGTTCCAGACGGAGGGGGCGAGTGGGAATCCCTACCCTAAGTCTTTCTGCTGCTACTGTTCCCAGAGCTATTTCAAAATTGCCATCTTGCACGAAGCGGCCGAAATCAACGTATTGAGCATAACGGAGCACCTCTTTTTCCGCTGCTGGATTAATTCCATGAAACAAGATAGGCGCAGACCCTGATTGCGAAAACAAAGTGCCAGAAAAAACAAAACGGGGCGCGCTGACATAACCTTCGCGATAGAGCGCTTCATGAAATATTTCCCAATCCAGAAAAGTCTCGTAGCTGGGCATTTCATCTTTTCTTTCAAAGTAGAGCCTGGTTTGCAGCTTTGCTGCGCCTATTTCAAAATTGACAATGTTCCGTCTGGATTGAATTGCCATACCCCCCAGCCAACTGTTCAGGACAATGTACAGCGCAACACTTACCATGATTGCTGCTAAAGTAAGGATTGTCTTTACTTTGTGTCGGGTCAGGTTGCGCAGAGCAAGTTTCTTTAATTCCCAAATACCGAATAAAGTCATAACATTACCCCTTTATTTCATCGCTCTCAATCTGACCATCCCGGATACGGATAAGCCGGCGGGCAAAGTCCATTACCATGGTGTCATGGGTAGAAAAAATGAATGTAGTTCCAGCAGACTTGTTAAGAGCCAGCATCAGTTCCAGAATCTCCCTGCCTATTTTTGAATCAAGATTTGCTGTGGGTTCGTCAGCAAGAATCAGAGCAGGCTTTTTTACCAGAGCGCGGGCAATTGCAACCCTCTGCTGCTGTCCGCCTGACATTTCTTTGGGTCTGCGCTTTGCCATTCCATCAAGACCAACTTCTTTTAAAACCTGATTGGTTCGCTCCCTGATTTCTTTTTTATCAATTCCCAAAAGCGTTAGTGGAAATGAAATATTTTCTTCTACTGAAAGTACGGGAATCAAGTTGTATGCCTGAAATATAAAGCCAATGCTTTGCCGCCGGAGAATTGCCAACTGTGTGCGGTTCATTTTGCCTGTGTCTTTTCCCCCTACCAGAATGCTTCCGGCTGTAAGGTTATCAATGCAGCCTGCTAAGTGAAGAAATGTTGATTTTCCGCTTCCCGAAGGTCCGGCAATTGCAGCAAATTCCCCTGCCTGAAATTCCAGATTCACTCCCCGCAGAGCATGGATTACCTGGTCGTTCAACCCGTAATCTTTTATAACATTTTCCGCTTTAACTACTGTCATATTTTCTCTCCTTTCTCTTTCCTCAACTCGTTCAATGCTGCAAGACCGAATATGTCTTTTGTCTTGAGTTCATCTGTAATGGAATTGGGCACCAGCATCATGGAGTTGCCTGTTTTGAGCCCTTCGTTCAGTATCGCCAGAATCCTGAGTCTTAGCGCGCCCTGGTCCTTGCCGTAAATTGAAATCGCTTCTTCCAGTTTCCTGGCAATCTCAATTTCTGCTTCTGCAAGGAAAATCCTGGCGCTCTTTTCGCGCTCAGCCTGAGCCATGCGGGAAAGTGAGTCTTGCAGATCAGGCGGTACCTGAATGTCAGTAATTTCAACATACTGAACCGTTATGCCCCATTCAGTAGTCTGCCTCTCCACCTCTTCCTGAATTTGTTTTTCGATTAAATCCCCTCGGGCAAGGAAAGTGGTAAGATCGCTTTTAGAAATAGCATTACGCAAAGCAGCTTTGGAAGCCAGCGCCACTGCTTCCTCATAGTTTTCAACTTCAAGGGCAGCTTTTTGAGGGTCCCAAACCAGCCAGAAGCAAAAAGCATCCACTCGCACCGTTACTGAATCTCCAGTAAGGGTCTCCTGAGCGTAAAAATCCGCAATCCTGATTCTGATGTCAATGACCCTGTAAACCTGATCAATAAGTGGAATAAGGAAAAAAAGCCCTGGCCCTTTTACCTTGTGAAATTTGCCGAGTCGCAACACAATTGCCCGTTCCCATTCTTTGGCTTTGCGAATGGAAAAAACCAAAATAAGGGCTGCGAAAAATATAGCGAAGTTCAATTGAACCAAAGGGTCAGCGAGCAGCGCCAAGCCATTTGCCTGCTCTGCGTTACCGCGTACTACTGGAGCGAATGCCAGGAGTAAAGCTGCAACGATTATCAAAAAAATGAGGCGTATCAGAAAAAGAGAAAAATCTGGATTGTTTTTGCGGCGTATAAACTTTGCCGAAGGCTGAACTTTATTGTTTAATTTATTGAAGAGCATATACTATCCTCCTGAATCCTTATATTCATTAATAATTCTGGTCAATTCCCGCTTTTCAACACCCAAATCCCGCATATCCCGCATAAAGCGACCTACGAGTTCATGGACCTTCCGGTTAAGGCTATCGTCCTCCATCACTGGCTTTTTGTCAGAAATATAGGTACCGCTCCCCACTTGGGTGGCTAATATTCCCCGTATTTCCAGTTCCCCGTACGCCTTGGCAATAGTGTTGGGGTTGGTTTTCAATTCTACTGACAAAGAGCGAATCGTAGGCAGCCGGTCGCCAGGTCTCATACGGCCGGACAGTATGGCATACTCTATCTGCTGAATAATCTGCCGATAAATGGGTACTCCATCTGCCTGGTTCAGCGTAAAATGTATTGGACCAGCGTGGTTGTCTCTTTTTTCTTTATCCTTGCTTTCGAAAATTGCACTATTCATCTAGTACAATTGTAAATGCACTAGTACAATATGTCAAGAAAAATTTTTGAGGAATTTTGAAGTTTTTGAGCAGATTTCTGGTTTAAAATGATGGGATATACCGGTATAATGGCAGAAATTCATAGACAAGTTGAAATTTTTATGGTTATTATATAGTCAGCATGACGCAAAAAATTATTTGGACTGATAAAACAACACCTCGCAACCTATCTCATGTCAACAGTCAACAGTCAACAGTCAACAGTCAA
>Ga0131853_10001019_pt1 | contig 51023 bp, 42 predicted proteins | sample TergutLab28metaG_FD_92764 | JGI IMG/M metagenome (GOLD analysis project Ga0131853, IMG submission 92764) | Labiotermes labralis P1 segment gut microbial communities from Petit-Saut dam, French Guiana - Lab288 P1 (version 2) (version 2) | ecosystem: Host-associated > Arthropoda: Insects >...
GTTCTCATTTCAAATTGTTCACGAGAATCTTTATACTTGTGAACCGCTCTAAGTATTGTGATGATTTCTTTTTTGGTAGGCATAGGTATAGGACCGGATACTGTCGCTCCCGTCTTTAGCTGTTTCTATAATTTGCGCTACCGATTGATCAATCAGCTTGTGATCATAAGCTTTTAAGCTTATTCTGATTTTTTGACTTGTCATTAAAAGTCGTCCTCCTTAAAATAATCTCTGTTCGAATTCGCTATTTTGGCAAATTCTCCGGCAGACGAAAAGTTACTGTTCAACTCATCCGTGTGTGTCGTAAAATTTCAAGCACAGCTTTAGACTGTTTATTAAGTTAACTATGCGCCCTGTTTCAATGAACCGGACATATGCTCCGTGGGAACTACCCGAAATAACCCCTTAACTTCTAAAGGTTCAATCGGCAACCTCTCACATCATCGCTTTTGTTGCACAGAAAAACCGCAACAGATAACAGTATATCATGCAAATTAAGCCTTTGCAAGATATTTTTTGAAAAAATTTGTAATTTTTTTCAAATTAATTTGTTAAGCTCTTGTCACAACGCCTGAGCGTAAGCATCTTGTGCAAATTTTAACTGTTTTAGCCGTTCCGTTTTCCATTACTTTGATCTTTTTGATATTAGGTCTCCACATTCTGTTAGCGCGCCTCGAAATTTGGCTGCGCGTAATGCTGAGCCTGTGCCCTGTTTGAATGCCTTTATCGCACATTTCACATCTTGCCACTTCATTCACTCCCATATTTATATTACCATGCCGCCTTAAAACGGCAACTCTTGCAATTTTATCAAACATTAAAAAAAAAAGCAACCCCTAATTTTCATATTTTGGGCTGCATTGTCATATATTTCTTAAAAACAGGACAAACTCACGAGGAAATCATTATGAAAAAACCAAAAAGAAAAGTACGGTTAAAAAAAGCACAGGCAATATTTTTTTTTCTGACTCTTTGCTTTATAACAGGCATTATCGCGGGCGCTTTTTCTGTATTGACAATGAGCGAACAAAATTCCATGTCGGCAAAAGAGTCAATAATAAGTTACATAATCCGCGTAAACTTAGGAGAGACAAGCCCTCCGGCTGATGTATTTTTAAGCAGCCTGATAACTCACGCTACAACTGCTATTTTAATTTGGGCGCTTGCGTTCTTAAAATTCGGCGGGCTTATTATTTTACCCGTATTTATGTTTACCGGCGCAAGGTTTGGATTTTCGACCGCCTTATTAATTACAGCATTTTCATGGCGCGGTATTTTGCATGCCGCATTGATTTACTTGCCGCAAGCTTTAATTTTGATTCCTTGCTATTTTCTCATATCATATTATAGCATAGACTTTTCACTGATCAGAGCACAAAAAAAGCAATATGCAGTCAAGCTTTTAATTGCTGTTTTAGTAATTGCACTCGTTAGCGCGCTCGATATTTTTGTCCTTAACTTTGCAGAAGGAAGACTTCTTTAATCGTATAGCTATGATGTTTCTCCGGGCCGATAAGTATATTAACCCGGAGAAACATCTATTATAAACGGCACCTTCATACCGGTACTTACAGTATATTAAATAATGTGTACAAGTGTGAAGGTTTTAAATAGTATCGTCAGACAAATATTTTCCCAATTTATTAAATTTACATTCAATATGCTCTCGCAATACTTTATCGTCAATATCAAGCGCAAGCCTGATTTGCGCGGGCATCATTTCCACATCTGCAATTTCATCAATAATTCGATTTACACTATCCTTCTGCGGAGTGCGGTTGGTAAATTTCTGAAATGCGACAATAAGCTCTGCACATTCTTCTACCGCTTGCCCTACCTGCGCATCAAGCCCCCATTTATCAAGAGCAATTTGCATAATTTTTATTTCATTTTCGTTAAATTCTACTCTCATTGCATAATATTAGCATACAGACAGCAGATTTGCAATAATTTACTTCTTAATCCCCAAAACAAAACGCAATATCCCGCCTAAGAACTTTGGCACTTTAATAACTGTAAACCGCATTAAATCCACCTCCTGACCTTTTTAGGGTGTGTCGTCAGTAGTTTCGATATTAAAATTTTGATGTCGAAACTATTGGTGACGCACTCTAGCACATAAACATAATCCAATATCCGAGGGCGATTATGAGCGTTGCCAAGATGAAGCCCCACCCCGGAACCAACAAAACTAAAAGCATCCCCGCACCCACTGACATGAGAATTATGCCGAGCATCCTTCTTATAAAATACATGCGAAACATATATCACCACTCCTTTTTTATTTGAGGGATCAAGGTGCGCTGAAACGGCCTATGTAATACAGCTTGGGAGGGCATATGTCCATTTACATCATATTTACTCCGCTGCTTGCTAAAATGTGCTTGTCATGGTATAATGCTTAGATAAAAAATATCGGCGAGGGATGCTTTATGATAGATAAACTTATTGAAAAATATCCTATAATTAAACAGATGAGGAAGGAAAAAGAAGTTTATTGGATTAATCCAAATTGTGATAATACAATCTCACAAGATATTACGCTTGGCGAAATTAAAGACGCGGATGCAAGACTTAGAAGATTCGCGCCGTATATTAAAAAAGCGTTTTATGAAACTTCAAGTGCAAACGGCATAATTGAATCTCCGCTGAAAGATATTCCTTTAATGAAAGAATTTTTAGAAGACAAGACAAGCTCAAAGCTTAACGGGAGGTTAATGCTTAAATGCGACAATAACCTGCCTATTTCGGGTTCAATTAAAGCCCGCGGAGGAATTTACGAAGTTCTTTGGTTCGCCGAAAAAGTCGCGATGGAAAACGGAATGATTAACATAAATGATGACTACTCAAAGCTCGCCCTTTGCGAGTTTAAAGATCTTTTCTCTAAATATACAATTGTAGTTGGTTCTACAGGCAATTTAGGGCTAAGCATAGGCATAATGGGCGCAAGGCTTGGTTTTCGCGTCATCGTTCATATGTCAATTGATGCAAGCAAATGGAAGAAAGACCTTTTGAGTCAAAAAGGCGCAGAAGTTGTTGAACATTCAGGCGATTACGGCGAAGCGGTAGCTGTCGGGCGAAAGCAAGCAGAACAGGATGCAAACAGCTATTTTGTTGATGATGAAAACTCGAGAACTTTATTTTTAGGCTATGCGGTTACCGGCCTTCGGATGAAAGAACAGCTCGACAAACAGGATATTACCGTTGACAAAGACCATCCGTTATTTGTATATTTGCCTTGCGGAGTAGGCTCAGCACCGGGTGGAGTTGCGTTCGGGCTTAAACAAATGTACGGAGAAAACGTCCGTTGCTTCTTTTCAGAACCTGTTAAAGCGCCGTGCATGTTTTTGAGTATAATGACCGGGCTTCATGAGAAAATTTGCGTGAAAGACATCGGGCTCGACGGCAAAACAATTGCGGATGGGCTTGCGGTGAGCCGCGCGTCAGGACTTGTCAGCAGCTTAACGGATAATTTGATCGAAGGATTTTTCACAGTTCATGATGGCGAGATGAAAAAACTAGTAGGCGAGCTTTATAATAAAGAGGGAATTTTCGTTGAACCATCGGCAGCAGCGGGTTTTCCCGGATTTTCAACGTTTCAGTTTGATAAGAATTACGCAGAAAAATTCTCGCAAAATGAAATGGAAAACTCAACACATATAGTTTGGGCTACAGGCGGAGGCATGGTTCCTAAGGATGTTCGTGCAAAATATATTTAAGGAGAGCGTTACATATGGCAAAAACTATCAAAATAGACGAAATAAAATGCGTAGGTTGTGGTATATGCGCAAACACTTGCAAAGAAGGAGCGATCGGGATGGTCGATGGCAAAGCGAAGCTTTTGCGCGCGGATCATTGTGATGGGCTTGGAAGATGCTTGCCTGTATGTCCCGCTGACGCAATTTCCTTTGTGGATAATGATAAATCGGTTGTAAAAGCGCCTGCCGCATTCGAGTCACTACAAGAAACAAAATCGCATCAATGGCCGCTTAAAATTAAACTTGTCGTTCCTAATGCGCCTTTCTTTGAAGGCGCGGATTTGCTTGTTGCAGCTGACTGTTCGGCGTTTGCTAACGTTGATTTTCAAAATGACTGGATGAAGGGCAAAATAACGCTAATTGGCTGCCCAAAACTTGACGGCGGGGATTATACTAAAAAGTTGTCCGATATTTTAAAGCAAAACGACATAAAGTCAGTGACAGCGGTTCGAATGGAAGTTCCTTGCTGCGGAGGCATTGAAAACTCAGTTAAAGCTGCTCTTGACGATTGCGGCAAGCTTATTTCATCAAAAGTTATTACGCTTTCGACTAATGGAACTGTTGAGAATGTAGTATAGAGGGTAAATTTGAATGACAAGACAAGCAGCAAGGCGAATAAATCTTGCAAATAAAAAATCAGGATTATTTGGAAAGTTTAGGAAGGGCAATCTTGTAAAGCTCGTCCTTCCTAAACTTGCTACTATAGCTATAAATCTTGTCAGCATAGGTCCTCGGGTGATTTTGCGCTACACCTTTCAAATTCTTCGGACTAACATTTGGACGAGGCTTATATCTACTATTTTTTTGATTTCATTCGACTTATACAATTTCTCCAGGAAGAAAATCTCAAAAAAGCAGCTCACTATTAACCTAGTTCTTGCAGCGAGTCTTTTGGTTGGCGGCAGTACAGGTTGGATTTTTGGCACGAACAGCGTCTCGGCTATCGTGGCAGAAAATACTTTGATTTGGATTATCGCAGGGATTATTGGGGCCGGAATTTTAAGCTCTGTTTTAGATTCAATTTGCCGAAAAATGCTTGGAAAGTTTTTACAAAGTGATACTCTGGACATGCTTGATATTATTAACGAAGAGTTTAATTGCATCGCAGCCGAATACTCACTTGACGATGAAGCAGCAGACGAAATCGCCGCAACAGTTTACATAAACGAAAAAACATGTATCAATTGTTTTTGTAAAAGCGATAAAAAGAAATATGCAAGAGAAATTCTAATGCCATATTTTGAGAAAACCGAATCAACCTAATCACTTATCCAAACAGCCAAAACGTAATTAAAAGTGACGCGACAACGCCTGTGAAGTTCGCCAAAAGCGCCCCATGAAGCGTATAGCGCATTTTTGTTATGCCTATGCTCATAAAGTAAACGCTTAGCGTATACACGACAGTCTCTGTGCTGCTCATCATTATTGATACAAATCGCCCTATGAACGAATCAGGGCCATGATTTTCATATATATCAAGCAAAAGACCCGTTGAGGCTGATGAGGACACAAGCCGCATTGCTGTAAGCGGCAGCGCCTCCGCAGGAAAACCAAAACGGCTTAAAAGCGGTGCAAAGAAGCCTGTCAAAATGTCAAGAGCACCGGATGCACGTATCACTCCAACACTTACGATAAGCCCCAAAATCGTCGGGGCGATATTCACAACCGTAGAAAATCCGCCTTTTGCTCCGTCGATAAACGTTTCATAAACGTTAACCCTTTTTGCATAGCCGCATATTAAAATGACAGCAAATGTAAGAGGTATCATTAAATTTGACAATAAAAGCATAATATTCATCGTTCTATAGCTCCCATCACTTTTGCAAAAATAACGCCGACAGCCGTTGATATTATCGTCGCAAGTATTCCCGGGAAAATAATTTCAGCCGGGTTAATCGAGTTATATTCCGCCCTAAACGCAATTATGTTGATTGTTACAAGCTGTAAAGATGATAAGTTAATTATCAAAAATGTACACATTGAGCGGCTTGCAGTATCTTTATTTTTATTGACTTTTTGCATCTCTTCCATCGCAAGAAGCCCTGCGGGAGTTGCAGCCCATCCAAGCCCCAAAACATTCGCGATCATGTTAGTCGATATGTAGTTTAAAGCCTTATTATTGCGTCGTAAATCCGGGAACAAAAACACTAAAAGCGGCATCATTTTTCGAGATAGATAATCAATAAGCCCGGACTTTTCAGCAACTTTCATAAGTCCCATCCACATTGAAATTATACCAAGCATCGTTATCATAAGCGACACAGCGTCTTTTGAAGAGTCGATTATCGAATTTGAAACTTCTTCCATTGTGCCGTTAAACGCGGCGACGGCTATGCCAATTAATATCATCCCGCCCCAAATATAACCTAACATATCAAGCGATCCCCTTCCCTATTTAAGTTTTATAACGCCTGTTATATCCGTCTTTTTGAGGCAGCCTGTAAGCAAAATAAACAGCAAATAAGCAGCAACGAGTAGCATGACCGAAACCGCAAGCCCAACCATTTCGCCAAGCACCGGCGTTATCAATCTGTCTTCTAAAAGCTTAACGGCCACAGAGGCCATAACAGCAGCAAACACGGGCTTTATAAACCAGTTTTTAAACTCAAATTCCAGTTTAACCATTTCGTTAAGCTTGTTAATTTCAAGACCGCACGTTACGATTAAGCTTGCAAACCATCCTAAAATAAACGCGTTCACGCCATATTGCGGCACTAAAAAGTAGACGAACCCAATGTTTATGACCGAGGCTAAAAGACTGTTTTTAAATATGAAAACTTGGCATCCGAGTCCGTTTAAAATTCCCGCAAGAACTACTTGCATATAAAGAAACGGCGACATAATACCGAGTAAAATAAGCATTTCACTTATATCTTGATTATAAATTACCGAGCCAAGCTCGTATGAAAACGTGACGAAAACAGCTGCAGCGCAAAAACCTATGACAGACGAAAACAGCATTGAGCGGGATGCAGTATGCTTTATTCGATTGAAATTTTTAATCGCAGTTGCTTCCGAAACGGCGGGAATCAGCGATATAGCAAGAGATGTCAAAAACGCGGACGGAAAGTAAATTAAAGGCATTGCCATACCACTTATTTGACCGAAAGTACTCATCGCTTCCGACGTTGTCATACCATATATTTCAAGCCGCCTTGGAATAAGAAAGTTTTCAAAAGTTCCAAGAAGCGATCCAACTACGCGCGTAGCAGTGAGCGGCAGAGCCATCCCGCAAAGAATCGCAAATGATTTATGAAACGACATTGACGGCCTTTTTTGAACCACAGACTTGTTTTTTTTATGTCGATTGTAAGCGTTTATAATGAAGAAAAGCGAAGCGGCTTCTTCTGCCACTATGCCTATTACTGCAAGCGCAGCAGCATATTCAAGCCCAAGAGGGATAAAAAACCCTGCCAGAACAAACACGACAACCATGCGAACAGTTTGTTCAAAAACTTGATTAATAGCGGGAACAATTGTTTCCCTGAGCCCAAAAAAGTATCCTCTCAAGCAGCTTCCAAAAGCCATAAACGGAATCGCCGCGGACAAAATCTGTATAGGCATTTTAGCGCGTGCGTCTTGAAAAATTGAAATTGCAATCGGTTCGGCAAATACATATAATATGACACTTATTACAATACCTATTGTCGTAGTGACAGCGACTGCCTGCCATAAAAACCGCTTAATATTGCCGTATTCACCCTTTGCTTTTTCTTGTGCTGTGAGCTTTGAAATAGTAGTTGTAAAGCCTGAGCAAGAAATGCTCCACGCAAGGGCGTAAACGGGCATAATAAGCTGGTAAAGCCCCATTCCTTCGGCGCCTATCGCATTTGATAAAAATATGCGATAGACAAAACCTAGTAACCTTGTTATAATTCCAGCTATAGTTAAAATAATTGCGCCGTTAATGATGCTTTTTTTGGACATGGAAATCTATGCTCCTTTAATCCCCCGTCTAAACATTTGTTTAGATACCCCCTTAGTAAGGGGATCGCGCCATCAAACATAGGATTAATTTAATTAGTGACGCAACTTCGACATGCTTTGTAGAATTTATTCCGCAAAGAGCGTGTTTATTCGTATAAATTATGGAGTCGATAAATGAAAATTCTACTAACAACACTAAATGCAAAGTTTATACATTCATCACTTGCGCTTCGGAATCTAAAAGCTTGTGCGGGCGAGTATTCAGAAAACATCGCGATTTTGGAGTTTACAATAAACCAAACGGAAAATTTTATTTTGGCAGAAATATTTAAGCGAAAACCCGATATTATAGGATTTTCGTGTTATATTTGGAACATAAGACAGATTTTAGGCATTATAAGTTCTGTCAAAAAAATACTGCCGGATGCTAAAATAATCCTCGGAGGGCCTGAGATTAGTTATGAGTATGAGGCGATTTTAGAGGATTATCCTATTGATAAAATTATAGTCGGAGAAGGAGAGCAGGCTTTTTATGATTTGCTAAGGCGCTTTAAGCGCTTTAGAGGTTTCCCAAACGAAAAAATTGTGGAAGGCGAAATTTTGGATCTTGATTTAATTCCTTTTGCCTACAAAAATGGCTTTTCAGATTTGGAAAATCGAATAATTTACTATGAAACTTCAAGAGGCTGTCCTTATAACTGTGACTATTGCCTTTCGGGTTCTGATAAAGGGATTCGATATTTAAGCTTTGAGCGGGTTAAAAGCGATTTGTCATGCTTTCTTGACGCAAAAGTTAAACAGGTCAAATTTGTTGACAGAACCTTTAACGCAAACAAGCGTCACGCAATGGCAGTTTGGGAGTTTTTGATAGATAGAGACAATGAATTTACAAATTTTCACTTTGAAGTTTGTGCTGATTTATTAAGTTCTGACGAAATTGAGCTATTAAAGAAAGCCCGAAAAGGGCTGTTTCAGCTTGAAATAGGAGTACAGTCAACAAGTGAAAAAACGCTTGAGAGTATAGGCAGAAAAACCAACCTTAACAAAATTTATGAAAATGTTCGATTAATTAAAAAGCTTGGAACAATCCATCAGCATTTAGACTTAATCGCCGGGCTTCCGTATGAGGATTACGCTTCATTTAAAAAATCGTTTAACGATGTTTTCGCTACGGAACCCGAAATGCTTCAACTTGGATTTTTAAAAGTACTTAAAGGTTCAAAAGTCCGTGAAAATGCAGATATATATGGCATTATTTATAAAGATAGCGCCGACTATGAAGTACTTTCAACAAATTGGCTTACATATGAAGAAATTTTAAAGCTTAAAAGCATCGAACATGTTTTGGAAATTTTCTATAATTCCGGACAGTTTATTCGCACTCTTAAATATTTGATATCGTTTTCTGATAATCCGTTTGAGTTTTTCGAAAAGCTTGCAAGCTATTGGAGTAAAATGGAGTATCATAGCACTTCGCACAGCAAAATTAATCTTTACGTTAAGCTCTATCATTTTGCTAATTCATTTTTGAGCGCGGATGAGATCGAGATTGTAAAAGAGCTTCTGCTATTTGATCTGCTTTCAACCGAAAGGCTTAAATCCTTGCCGGATGGCTTGCCGTTTAGCAAAGAAGAACCTAAAAACTTTATACACAAATTTTATAGTAACAGCGAGAATATAGAAAAATACTTCGGAGCGGAAGCTTTAAGCATCTCAGTTAAACAACTTATAAGGCAAAGCAATCTGTTTTGGTTTGATTATATTAAAAAAAACGGCGGCTATATTCTTTTTAACTATACGGGCGAAGAAATTTCGACTATAAGCGTTGGAGGTAATAGTATTGAAGAAATCTGAAAGAGTTTTAAAAATTTTAGAACTTTTGGACGAGCATTATCCGCATGACGACAAATGTTTTTTAAATTATAACGAAGACTATGAGCTTTTAATTGCGACAATTTTGTCGGCTCAATGCACAGACGACCGTGTAAACTTAGTTACCAAGCAGCTTTTTAAAAAGTATAAAACCCTTGAAGACTTTGCGGCGGCAGATATTTCCGAGTTGGAAAAAGACGTAAAATCAACCGGTTTTTATCATAATAAAGCAAAAAATATTATACTGTGCGCACAGAGGCTAATCGAAGTCTACGACGGGAAATTACCGTCTGGAATCGAAGATCTTACAACTTTAGCGGGTGTCGGGCGAAAAACAGCCAACGTCGCCAGAGGGCATATTTTTAATATACCCAGCGTCGTCGTTGACACGCATGTAAAGCGCGTTTCATTTAGACTCGGGCTAACAGATACAATCGATCCTGAAAAAGCAGAGTTTAAGCTTATGAAAATTTTGCCGAAAAAGTCTTGGATTAAATATAACCAACAGGTTATTTCACATGGGCGTGCGATTTGTACTGCAAAACGAGCGGAATGTGAGAAATGTTTTATGCAAGAAGCCTGCAAAAAGAACGTCACAGGCTCTACATAAAGCGATTACAAATATTGACAGCTGCTATAATAAATTGGATTTTGATTTTGGGAAATAATTAGCTAGAGGTGTTTTCCTATGAAAGATTCAATGAAATCGGCTTTGGCAGGCTCTGTGACAGGCGCGGTAAATGGCTTATTCGGCTCTGGGGGTGGAGCGATTTTTATCCCTATTTCAAAAAAATTTCTCGATTTACCCGTCCATACCGCTCACGCAACGGCAGTTGCAATCATTCTTCCGCTGTCAATTACAAGTTCACTTGTCTACTTAAAAGGCAATGAGGTTGATTATAAAATGCTGCTGTTTATTTGTATTGGCGGCATTGTGGGAGGCATTATAGGCGCTAAACTTCTTTCGAAAATACCAAAAAAACTTTTGCGGAGACTGTTCGGCCTATTTATGATCGCCGCAGCAGTTAAAATGATTTTATGATTTGGCTAATAGTTGTCGGGCTTGTCTGTGGCGTTGTGACAGGAATGGGAATTGGCGGCGGAACGCTTCTCATACCTGCGCTGACGATGTTTTTTGGCGTTAATCAACTGACGGCTCAAAGCATTAACTTAATGTATTACATTCCGACAGGTTCAGTTGCGCTTTTTATCCATATTAAAAATAAAAATATCGAGAAAAAAGGGCTTTGGATATTAATTATATTTGGGGTAGCATTTGCTGTCTTAGCTTCGCTTTTGGCTTCTAAAATCGAAGAAGATATTCTGCGCAGAGTATTTGGCGGTTTTTTGCTGATAATGGGAATTAATGAATTATTTATTAAAAATAACGATTAAAGGTGGGAAATATGATTTATTACGAACAAAAAGAAAACGATATTATCGTTGCGAATTTGAAAGACTTTAACATCGTACAAACACTCGAATGCGGCCAGTGTTTCAGATTTTTCAAGACAGGAGAAATGAGCTACCAAATTGTTGCACTCGGTCGAATATTGAATGTTTCGCAAGAAAACGAGAAGGTAACGTTCTTCCCTACTACGATTTCAGATTTTGAAAATATTTGGATTAAGTATTTTGACCTTGATAAAGATTATGCTGACATTAAAATGAGGATATCAGATGGAGACCCGATTATGCAAGAAGCAATTTCGTTTGCCAACGGTATAAGAATACTTAATCAACAGCCTCTTGAATGCCTCATAACGTTTATAATTTCGCAAAACAAGCAAATCCCGCATATAAAACAAATCGTGAATAAGATGTCCGCTGACTATGGCGAAAAACTAGGCGAACATTTCGCGTTTCCGACAATTGATAAACTAAGCAATTGCAATGTTGAAGATTTTCTTCGTATAAAAGCAGGATTTAGGGCAAAATACATATACGACGCAATCAGGAAAATTCAAGCTCGCGTCATTAATTTGGAAGAGATGGTTAATATGGACGCAGAAAAATTAAAAGAAACGCTTATGTCAATTAACGGCGTCGGGCCTAAAGTTGCAGATTGCACAATGCTGTTTTCATTTGGAAAAAGCGAAGTTTTTCCTGTGGACGTTTGGGTTAAGCGCGTAATGTCACATCTGTATTTTGGCGGCAAAGATGTTCCGATTAAAGAAATTCATGGATTCGCAAAAGATAAATTCGGATGTCTTGCAGGCTATGCCCAGCAGTATTTATTTCACTATGCAAGAGCTAAGAGAATAGGGCTCTAGGGTGGGCTATTTAAATTGAAAAATGTCAAAATTCAAGCTCATTTGTATTTTTTAGCTTTTTATAGGTTGACATATACTTGGCTATTTGATATAGTGAATACTCGACATTATAATTAATGAACTTCGAAATTCTGACATCATTTTACAGCGTTCGGAGGTTCAGTGATTATAAAAATTATTCAACATAAAAGTCACGACATAATCTTGACTTTTAGCTAACATGAGGAGGAGACAAAATGAAAAAAGCTTTAACATTAATTTCAATTCTGTCATTAGTTTTACTCGTCGGCTTGCTTGCCGGCTGCGCTGACAATCAGCCGGATGCAACAAGCGGAGGCGGAGCTGCTCAAGGCGGCGCTACTACTGGCGGAAACGACACAGATGATAATGATGATGCTGAAGAAGTAACCTTTACAGGCGAACCAATTTACTTTGCGATGCACCACCCGGCAACAGGTGACGCGGCAGAATATGGCCTTCACTATCTTATCGCATCTCAAATAGCGATGGATAGAGTTAACTCAAGAGGCGGCGTACTTGGCCGCGAGCTTAGAATTATCCCTTATGACACAAGAAACATGCCTCAAGATAACGCAGATATCGCGCGTCTTGTTGTTGCAAACCCTCGTTATTTAATCGCTCTCGGTGACTACGCTTCATCAGGCGTTTTAGCTTCACTTCCTATCTATGAAGAAGCGGGCATGGTTGTCTTTACTCCAAGCGCTTCAGGCCCAATCATCGGTCAATCAAGCCCATTTGCATTCCAAATGTTCGGCCTTCAAACAGATGATGCTCCTTTCGCGGCTAGAGAAATCTTACAAGGTTACCTTGGAGCAGAAAACGTAGGCGTTATCCACTTCAATACAGACTGGGGCTTTATGGCTCTTGAAAACTTCATGAACGAAGCTAACAGAATCGGTCTTAACGTTACTAATATCGAACCGATAAATACGGGCGAAGTTGACTTCCGTGCGATTTTATCAAATATCCGCCAAAATGATCCTGATGCAATTTATATAATGGCTAACTATTCTGAAGTTGCTGGTATCGTTAACCAAATAACTCAAATGGGTTGGGACGTTCAAGTTGTTCCTTCTAAAACAGCTATCACAGGTTCTTTGATTGAAATGCTCGGCGAAGATTTAGCAGAAGGTTTAATTACAAACTTAGCATTTGTTGTTCGCGAAGGCGACACTTACATGATCGAGTATACTGCTGAATTTGAAAGACGCGCCGGTGTTCCTACAACTTATTGGAGCTACCTCGTTTATGACACAATTATGGGTATCGTTGATGCCATAGAGCGTTTAGGCGAAGAAAACTTAAGCCGAGAAGCTATGGTAGATGCTCTTATGGAAACTGACACTTACGGACTTCTTGGGCAGTGGAGCTTTAATGAACACGGCCAAGTCCACCGCAGATATTACATTATGCGCTTTGAAAGCGGGCGTTGGGTTCAGCTTTCTGACTTTGATGAAAACTATAATTTAATCATTCTAGATCGTTAATTTTGCTTTAGATTCTGATAATAGTATAAGTGTAAGCCATTTTGGAGCCTGTTTAACCACAGGCTCTTAGTGGTATAGCACTTTTTCAAAAAGAGGAAGGTGACCATTAGACATGACAGCAGCTTTCATATTTGAGCAGCTAATCAACGGCCTGAGTCAAGGCTCAATTTTCGCACTTTTTGCTATAGGATATGCGTTAATTGTCGGCGTTGTCGGCATGGCAACATTATGTCATGGCGAGGTTATTATGATCGGAGGCTTCATGGCATTTTTCACGATAAGCCTGTCTTGGATCCCGACAAATATCTTCGTTATGGCTCTTATTTGTTTTATTGTGCCTGCCCTTGTGGGCATTGTGATACACATTATTTGCTATGAAAAATTCCTGGATTCGCCACGGCATATTTCGCTTGTCTGTACGATTGGTATGAGTATTTTTCTTATAAACCTAGCTCAAATCGTTTTCGGCACACAGACTCAAGGCGTCCGTACAAATCAAGTAATTACACCTCGTTCTTTTCAAGTTTTTGGTGTTTTCATCGGCATGATTGAAATTACTATTTTCATAATAGTTGTCTTATTATGTATCTTATTAGCTCTGTTTTTGAACAAAACGAAGTATGGCGTAGTTCTAAAGGCGGTTAGTCAAAACCGTAAAGCAGCTGCACTTATGGGCGTTAACGTTAAACAAGCGACTATGGTAGGCAGCTTACTCGGTTGTGGCATAGCAGGTATCGGCGGTATGTTGTTTGCGCTTTATTATAGCAGTATATCACCGCTTATCGGCCCTCCGGTTATGATTCGTGCGTTTTCGGCAACAGTTTTAGGCGGCATGTCAGATATTTCTATGTCAGCGCTCGGCGGAATCGTCATAGGTATAATGGAAAATTTTGGCATAGCCTTTGCCGGGTCTGCTATGCGTGATATTTTCGCATTTATGTTCCTTATTTTAGTGCTTCTTTTCTTACCTGAAGGATTGAAGTTGGGAGGAGGCCGCAAACGTGGACGGTGATATGTGCAAAATTATCACAAAAAAAGGACTTAAAGTATCAAAGCGAAATCTAATAATCGCCATAATTGCGATTATTCTTTTATTAATTATGCCGCAGTTTCTTTCAGATTATTTAAACGGCGTGGCAGTTAGAGTTATGATCTATATACTTCTTGTTGCTTCTATGAACATTGTTAACGGTTATACAGGCCAATTTACAGTCGGGCAGATGGGTTTTGCAAATGTTGGGGCTTATGTTACTGCTATAATGGTAACTCATTATGAAATATCATTTTTTATTTCCGTAATATGTTCGGGGCTTATTGCAAGCGTAATGGGCGCTTTGATTTCTTATCCGGCGCGTAAACTATCAGGCCTTTACTTAGCCGCCGTAACTCTCGGTTTCTCAGAAATTTTAAGAGTTGTGGCGCTTAACTGGATAAGCGTTACAGGAGGCGCAATGGGTATCGCAGGCATACCTGTTCCCGAAATTTTTGGGTTCAGATTCGGAAACTCAATGCTAATGGTTTATTTGGTGCTTGTAATTATCATAATTATGCTAATTTGTAATTACTGCGTAATCAACTCTAAAATCGGGCGGGCGTGGATTTCCATACGTGAAAATGAAGAGGCTGCGAAGAGCCTTGGTATCAACACTTATCGCTATAAGTCTTTAGGTTTCATTTACGGCGGTTTTTGGGCAGGTGTCGCAGGGGCTGTAATGGCAGTTTTCTATCGCTTTATTGACTCGAACATGTTCTCGATGGCTGATAACTTTGACGTACTCGCAATGATGATTATCGGAGGACAAGGAACTTTATTCGGGCCTGTTATCGGCTCGGCATTGGTTATTGGTACACTTGAGTGGTTCCGTTTCGCGGCAATTTACCGCGGTGTAATTTTCGGCGGCGTCATTATTTTTATGATGTGGGTTCGCCCTCAAGGCATACTTGGTAAAAGTTCGAAAGACGGTATTTTAAAAACGCTTTACAGAAAATTTACTAATAACTCAAAGCAGAAAGGAGGCGCTGCTTGATGTCAATAATTATGGAATCTAAAAATGTCTCGAAACACTTCGGCGGCCTTCGTGCTGTTGATAATGTCTCAACACAAGTGCCTGAAGGTTCGATTTTCGGAATTATCGGCCCAAACGGCGCAGGAAAAACAACTTACCTTAACTTATTAAGCGGCGCACATTCTACAACGTCGGGTGACTTCATTTTCTGCGGAGAAAATATAACAAAAAATTCTGTCCATGTAAATGCTAAAAAAGGCATAGCAAGAACGTTCCAACAAATCCAACTTTTTGACAGCATGACAGTTCTTGATAACGTAATTGTCGGCTTTCATAAACACGAAAAGTCAAATATGGCAGATGCTATATTTAGGACAAAGCGCTATTGGGCTGAAGAAGTTGACATTCGCCAAAAAGGGTTGGAACTTTTGGAACGACTTGAAATGGCAGATTGCTGCGATCAAATAGCGTCTAATCTTTCCTACGGTATGCAGCGCAAAGTTGAAATTGCCCGCGCGCTTGCGACAAGTCCTAAGCTCCTTCTACTTGACGAGCCCGCCGCAGGCATGAATGCAAACGAAACATATACTTTACTTGAATTTATCAAGTTTATTAGAACAAAAGGTTACACGATTATCGTAATAGAGCATGATATTAAATTTATATTAAATCTTTGCGATGAAATAATGGTTTTAAATTTCGGACAAAAAATAGCACAAGGGACTCCGGCTGAAATAAGAGATAACAAAGCCGTTATCGAAGCTTATTTTGGAACAGGTCGGGTTGCAAAACATATGGGGGTGGCTAAAGATGAGTGATAATAATAACCCCAACATTTTACTTGAAATTGAAGATCTTGAAGTAAGCTATGGCAACATCCAAGCTGTAAAAGGGATTTCTTTTAAAGTACCCGAAAATAAGATCGTTACGCTTATAGGTTCTAATGGCGCAGGTAAGTCAACGACTTTGTCTGCTATTAGCGGTGTTGTTAAGAAAAAGGGCGGCAAAGTCAAGTTTTTAGGCGAAGATATTACAAATACAAAAGCGCATAAAATCGTAGGGCGCGGCCTTGTGCAAGTTCCAGAAGGAAGACTTGTATTCCCGAGACTTTCCATTAAAGATAACTTGATAATGGGCAGCTTCTCGAAAAAAATGCCTAAAGCTAAGTTAAACGAGCTTGTAGAAAAGCAATTCACTTTGTTCCCACGCCTTAGAGAACGTCAGAAGCAAGCGGCAGGAACTTTATCAGGAGGAGAGCAGCAAATGCTTGCGGTCAGCCGTGCGCTTATGTCAGAGCCAAAACTGGTCATGCTTGACGAGCCGAGCATGGGTCTCGCGCCAATGATTATCGACGAGATTTTTGAACTTTTAATTAGACTTAAACAAGAAGGATCAACGATACTCGTTATTGAGCAAAATGCAAACATCGCACTTTCTGTTGCCGACTATGCTTATGCTCTTGACCTTGGCGAAATTATTTTAGAAGGAACAGGCGAAGAACTTCTTAGCAACGAAGATGTGAAAAAAGCTTATTTAGGATGATGAACATGAATCAACAGCTTGAACAATTAATAAAATACGCTTCCTTAAACGCAAAAGACGCGCGCAATTGCAAAATAGAGCAGCATGCAGCGCTTTTCGCTCTTATAACACGCGCTGTAATTGATGCAAAAGGCGAAGATGACGGTAAGGACTCTATAATTAAAGCAATTACTAAATACGCAGAAGAACGTGGCGCTCGAATGGCTGAAACTGCTAGAGCAAACGGTGATGAAATCAACATTGCTACGTTCGTTGCCTACGGTGAGTGGCAAGCAGAAGAAGGCGAAAAAGAAGATGTTATCGAACAGCAAACGCCTTCCTTTGTTACTAACACAATTTTATGCCCGTGGAATGAAGCATGGAAGAAGCACGGACTTGAAGAGTTTGGCAGATACTATTGCGTAACGGTTGATGACGCACTTTGGCGAGGCTTCAGTCCGGGCGATGAGTGTACTGTTGCGTCAACATTAACTTGGGGCGGTGACAAATGCCGTTTTGATTGGAATAAGCCTATGAGCGATGATGATTTTTCAGGGCTTGTTAAAAAGCAAAAAGAGCTTGGCACAACGTTCAAAAGGGACTTTAATTACCACACTGCCCATCTTCTTAATACTGTATTTGAATATTTGATTGACAAATACTCAAATGAAGGCGTCGATATGGTAAGCCATGCGCTTAAAGAATTTACAGAACTATTTAGCGAAGATTACCTTGTTTCGCTTATCGGGAAGTATTAAAGCTTATATCTAAATTATCAAAAAGCAGTCTAAGTAAATAGGCTGCTTTTTTGTACAATCCTGCACAACTTTTTGAGATAAGCATATATTGCATGTATATGTATGTATGTCTTTTGAGAAAGGCGGGATAACATGGGCGAATACCATATAAACGGCGGTAAAAAGCTGTCAGGGGAAATACGAGTTGGCGGGAGTAAAAACGCTGTGCTTCCACAGCTCGCAGCGACTATTTTAAACGGCGATATCAGCGTTTTACACGATGTGCCTAGAATATCGGATGTTTTCGTATCAATAGAAATTTTACAAGCTCTTGGCGCAGAGGTTAAGCTTGAAGGGAATACTTTGACGGTTAATACAAAAAACATATCAAACGCAAGCGTTCCAGACTATTTAATGCGCGAAATGCGCTCTTCAGTTTTGTTTATGGGTAGTCTTTTAGGGCGGTTTGGTGAGTGCACTCTTAGCCGTCCGGGTGGTTGTGAGTTAGGGCTTAGGCCAATTGACTTACACATTAACTCATTGCGTAAAATGAATGCAGCTATTGATGACGAAGGAATAATAGAATGCAAAGCGAAAAAACTTAAAGGCGCGAAAATCAACTTGGATTTTCCAAGTGTTGGCGCAACTGAGAACATTATGCTTGCCGCATCTCTCGCAGACGGAACAACAATAATGTCAAACGCGGCGAAAGAGCCCGAAATCATTGATTTGCAAATTTTCTTAAATAAAATGGGCGCAAAAGTATACGGCGCAGGAACTGATACTATAACAATCGAAGGCAAATCACGGCTAAATAGGGCCGAACATAGCGTAATGTCCGACAGAATCATCGCAGGAACTTATCTTGTCGCCGCAGCAATAACAGGCGGGGAAATTTTTCTGACAAATGCTGTAAATGAAGATATCTGTCCTATAACAAATAAGCTAAAAGATGCGGGATGCACTATAAAAACCTATGGCAGCAAAGTTCATCTTAAAGCGCCCAGTCGAATTAAACCCATACCTTTAATGCGCACACACCCCCATCCAGGCTTTCCAACGGACGCACAACCACAATTTATGTCGCTATTATCGGTCGCAGACGGAACGAGTATAGTAGTTGAAACAGTTTTCGAATCACGAAACAAGCATATAAGTGAGCTTAGGCGGCTTGGTGCAGATATATTTCTTGCAAAAGATGGCATGACATCACTAATAAACGGCGTTCCGAGTTTAACGGGAGCGGTTGTGAGTGCAAAGGATTTAAGGGGTGGTGTCGCACTTATTACCGCGGGGCTTATTGCCGAAGGCAATACGGTAGTTGAAAACTCAAATTATGTTGAGCGCGGATATGAATGTATTGAAGACGAGCTAAAAAGTCTTGGAGCCGATATTAAGCTTGTCTCCTAAGCTGCCATTTACCCGGTTTTATCCGGGTAGTACATAATAGCTCCTTATTGCAAGCATCAGGAATCATTTTGGGGTGCTTTTTCTTTGCCTACAATATTTTCTAAATGTGAGACGACCGACCAGTCTGATACCGGATTATTTTCTATTACTAAAGCGTCTAAATTTGGCAAAGATGAAAACACGGTTAAATCACTAATATTATTGTTTGACAGCCATATCGCAGATAAATTGGGATGACCGTAAAGGGGCGATAAATCGCTAATTTGGTTATTATCCGCCCAAAGAGCAGTCAGCGGCGGATTTCCGATAATTGGAGTTAAGTCACTGATTTGATTATATGATAAACTTAGACCGTTAAGCACAGACATGTTAGCAAGCGGAGAAATGTCTCGTACATAATTATTATGAAAATTTAGAGCTTCAAGATTTATTAAATTTGCAAGAGGAGATATGTCACTGATCTGATTGTAAGACAAGCATAAAACATGTAGATTATAAAGATTTTCAAGAGGAGAAATATCTCTTATTTGGTTATTGCCCAAATTTAGCCAATATAAATTTGTTAAATAAGCAAGTGGTGCAATATCCTCACAACTTAGGCCAAACCCTGATAAATCAAGCCTTTCAAGCTCTGTACTATAACGCCTTCCGCCGATTATTACATGTTCAATCTTTTCTACCTGCTGTAAGCTATCGTATGAAATTACTGGCGGCGATATTTCTGCTTCTTGCGCTTCAACAGGCGGTATTACAAACAAAATTAACAATAGAGCAATTAGTAAAATAAACATGCACATAACCGTAATTCTACGACTTTGAACCGGGCATATATTAGATTTTTTCATTAAAACTCTCCTTGATATAAAAATAATTACTAGTATTATTTACCATTTAATAGGAATTATACCAATAATTGTAAATTTATGCAATGCAAAATTTACGAGGAGAGATTGCAAGTTTCAAGCAGACATGATAAAATAGGCTAAAATATATTATGTCACTAATTAAATTATTCATATACTTTAGTGACGCAATCCCCTTTCTAAGGGAGCGATTGAAGTTTGAAAGCCCCAAATGGGGATCCATAGCATAAGAAAGAGCGGTGATTGTCATTAAATACATATACAGCCCGGGATGCTCACTGAAAAAAAGCTACCCTGATATTGCTAAAAGAGCGCATGAGTACTTGATTAAAAGTCTAGGAGACGTTGAATTTTATAACTTCTGTTGCAGAAGTGGCCAGCCCATTCCTGAGGGCACGGTTATGATTAATACTTGTCCGGGATGCGATGATACGTTCAACAAGATACTTGAAGCTTCTCAAGTTGACGAAGATACAGAAGTAACTGAAGCATCTTTCGCACCTCAGAAACCGAAAACTGTCACATTTTGGGATATTGTTGTGCAAAATGGTGACTTTCCATATCCTCAATATAGCAAGATGGAAATTACAGTTCATGATTCATGCCCTATGCGAGAAAAACCTGATACTCGCGAGGCAATACGCACGATACTTAGAAAAATGGATTTTAAAGTAATTGAAGCTAAGCATCACGGAGATGATTCGATGTGCTGCGGCTATAGCATCGCAGATCAGCTTACAAAAGAAGAACTTCACTTAAGAATGAAGGAACGCGCAGACGCACTCCCGGTTGAAACTGTATGTGTGTACTGCACAGGCTGTATGAACGCAATGGCAATCGGTGAGAAAAACCCTGTGCATTTAATTGAGTTGATGTTTAAATATTAACGTGGACTAGCGATTAGCAAGATGATGCGCGAATATTTCTCGGGAAATTTCAAGAGCTTCTCTTGTTCCGCCTGCTTGTTCTATAATTATACTAACAGCGATTTGAGGGTTATGTGAGTCTGAAAACGCAACGAACCAACCGTGCGAAAGGCCTGTTGCGTTTTCTGCTGTGCCTGTTTTGCCCGATATTTCAAGTCCGGGCACAGCTGTCGCCCTGCCTGTGCCGCGAGTTACTACTTCGTTCATTATGTCGTTTAAATAGGCAGCATTTTCTGCGCTGAAAACTTGTTTTAAAGCAGTTGGCTCAGTTTGCCTTCTAGTCCCACCATGCCCGGTCAAAACATGATCTAAAATAAATGGCTGCATCATTACACCATCGTTTGCGACAGCAGATGTAATCATCGCCATGAACAAAGGCGTTACAAGCGTTCTGCCCTGCCCTATTGAAGTTTGCGCAAGAAGGTTTTCACCCGGAATGCTTTCCGTTTGGAAAGACGAGTTTCTAAAATCAAGCTCAAACCCAAATTCGGAGTTAAAGCCTATACGTTTACTCACTTCGCCTAGCTTTTCAATGCCGATTTTCTCAATCATCATAGCGAAATAGCTATTACATGATACCGCGAATGCGCTTTTTAAGTTGACATCACCATGTGCTACGTTATTCATGCAACTGATATGGTCTCCTGCAAACTCTCCGCCGCCTACACAATTAAACGTTACCTCCATAGCATTCTCGATATTTTCTAAAATTGCAAGCGCGGAGACGATTTTAAATACTGAGCCAGGCGGATAAAGCCCATGAGTTGCCCTGTTTAAAAGAGGGCTGTTGTTATAGTCTGCTATAAGCGAAGTCCAATCAGCGGCAACACTGTTCGGGTCAAAGTTCGGATTTGAAACCATTGCTAGAATTCTGCCTGTCGTTGGTTCCATGACAACAACAGAGCCTCTTCGCCCCTGCATCCGATTAAAAATCAAATTTTGCAAGCCACTGTCAAGCGTCGTTACGATAGAATTGCCAATAAGCTCACTATCATTTAATATACCGTTTATTCTTTGCGAAATTTCAAAGTTAAGCGTTTGCATTTCAAAGTTAAATATTGATTCAAGCCCTGCCCGCCCCATTGCCATATAACCAATCGGATGTGCAAATGCCCGACCAAACGGATATCTTCGGCGATAGACATCACCTGAAGGGTAGCTTTCTGCTATGGCAATTCCATTTCTATCCAAAATACTGCCACGTCTAATCGTATTATCATCGACTTGCATGCGTGGATTAAAAGGGTTAGCAACAGTGCGCGTGCTGTCAAAAACGGCGTAAATTACCAAATGCCCAATCGCTACAACGAATATAACAAACAGAACGACGGCAACTTTTTTTGTATTATTCTTCATAATCTTCAACCGCCCTCCTGCCGTACACCCATTGGAGTATACAGATAATCAAAACACTCGCAAGGATCGAACTTCCGCCATAGCTCACAAAAGGGAGCGTCACTCCTGTAAGTGGTATAAGCTTTGTGACACCGCCGATAATCAGAAATGTCTGAACAGCTAAAATACAAGTAAATCCTGCCGTTAAAAGCGCATAATGATTAGCATTTTGACCTAGAGGAACCTTTATGCCGCGATAAAAAACGACCATGAAAACGAGAATCAAAATGACGGAAAATACCCAGCCAAATTCTTCGCTTATTGCCGCAAATAAAAAGTCCGAAACAACAACGGGAATCGTCCGAACAAATCCGCGTGTTAAGCCGCTTCCAAACGGCCCCCATGTGCCAATTGCAAACAATGATTGCAAAATCTGAAATCCATCGCCTGCCATATCAGCCATTGGGTTACTCCAAGCGGATACACGTACTCTTACATGATAGAACGTTTGATAAGCAAAAACAGACGCGATGCTCGCCGCTGAAAATCCAAGCAAAACAACAGATAATTTTCCGCTTGAAATAAACATCATAGCCATAAACGTCAAGAAAAAGATGAGCGCTCCGCCTAAGTCGCGCTGTAATACATGAATTAAAACAAGCAGCGCGCACATCACACCCGGTATTATGAGTTTTTTAACCGTATCAGCATTTTTAAGCACACCCGCAAGATAAAACACAAATAAGAATTTAACAATTTCAGAAGGTTGAAAGCCTATAGCTCCGATTTGAACCCATCTTGTCGCACCAAAAACAGTCCGGCCTATGAAAAAAGGCGATAGTATAAGCACGAAACTGGCTATAAAATATAAATATGTCATTTTGTCAATAATCGGTAGAATTTTCAAAGCAACAGGCACTATAATCATACATCCAAACGCAACAGAGACCCACAGAAGCTGCCGTTCTGCAAGCGATGGATCAATTCGATAGATCGATATTAGGCTTAAATCCAGCAAAAAAACTATGCAATTCCATATAATCGGGCAGCTGTTTTTGTAAATCTTCTCAGCGATAAGCGAGCCTATTACAAGGACAACAACCGTGATGCCCGCAAAGGCAAGAGTATGATAGTCAAACAGGCCTTCCTGCCTGTCAAATGACAATATAGAAAAAGCTAACGCATGCGTAAAAATAATGACGGCTCTTTGCGAAAAAGCCGTGCGCCTTAAAGTCTGAAAGTCGTCCTTGTTAATTGCAATAGCGCCTTTTATTGACTGCCATGCAAAAATCGCTATTAGCAGTACGAAAAAATACCTGCTTAAAATTATGAAAAGGTCAAGTATCATTAAATAATTCCTTTATAAAAATGCCCTAAATTGCCTAATTTCTTAATATTATATTCCTCTATAAGCCGAATAACCTCTTTATCATTATTATTACCGTTTAAAGCTTTAATGTAACATTCGATAATTTTTTTTATTTCATCCGCTGTTTCAGTAGTAAAGTCAAGACGCAGTCCGCCGGCATTTAATATTTGCAAATCCTCGGCTTTGTTCAGCAAAAACATAGCGTCGCTTCCAAATATAGTCGCAAAACACTTATCACAGTCCGTAATAATCGGAAATTCACAGCCGTTATCATCTTTTAAAACATAACCATCCGAATCTCCTTTAAGGCTGCAAAATTTATCTGATTTTTTACTCGCAGCATAAAGCCCGACAGGGCATTGCTGCGTAGTCATAAGGGCCGGCCGCCCATATGCTATAACTTCTGATTTTTTGCAATTAATATCACTTATTTCACGTAAGTTAAGCTCTTGTGAAAGAGTAACCTCATCCGAAAAGTTAAGCAAGCAATCAGCCGATAAACTGTTAAGCACGTTAAAACTTGAATCAAGTACTTTAATTTTACTACTGCTTTTAAGCAGGTTAAGCTGGCCGTAGGTTCTTATTAAATAGCCATCAATTGCCGTATTTTCAAGGCTTGGCAAAATATCTGCCGTTTCGTCATTAATATCAATTCTCGAAAGGGATATGAAAAACTCTATGCCAAGTTCATGAACTTTGTTTGCACAATAGTCAATATCTTTGATTGATAAGTCGGCATAGATACGACTAACACCTTTGATCAGGCAGGCCAAAAGCTGTTCCTTTGTTCTGACAGATACAGAGATTCTTCTCTCACAGGCTATGCTCTCAACCCTATCCAAACTGACATTTGACACGACTTCATCGCGCCTGTAGCTTACTAAGAGCTCGTCAGAAAATTTCGAAAACGCATTTCTACGAACTTCGTTAACCGCGCTGATTGGCATATAAATATTATCGTCAATTTCACAGTTAGTAAATTCAATGTTAAACGGCAATGTATCTGTTTTGTTTATTTGAGCGATCAATCGCTCAGCAGTTAAAGGCGCGCTTTTTGCCGGCTGAACAATTTCTCCTTGTACTTCAATTAAAATCCGGGAGTTTTGGATTTTAATTTTCATTGGGCTGCCTACTTTTGCAGCAACAGAAACTTGAAGGTCAATTCTTTTAATAGCAGGATGTTTTGGTTTGTCTACATTTTTTACTTCATCAACAAATTTCTTGTCGAATGTCCTATAGACTTTATCACCCTCTAATATGTCGCCTTTTGCTTCAAAAACAACAATTTCACCAACTGAAACATTTACATTTACACCAAAACCGACATGCGGCTCTTCCACTGTATGAATTAAAAGTCCATCTCCCGGAACAAGGTCTTTTTCAGCTTTTATAAATACACGCTTGAACTGATGTTCGTAGTGGGTAACAGTTCCGATAAAAACTCCCGAATTTTTTGGAATTAAAACACTCATCATGTCAAGCCCGCTGTGGCTTTTTAAATACCCGTTATTAAAGCTTCCGCCTCTGTTAAACGCCTGCAAAAGTTTATCAGTGTCACTTTTATCAATTTCAGAATCTATCATATCAAGATATTTTCGATAAATTGAAGTGACGGTATAGACGTATCCGGGCGTTTTCATTCTGCCTTCAATTTTTAAGGCCGAAACACCTGTTTCAGCGATTTCTTTCAGATTGTAAATAGCCGACATGTCTTTAGGGCTTAATAAATAACCTTCCGAGATTTCCTTGCCGTTAGCGCAGAGCTTATATTTAATACGGCATGGCTGTGCACAGCGGCCCCTATTTCCGCTTCGTCCACCTGCAAAACTACTTAATAAGCACTGCCCCGAAAAACCAACACAAAGTGCGCCGTGGACGAAAATTTCTGTTTCGACATTTCCATTTTTTGCAATATTTACAATTTGCGCTAAGTTAAGTTCGCGGCTTAAAATCAACCGATCAAATCCCGCTTCTTTAAGAAATCGTGCGCAGGCCAAAGAATGAGTATTCATTTGAGTACTTGCATGAATTTCGATATTTGGAAACGCCTCTCGCGCCTTAATTGCCGCGCCGATATCTTGGAAAATAAATGCGTCTGCGCCTTCCCTATACGCAAATTCAAGAAACTTAAAAAGCTGCTTCAGTTCATTATTTTTATAAATCGTATTTACTGTAATATAGGCTTTGACTCCGTGTAAATGACAATGATCTATCGCATTTAAAAGATCATCGTCAGAAAAATTATCAGCAGACATTCGTGCGTTAAACAGCGAGCCGCCTAAATAAACAGCATCGCAGCCGCCGTTTACGGCTGCATAAAGCGCTCCGAAGCTTCCCGCCGGAGACAGTATCTCAGGCTGTTCTAAAAATCTATTTTTTGGCATTTTCTTTTGTATTCTCTTTGTCATTTTTAAGAACGAGCCTTTCGAACTCTGAAATTTTACTTGAAAATGTCTTGTTTTCTTCTGCAAGACGCGCGTTTTCCTCTTGTAAGAACTCATTTTCATCGCGCAAAAGATCAAGCAAGCTTTGGCTAGTTTTAACTTCGTCGCTAAGCCTTAAATTTTCTGCCTTTTCTTTAAAATAATCATCAGCTACGTTCACAGTAGCCAAAATACGCATCATGTCCGAATTGGCGGACACACTTCGGGTGTTTTTATTCACTGAGACCATTTTTTTATTTACATATCTTGCAAGGTTTACTATGTACTCTTCGCTTTCATCGCTGATTAGCTCAAACATTTCTCCGCCGATTGAAACAGTAACAAAATTTTTATTATCCTCCATTTACGAAACCCCTTCCATTATGCAGCATCTATTGCTCAAGCTTGAAAATTTTTCTTGTAATCCGAAGCCTTCTGTAGAATTCTTGAATTTTGAACAAATCGCCCTCTGCTAAAAGTTCATGAAGCTCATTTCTAAGATCATTAACTTTTTCAGTTTCCATCGATCCTTCTAACTCATCCAGCTTTTCCATTGACTGATCAACAAGTTCATTTTTGACAATTTGATACCTTTGAACTTCCAAAATTTCATCACGAATCGTACTCATTTCTTGATCTAATTTAAAAGCGGCCTCGGCGGAGCTTATAAGACGATCCATAATTGACTCGGGCATATTATCTTTATACTTATAACGCAGTGAATGTTCTATCGTCGCCCAAAAGTTCATAGCAAGCGTACGAATTTGAATTTCGCAAAAAAGCTCCTTTGGACCGCTCATTGTATACAATTTATACTTAATTTTAATATGATAGCTTCTGTACCCGCTCGGCTTTTTATTTTGGACATAGTCAAGCTCTTTGACAATCTCAAGGTCGTCATGCGAGCGTATTATGTATATAATTCTGTCGATGTCCTCAACAAAACGGCATATAAGCCGAATCCCGCCTATGTCACCAACTTTTCTGCTTAAGTCCTTCAACGCAATATTTTTACGCTTTGCCTTTTCGAGAATGCTCGAAGCTTTTTTAACCCGTCCGTAAACATGCTCAATAGGCGAAGGCTCGCCTGAGTATTCAAACGACCTTGCAATGTTTTCGAATTTGACTATAAGTTCGTTTACCATTTGCTCATAAGGAAGTAGAAAATTTTTCCAATCAATATTATCCGATTCGATATTGACCATTTTAATCCTCCGACTATGCTTTTGTGTCAATTATAGTGATTAAACTTTAATTATACTAACTATAACATAAAACTATAACTTTTCCAATAAGATTTTTTTGACAAATAAAAAAAGAGGAGAAAAATCTCCTCTTTTTCAAACTCTACCTTATCTTGCGCCCGGGCCGACGCCTTGTGACAGTTGTGATTTAATACCTGTCATGTCTTGTGGTGAAGCCTGTGGTGATGGGATATACCATCCTTTTTGCTCCGCAGTTTTGTAAAGGTCATATTGGAACTTTTCATCTGAATTTCTCATTTGTTGGAATGTTTGTCTGAGAGTTTGATCGTTACATTCGATTATACATTTTGCGTAATTTCCGAGGCTTGCTTTTGCGCCGCCTAATATATCAAGAACCATGTCTTTTTCCTGCATTTTGTCTCCTCCTATCCTAACATTTGAATTAAATTCTGCGCGCTTTTTTGCGCTTCTTGTGATGCCTGAGTAAACATTTGCTTAATTTGCGTATCTTGGCACTGATTAGCATAAGTGCTTAGCTTTGACGCCATCGTTTGGTGGCTCATAACTACTTCTCTGATTGAGTTTACTTCTGTTTGAGTGAACTTTGCCATTTTAAGTCTCCCTTCAAATTTATTACATATTTAGTATTTCTCACGCCTTTAAAGAATATTCCTAGTCTGTTAAAATGTCGAGAGGATTTTTCGCAACATCATCTCTTGCGACACTAAATTCTAAATGATTTCCGAGCAAAACTGAGAAAATTGATGGATTTCCAACTCCGCCTATTACTTGTGACCTTCTTACAATATCACCTTCTGAGACTAACACACCGTCTTGTAACTGACTGTATGTAGTCGTCCAACCGTTGCCGTTATCAACTACTACAACATTGCCGCGTTCGCGTGTGTTTTTAACAGCGGTTACTACGCCGTCTGATGCCGCTCTGACTTGTGTTCCGGGTGCGGCTGCGATGCTTATTGAGTCGTTTGTTCGAAACTGGTCAAGAGTTCTGTCGTAAACGAGGGCGTCCATGCTAAACGGCATTACTATCTCGCCGATAAGCGGCCAAGTCATTGACGAGCCTTCCGCGAACGCTTCAAACGTCTCAACAGGCGATTCTGCTGCGGACTCAGACTCTGTTTCAGTCGGGGTTGTTTGCTGCGGCTCAGCCTGTCTTGGTTCTGCAACCGGTGGAGCGGTTACGCCTGTCGTGTCATCCGCTGCGGGTGTCTGTTGCGGCGCTTGCCGCACTGGCGGTTGCGTTTCGTTTCGCTCTCTTTCAGCAATTTCGGCAGCATTTGCCGACATTTCTTGATCGAGATAACTTCTGACTGTTGCCGTACCTGTCGGTTCTAATTCTGATACGTCAAAGCCTCTGTTATCTGCCGTTTGCGCGCTGTCTCCCGGCAGGAGCTGGCTCACCGAAATGACCGCCGCAAGCGCAATAGCCGTGCAAAGACTACCGTAAAGTGCGTAGTAAAAGCCTTTCTTTTTTGCTCTTTCGTCTTTTGATGATTTGTTTTTCATCTTTTACACCTCCGAAAATTATTATTTACCAAAAATTTTTAATTATTCATATTTTTTACATATTTACTAAAATTAGGAGATAGCGTTTGCACCTATGTTGTACGATAATTATTGACAGCCATTTTTCGGTATAAACCCCAAAGCGTTAATTATATTTTGACATTTGAAGCGTCAGCGATTATAATTAAGAATAGGTTGATATAACAATTCGGACAAAGGGAGGGGCTGTGTTATGAAATTAAGAAAAAATTCTAGGCGAAATATTTGGATTTTTATTGTTTCATTTTTACTAGGTACACTTATCCCGTCCAGCGCTCCTTTAAGCGAAGGGATTATTGCGGTGTGCGTCCGTTCTTCTTATGATTACACACCTGTAAACAATGGACGGCACCCGCTTCAAGATGCTCTTGATAGCAGCGAGCCGCTTCCGTGTCTTAATAGTTTTGAAGTTATTGCATTAACAACCGAAAAGGAGGATTACAGATGAAATATGCAAAATTAAACAATGGTCTTGAAATACCGATGCTCGGCTTTGGCGTTTTCCAAGTCGCTGACGGCAACGAATGTTACGATGCAGTTAAATGCGCACTTGAAGCAGGATATCGCCATATTGATACAGCTGCAGTCTATCGCAATGAAGCTTCAGTCGGACGGGCGATTAAAGACAGCGGCGTTAAACGCGAAGACATTTTCCTTACTACAAAAGTATGGAACGACGTGCAAAGAAACGGCATTGTGGCCGATGCTTTTCAGCAAAGTCTTGACGCCCTTCAAACTGATTATTTAGATTTATATTTGGTGCACTGGGCGGTTCGCCCGAAAAAATATGTTGACACATGGAAAGAGCTCGAAAAAATTTATAAAAGCGGCAGAACAAAAGCAATTGGCGTAAGTAATTTTATGGAAAAGCACATTGAGGACATTAAAGCTGTTTGGGAAACTGTGCCGGTTATTAATCAAGTTGAGCTTCATCCCGAATTTTCACAAAAACCGCTTCGTGATTTTTGCCAAAAGTTAGGCATCGTTGTACAGGCGTACACACCGCTTGGAGGTAGTAAAAATGTTGAAAGAATGCTGAAAAACCCAATTCTTAATGAAATTGGTGCAAAATACAATAAATCAGCCGCGCAGGTTATTTTACGTTGGAATATTCAGAGCGGCATTGTAACGATCCCACGCTCGATTAAACCCGATAGAATTAAAGCTAATTTTGACATTTTTGACTTTGAGCTATCCGCAGAGGATATTGCAAAAGTTGATGCGATTGATATTAACGAAAGACTAGGAGCTGACCCCGACACATTTGAGTTTTAGATGATGCTCGCGCTCCACTATGCTTTAAATAATGATTAACCTCCCTGATACAATGTACAGCACGTTACATTGTATCAGGGAGGTTTTTTTAACAAAATTTTATAAAAAAATGTTGACGGAACTGCTATGACATGTTAAACTGTATTCATAGGTGTTCATAGACTTTAAAAAACTTCATATTACTTGGCAAAGTTGTCGAAAGACAGTGACGCAAAACTATAGGGCCTTAAAGAGGCAGCCAGTTGCAGTATTAACCATTAAGGTTATACTTATATACGCGAACTTTCGACGTTTTGATAAAAATGATGAAAGTTTTTTTGTGGCTTAAAATTCTATGGAAGATGATATTAAAGATAGAAAATCAATTATGGAGCTATAGTATGTAAAGCTCCATATCATATATTAAGTAAAACAAATACATATTCAGTGAGGAGAGTAAAAAATGAAAAAGTATAAGAAGTTTAAAGTATTAATTGCAATACTCGCGGTGTTATCCATATTAATCACCGTGCCCGGGGTTACTGACCTTATGGGCGGCGCCCTGCTCGCATACAGCTATGGTGAAAGCATAGAACCAGCCGGGGGGGGGGGGCATCTCGATGAACCAGGAGAGCCTGCCGAAAACGAAGATTCCAACGAAGGCGGGTATCCTGACGAAGGAGAAGAACCCGAAGCTGATGGAGAATCCGGCGAAATCGGGTACCCTGACGAGGGAGAAGAAACCAAAGAAGACGAAGATTCCGATGAGGACGATGAAGATGAAGAGTTATATGGCTTGCCGATAAATACAATGGCAAGCATATCCGAGTTTAACGGCAGCAACGCAGCAGAATTAATTGAAGAAGCTCTGCGAGATGCTCCTGTTACTCACGAAAGGCTTCAAGGATCAGGTGGAACATACAGAATTAGGGTTGTTAATTTAAACGACTTGTTTACATATCTAGGATTACCCTCTGTGGTTGAGTTAGAAAGAGCAATTACTTTGTATAGAGGTGGAGAGGGAACTTGGGTAAATCACGAAGCTTTGTTTATATATGCAATCAACCCAATTACATTCCAAGCTCCGAGTTCTAGACACTTTACATCATTAGACCCTATTGACTCAAGAAGACACGGGTTTAATGTCAGCCTTTCAGGCTCAATAATTCTTGACGGTATGTCCGGTGTTAACGGACAAATCGGAGCCGGCGGCATAATGGTTGGACGAGGCGGTAACGGCGCGTTTAACAGCGGCACCGATAATAGCGGCGGTGTAGTAATTAATTCCGGCGGTGTAGTTATCAACCGTCCAAGCCTTGTTCCGTCAGCCCATAGAAGCGGCATTACTTTACGCAATATAAGAGCGCCACGCACAGGTGAGCAAGTGCAGGCGGGTCAGCCTGCCGGTTTGTTCGGGACAGTTTTTGACAGCGCAATATTCTCTCACGGAACTATCGCCTTGCATCAAGGCACAAGATTTGAAAATGTAGGTGGCTCGGGGATAGCAACACAAGGCAGTACTGTATCCGGCAATAACCTTCTTCCGGGACATCAAATAACGGTCAACGTTGGTGCAAGCTCAACTTTACCAAATGTTTTTAGAAGCCTTGAAGGCGGCTTAATGCTTGCGGGTAATCCTATAAACATAAATGGTATTACCGTAGGAGAGCCACCACACAACGTATATATCAGACATTTTTGGGAGACTGCTCAGCAAAGCTTACCGGGTAAAGGTTCGAACCAACTTAACCTAGCGGCTACAGGAACAGGGCGTAACGGAGATCGTTATATCTCTCAACGCATGTCAGGCCAACCCGTAACATCAGCAGTTGGCGAAGCAAGAACTGAATTTTCGCCAACTGCGCCTGAAGGCAGAACGAATCTTAGAGCCGTTGAATATGCAGTTGTACCCGCAAACGCACCTGACAGCTATACAACAGCTTGGCCGGGAACCGGGTTTACTAACATCAATCAAGGCCCAAGAGGTTGGGAATTCACAATGCCGGCCCGTGATGTAATAATCCATGTGTATTGGTTTACAGATGAAGCGCCTCCGGCCCATACACCACACAATGTATATATTCGACATTTTTGGAATACCCCAAATATGGCTGTAGGCAAGCCCTCTGGCATACTTAATACTGCCGCATCGGAAAATCAACGATATGTAACCGGCAGGGCAGCAGGGTTATCTGTAACTGTGAATGAAACAACTACGAACTTTATTCCGAGTACACCATCAGGCAGAACTAATTTGCGAGCAGTGAGGTGGGAAGCTGAAACCGGATATGCACCACCAAGCCCAACTTACCCTGCTTTCCCTAACAATCCAAGCATAGACAGAAATTGGGCTTTCACAATGCCAAACCACGATGTATTCATTAATGTATTTTGGGAGACTGATCCAACCGGTGGCGGCGGCAGCGGTGGCAGTGGCGGTAATGGTAGCGGTAATGGTAGCGATAATGGTAGCGATAATGGCGACGATGACGATAATGATGACAATGGTTATGATAATGGCGACGATGACGATAATGATGACAATGGTTATGATAATGGCGACGATGATGACGAACTGCCTCCGGTTAACAGCGGCGGCAACGACGGCCCACCAACTGCAACGGTCGAAGGAAATGAGCTTGTTCCGGGTGAAAACGGTACATGGATAGAGCTTGATGATACAGGCGTACCGCTTGGCACATGGACTTGGGATGACGAAGAAGAAGAGTGGATATTTGAAGAATTGCCTGTTCCTTTGGGAGCTGCAATGCCACAAACAGGAATAGCGAACAACACATTTATACTCATTGCTCTGATCGGCTTATCGCTTTCTATAGCCGCGGCTGCATTATTCTTCATAATGCGTGATCGGAGAAAAAATATAATAAAGCAATAGTTTTCTTAAATTAATTTTTTTGAAATAAAGAAAGGGTCTGTCTCACCCAACATGAGACAGACCCTTTTATTGTTCCTCTATCACTCCACCAATCCATACTTAACTTTAATTCTATCAAGCTTTTCAAGCATCGGCTGTGATATTAAAATCAAAAATGTCACGGTCGCAATTGCGTGTATAAGATCAAAAGGTATGCCTTGAAGATATGCAAGAATAAACATTTCTCTTGTTGGGTTTGGCTGCCACATAATCACACTGACAGGATTCATAATGCCCCCATAGATGATAAAAGCAGAAAACCCGCCAAATACAGCAAGAGCTTCTGTACTTCGGCTTAACAGCCCTTTACGAAACAATACTCCGGCAAGGAAGCCTATTATGCCAAATGCAAACATCTGCCAGGGCGTCCACGGCCCTTGTCCAAAAAACATATTACTGACAAAACCTGTCAGTGAGCCTACTAGAAAGCCCGCTTCGCCGCCAAAGGCTACACCTGCAATTATCACCATAGCGACTACAGGCTTAAACTGCGGCAGCATAAAAAATGCCGACCGACCTGCAACAGCTATTGCGCAAAGGACAGCTATAACTATAATTTCCCTCGCTTGAGGCTTGCGACTTTCAAACACAAGCATAAACGGGAGCATAGTTTGCAAAATTATTAACATAGCAATGAAATAGAATCGGCGGTCATCAAGTAATTGCACGCCAATATAGATCGTTAAAGGAATTGTAAGCATTATCATTATCGCTGCAATAACAGTACGCTTAGATAGTTTGCGCTTAGTCGGTTTTACATATTGCTGCTCTCCTCGCTTCCATGATAAGGTGAGCGCAATGCCGTTAATGCTGAGGGCAAAAGCAATCATTATAGCTATATACAGTGAGGCGCCGTCTCTTGCAATATTAGCAGCTTCTTGACCTCCGCTTATAAATGCTATGAGGTTGCCTGCATTTGCCCATGTAAAAGCCATTGCCGTTAAAAAGCAGATAACTAAAACAGACAACAGCACCTTACGCCGAATTGATAATTTCGGTTGACTCGGCAAGGCGGGCATTTCATCCAATGTTATATCATACTTTACATCAATGCCAAGAACTTCTGGCGCAGAAGGAACTTCGCCACCTAAGGCAAGAACTATGTCAGCCGCAGTTATCGCCTTAGGCAAAACATGCCGTGCCATGCGGTTTGCAGAGGTAGTATAGAAACTGTTGCCGCTGAAAAACTCTCGCGGCGCGTTTTCAGTCACTATGCCGCCGTCAAAAAACAGGGCGCACCAATCCGCATTTTCAGCACAAAACTCTATGTCATGGCTCACTAATATAACCGCGGCGCCCGCTTCTTTAAGCTTGCGCAATATCGCGGCGAAAATTTGCTTATATTCGGCATCAAGCCCTTTTGTCGGCTCATCAAGAAGCAGTATTTTCGGATTTAGCAAAAGCACCTTTGCCAAAGCGGCACGCTGCTGCTCTCCCCCTGAAAGATCATAAGGATGCTTGTCGAGCAATCCTTCAAGGCGACATAATTTTACAATTGATGCCAAATTTTGCGAATCCATTTCCTTTAGATCTTGCCGCAGTGTTTTCGCTGTGAACAGCGCTTGAGGGTTTTGAGGCAGGGCATAAACCTGTGTATCCGTGTTAACTTTGCCCCGATATGGGGCGCATAATCCGGCGATAACTGACAATGTTGTAGTTTTGCCTGTTCCGTTACCACCTAATATGGCTGTAATCTCACCATAGTTTGCATTAAATGTTAACCCTTTTATCACATCTGGCAGATTTTTTTCATACCTAAACCAAACATCATTAATGCTAACCGCAGATTTTGCGTTTGGCGTTTGAACGTCGTCCTCAAAATTGCAGCGGTTAAATGTTTGGCTCGAAAGCCACTGCGCGCCGTCACGAACTGTAATAGGCACACCTTTGGTGTTATATGAACCATCCGAAACTGACATCCAAACGCGCATAGGCAACGGCATGGCTAAGAACATGTTATTTCCACATTCACGCAGCTTAAAACCAACCTTACGAGGCTCTCCGTCTGCGATAATCACGCCGCTATCCATTACTATTGTTCTTGTAGACATAGGAAGCGCATCTTCCAATCTATGTTCTGTAATTATTACAGTCACACCAAGCTCTCGATTAATTTTACTCAATGCCGCTAAAAATTCGCCTGCGGCAATTGGATCAAGCTGGCTTGTTGGTTCGTCTAAAATCAGCACAGAAGGGTTTAAGGTCATTACTGATGCGAGAGCAAGTATTTGTTTTTGACCGCCCGAAAGCTCCGTTACTTGCTTATAAAACCAAGACTGTATACCAAAAAAACTAGCCATTTCTGCTACACGCAACCGTATTTCCGATGTTTTTACTCCGAGACTTTCAAGACCAAAAGCAAGTTCATGCCAAACTTTATCCGTTACAATCTGATTATCCGGCGATTGAAATACAAATCCAATTTTAGCAGCAGCGTCTTTGACATGCAAATCATCTAACAGAGTATTATCAAAGTAAATAGCGCCTGTTTTTTCTCCATGAGGCGCTATTACTGGCTTTAAATGCCGCAAAAGTGTTGTTTTGCCACATCCCGAAGGGCCGCATAGCGTAACAAATTCACCCTGTTTGATGCTTAAGCAAATATTACGAAGTGCAGGCTTTTTGTTTGCTGGATATGTAAACGTCAGATCTTCGATTCTATATTTTTCCAAATTATATCCTCTTTTATATTTAAAATTATGGGAAACGCACAAAGAGCAAAATGTGCAACAAACAACATAATCGTCCAAAGCACATGTTGATCACTCGCTATGTGGCTTATTGTCGGAAAATAGCGAAAACGGAATATTTCAAGCGCTGCACCGATAATAATCGCGATGGCACACAGCAAAATAAACACAATCGCACTTGCATCACGCTTATCAAAGCGAAATACGGAAAACGCTGTGCGGCCCGGCAAGCCATATCCACGGCTTTTCATACTGTCTGCCGTTTCTATTGCGTTTTCAAGCGACCATGTCACGATAATTGACAATATTCTAATGCCATGTTTCGCTCTTTGCAGAATATTTCCACTTTTCACATTTCGTCCAATGCCTTTTTGAGCGCTAGAAACGACTTTTATTTGAGATACAAATAATGGCACAAAGCGCAGTGTCATTGACAAAATTAATGACATCGCAGGCATTATACGCCCCATAATATAGACAAATTTATCACTGGTCATTACAGCGTTAAAGCATGAAAACCATGATATTACCGTTATAAGCATTACTGCCGCGGCTATGCCGAACATAGTTGATTCAAGAGTTAGAGGGTTGCCATTTGGCAAATATACCAAAATAGTCGCACCCTGATGGTTAAACAGAGGATTTAGAGCAACGGCCATAAGCAGCATCGGCAACATAAATATTAGCCCCATGCGCACAAATCTCTTTCTGCTTAAATATACAGCGTATACAAGAGCACAAATCAGAGAGATAATTAAATTTACTGGGTGCATAAAAAACATAGAAAAACCAATAACCGCTATAAAATACAACATATTTACCAGAGGATGAAAACCGAAAAACGCATCTCTATCAGCCATCTTCGCCACCAATCCAAAGCACGCCCAAATCCCGACCAAGATCTACTGTGTAAACCCATTCGATCACATCACCGGCGCTTAAAAGATAGCGCGACGAGCCAAAATTTGGAAACCATCCGTTTACGCTATACATCCAGCCGGAAAGCGGCCCTACATCAAATTCATAAAGGTTATTAATTGCCTCTACATAAGCCGAATTGAAAATCGGTGTCCATCTTGAAACCATATGTATTCTATTTCTGCGCATTTCCCGTTGAAGCACGTTAAATACGCTCTCTCCTTCATATGCCACAACTTCTGTCGGCGGGAATATCCAGCCCCATTCAGGCACAAGTTCGTGTTTGTCTCTATGTAGAAGGTGCATATTATAAAGTATTGTATGCGCCCTAACAGACAGAGTAACTGTAAATGTTCCATCTCTGATTTCTATGTCTTCCGGATTTACAGGCGAGCGCATTGCAGAGTGATCAGAGGCAAAAACTTGAATATTTTCAGGGTTTAAATGCAAAGCCACAACGCCTTCCGGTGTTTGGGCAAAATGTCCGGGGTTTGCTAATTCGGGCACAGCATCGAAAATGGAACCTTCTATGTACTCTTCTTCCGGCTCAGCTATTTGCAAACCATCTTCATAGTAATAGTAGGACTCGTTACCTTCCTGCACTTCTGCTTCATTTGGTTCGACATGTCCATCTGCTCTTTCCTCTAAGGAATATGCTGCTTCGGCTATGACAGCGGGTTGAGTTTCATAGGATATACCGTCGGGCAACACTTCGGCTATCGGCGCAACTTCAGCCCCGACATCCGGAGTAGGATGATTTATTGTAGCCGCATCACCCCAAAACCATGCGCCTGCAAGTAGCGACAAAACAACTGCCAAAGCAATAAGTTTGCTTTTGTGATTATCCATAAAAAGCATTGCCTCCTACAAAAGATTTGCTCTGTTTAACAGCCTGTAAAGCATTTCAGCAACTTCACCACGGGTTATCGGAGCAGTTGGATTAATATAGAACTCATAGTCATCCAATATGCCCTCCCTATAGCAAAAAGCAAGCGCCTCCCATGACCAATTTGCAGCATCGCGATAATCTCCAAACATAGCCAGTATATTTATGATTTCTACATTGCCAAGGTCAGTGTTTATGCCCGAAAGCCTTGCCGCTCTTGCAACCATAACTGCCGCTTCTTGGCGAGTTATTAAGCCGCCCGGATTAAATGTTGTGTCAGAAGTACCGCTTAATATCTCATAGAAAAATGCCGTACTAATCGGTCTAAAATACCACGCATTTGCCGCCACATCATTAAATACAACGCTTGATGATACATCCGGCAAGTTAAGCCCCCTCGTTATTATCGCCGCAAATTCTGCCCGTGTCATTGTATCATCCGGAGCAAAGACAATTTCACTTCTGCCTCCGACTACTTCCCGCTCTGCAAGGGATTCAATTGCTTGGCGGTTTATATGGTTTTGAATGTCTGAAAAAGTTCTGCCATCGGCTGTTACAGCCGCCGGTCTTACATCCGGATTTCTATTTGGCAAACCAACAATACCTTGCAATTGATTTAGTTCAGGAATCTCTGCGCCTCCACCTTCAAACATATCACTCATGTCATATAATGCAGTCATATTATTCATAAACCGCCAGTAGGCAACGAGTGCATACGCCGCCTGTTCCGTTGCCATATGGTTTATAGGCGAGTCGGGCGTTGGCCTCCTAAATGCACCACTTTCTTGGTCGAACCATCTTAACAGCCAGTTGACATAATACGCCGCCTCTTCAGCAAAATCCCTCCCTAATGTTGTCAGCAGCACTATCATCTGCGCCGTACTTTCAGGATCGTTAAAAGATTGATCACGAAGCCAGTCTAAAGCGAGATCAACAGCAGCTTTCGCTTCAGCATTGCTATTATAATAGCGTGCAAGAGATTGCGCTGCCATTACTGTGACATCAAGCTCAAAACCGCCTAAGCTCCATGTGCCAAATGGCGACTGAGCTTCTAGCAGCCGTTGTGTAAATAAATCTCTATCGCCGCCATAGGGCTTTGTGTCCAAAGCTATAAGAGCGAAAGTATCTACATTAATAGTCATATTAAGCGCATGACGTTCTCCCACCGGCATGAATGTTCTGTATATTGACGTTATATCACGCCCGTTAAAGTTTGTCGAATCCAAACCCAAAGCGCTTAACGCTATAGTCACACGTTGAAAATCAGTCCAGCGGCGCATTCCACCGGGGAATGTTCCTGCTGATGGCGGCCGTTGGATGTCGTTGCCTTGCGCTGTTATTCTATCGACTTCTGTAAGAATTCTTTCGAGGTCGGAAAGCCAACCGCGAATCCACGGGTCTTCTGCCGTAACACGATCTGCGCGAGCTAAAGCAATGACAGCCCACTCTCCCCCAACGAAACCTACAAGCGGGTGCGGTGTAACCGCGCTGCGTATCCAGTTCAAGGAGCGATTCATAGCGGCTTCCCAGTTAGCGTATGGTGTCTGAGCTTGAGCTATGCTTACAGGCGCAACAAGACCTATGAACATTACAACTGCTATAAAAAAAGTAAATATTTTACGCATTTTCATCCTCCTAACTTTTTAAAATTATACTAATCTCACCATAGGCGAACAAGGGGAGCGCCAAGTCTCCCCTTGTTCATTTTAATTACCGTGCCTCAATAAAGCGCTGCAAAATAGCTGCGGATTCTGCGCGAGTAGCCGTTCCATTCGGAGCAAGCGTTGTTAAGGTGCGCCCTGTTATAAGACCGTTTACATTCGCCCACTCCATGGACTCTCTTGCCCACGGAGATACGCTGTCTGCATCGGCAAAATCTAGCGCTAACGGGCCGCCAAAGGCGTTTTCGCCCCTAAATTGCGCGTAGTTTTGAAGTATCACAGCAATTTGCTCACGAGTTACATTGTCATTGGATCCGAAAAGACCATTTCCGTAGCCGTTTACAATGCCGTTTGTACTGGCCCACGCAACTGCAGATGAATACCAACGATTGTTTGCCACATCGTTAAAATTACTGTTATTTGCGGCAATCGGAGAGCCTTCAAGTCTCCACAATATAGTAACAATCATAGCTCGGGTAAGGTTCATATCCGGTGAGAACTGTTCCACACCGGTACCGCTCATCAGTTCGTTCGTAACCATAAACCCAACCGCATCATAGAACCAGTCGGTTTCATTCACGTCTGTGAATGGTTCTGACCAAGACACGTCAGGAGAACTTTCTTGAAGTGCAGCTAGTGGAACTGCAATATCAGAAATACCGATAAAAAACAAGGAGAAGCGGTTGGTCGTAAAGACAAAGCCCTCAAGATCACTGTTATATCTTGCTCCTGCCATTTCTATTAATGTATTATCATACGTCAAATTGAATACAGAGAGTAAGCTTGCATCTTCGCCTTCTATCAGCGCATATGGCAAAATTACCGTGACGGATCCGTCTCCGAAATCTGAAATGTCATTATTACCTGCCGTAATTGTAAATTGAAACGCCGGATTTCCTTCAACGATATCTCTTTGAGCTTCGGATAACCCATCTGCCGTCAAGCTTCTTACGTCGAACACCACGTTCTCATTTGCCCCGCTTTGTGCTGCAATACTTCTAAGCGCCGAGCTGTCGAAAGTCATCGTTGCTATACCGCTTTGTATCGTTAGCGCCACGTTGGCGCTGCCGGAAACGTAACTCAATGCGTTTTGCGGAATTGCCGCTGATAAAGATATAGCATCATATGTCTCAATATTAAGCCTGATTTCTCCTATTGCATCAGCATCTTCACTTTCGAGTTCTTGCAGGACTTGCGCAAAAGCATCTGTTATATCTGATAGCATGACTGTTACTGCGGCATGACTGCCGCTAATACGGGATGCTATATTAACAACGACGCTGACATCAGGTGTAATGATTGCTGTACCTCCTGTTGCAGGCACCAATCCATCTATAGCCTCACGCAAAGCATTTGCATCCGCATCAATATAGACTTGTGTTGCCAGTGGTTCGTCAACTGCTGTCCTTGCTGCTTCTAAGACCGTTTGCATTGCCGACCAAGAAGCAAGTGTGTAATCTGCTCGATTTAGTCCTTCCGCTCGTGTGATTTCTGCTCTTAAAGCAGTTCTGTTTGCTCCGAAATTGCCTGTTCCCCAAGCTGTAAGGTCTGTACCCAAATCATATGTATAAAGCCAATGAAGAACCTGACCGTCTTGCAGCTCAAACTCGGATGACGAAAAATCAGGGAATACATTGTCAACAACATACATCCAGCCCGAAAGCGGCCCGCCGTCAAATTCGCCCCAGCCATTTATGGATTGTACATACATACCGGCCCAAACAGAATGGCCTGAGGACTGAATAGTTAACCCAAATTCAGGCCTGCGTAAAATGCTGTAAGCAGTATCTCCCGGTTCTATATCAACATATCTTCCGGTTAAAAACTGTGTGGGGTGATCATATCTGGCATATGGATTCTGCACGCTGATAAAAACACGTGCCGGTGTCGGTTGAACAGTACCCCCGCCTCCGCCTGTCGGAGCCAACGCATTTATCGCCGCTGTCAGATTATTTGCCGCTGTATTAACAGCATTTTGCGCTGCATTAACATCATCACGCACTCGCCTTGCGGCTTCAAGAGCTGCTTGCATGTTATTCCAACTTAAAGTTGTATAATTTGCCCGGACTCGAGCTTCTGCCGTTGTAATTGCAGCGTTAAGTGCAGTTAGATCAGCTCGAAGCACAAGAGAGCCTAGCGCAAAGTTAAGAGCGCCAACTGCCGAATTAATCCTCTGTTGCGTTACATCAGCATCATCGCGTACCGTTATCGCTGAATCAATTGCTGTTTGCAAAGATTCCCACGAAACCGGAGTGTAATTAGCCTCATTACGCTCCTCTGCTCGTGCAATCGCCGCGTTAAGCGCTGTTCTGCTAATTTCTGTTTGATTAGTCACAGCTCTTGTTAAAGCATCCGCATCTGCACCTAATGGATCGTCAACGCGGTAGTAGTTGCTTCTGCCTGCACCTCTTGAGCTGCCTAAACTAAACCCTGCTACAGTATCGGGACTGCCGCCTCGTGTGCTGAAATAGGTGGTTCCGGCGATAGCAGTTAGGCTAAGATGAATAGTGTCTATTATAGAAACATGACCGATTCCTCTGTCAGCGCTTTCTGCCGTAAACGTATTTTCACTGATATTGTTATTACGGTTCAGGGAGCGCACATAACCAAATATTGCACCGATATTGCGCGTACCCTCGCGAGTTGCTGTCAAAGTGCCGCTAAAATGATTGTTCACCACATTATGCTCCGGCCTGTTAGAGCCTGCGTGGAAGTAATGTGCGCCACTGGCGCCACCAGACCATACTTGGTTACCGAAAGCTCCTCCGACTATACCGCCAACAAAATCATAGCCTATGACAGTACCTGTAACAGTGCTGTTGCGGATATTTTCACCCGGTGAATTGCTTGCAGCCCAGTCGCCTACAAGCTGATGATGTGGTGCAGAATTTCTTGGATTTGGGCTATCATAACCTGCTCCCAAAATCCCGCCTACATGTAAACTTTGCGGGGCGTTAACTGTTCCGTGGAAATGGGAATTGTCTATAAGGAAAGTACGCATTGAATGCTGCTTATATCCAACAAGCCCACCTACATTACGCACATCCGGATGCCCGTACACTGTGGCATAGCTTACGCTATTTGTAATTCTCCCTGCAAGGCCGCTTGCAAAAGAACCAACACCCGGCCCTGTACCAGCGGTATTCTCAAAATATACAGTGTTTTGGTCGAAAGGCGCATTTGCAACGGCGTCAAAACCAATTCTGACACCTTCTTCAACGGTGCTGTTACGGATATCGAGCTGCAATGGCCTGAAGCCGTCATTACCGGCAAATCCCGAACCTCTTATTGTTGTACCGGATAATATTCTAACATTATCAATAAGAACATACGCAGTGGTGCCAAAAGCAAATTGTGCGGCAACGCCTGCTATTAATCCATGACCTGCTATATATGGGCCATAAATATTAACATTTCTGATTTCTGCATTATGCCATACAGCGCCGAACAAAGGCTGTGAACCATGTGCAAAGCTGATGGTATGTCCGCCGCCGTCAAATATTCCCTCAAAAGAAGGGCCTTGATGCAAATTTGGATTAACCCAAGTTGTGGCAATATAAGGCTTTCCAATCGGCTGCCAATCACTTCCTAACTGAATGTCATCAGTCACTCTGAAATGAGTACCGGCAAACGCGCCTGCACCTGCGCCTGAATTAGTAGCGGGAATAGGGCTGACATTAACCCTATAAGCTAAAAGCATAAGTTCAGCCGTACTACTGATTAAAAACGGGGCTTGTGCAGTACCTCTTCCTGCCCATCCATAAAGGTGATCTACCACTGTGACAATAAGAGTACCTGAATGCAGTGTCGCGTCTGCAGATGTCGCTATTCTTGTTGCCGTAATGGTAAGCTGAGTACCTGCCGGAACTGCACCCACAGTTAGACAACCATCTTCATCAATCGAAGCTTCCGCATGCCCCTCAACGCTCCATGCGACATCTTGAGGTATTCCCAAAGGCGCAGCGGCAGCATTAAACCCTGTTGTTGTATTATTGGCAACAACATTCCCGGCAGGTTGAGTCAGCGCAAGGCTTACAGTAACTTCAGTTGCCGCCGCATGCAGAAACTCAAGGCTTATTGTAAAATCTGCAAAAGCGTCAGGGCCGCCATCATTAAAAGTGGCTCTAAATGTTCGATTTATTGCAGCAGTTCCACCCACAACAGGATTTGGCAGTGCAACAAAATTATTAGGCCAAGGAGTTAAGTTTATAATCGTAATGCCTCTTCCACCAACTAAATCTTCAACCTGTGCCCGCGCAGCAGCTATTGCCGCATCACGAGTTGTTCCCGCCGCGCCTAGCCACGGCTGAACTATCGGTTCAAAATTATGAGTAGATATTAGCTCCGCCGCCTCTGACGCAGTTAAATTTGGAAGTTGAGAACTGCCTTCAATCGGAAGAACAATTATCGGAAGCGCGCCAAATGAATATGGCCCAATCCCCACGGCCTGCATATTTGCTGCTACTCCGCTTAGGGAGATGTTACGATGTGCGCCAATGTTAGATCCCATTGAACCCACGCGAATGTACCCTTCCAGCCTCCCCATTGATTCATCGGTCAATGTATACTGTATTGTAAATGTACTTATTAAAGTCTGATATTGTGGATTAGTCCTGTTACTTTCGATAAATCCTTCTGCGGTATAATACCTAATCGCCAACCTGTGAACTGTGCCAAATCCTGGGTTATAGATTCCGGCAAGCTTCTCAATTGGCTCAGTAATTCCCCTAATGCTTATCTGTGCCGTGTCTCCTACGGCAAAATCTTCATTGGGTCTTGTAACGTTTGAAATCGTCACTTCAACGCCGCGAGCCCTAATAACTTGATGCCTGATAGAACCGTTATTGTTCATCTCAATAATATTTCTGCCATCACGCAATCTAACGGTAAAATTGCCGTCGCTGTCCGCTGTGTAAGTCGTCCAGCCGGTTCCCCAAGAGGATATGTTTAGCGGCGAATGAACGCGGACTGTAGTGCCCTCTGCCGGCGCAAATGTAAACTCGCGATAGCCGACGGTTTGGTCAAAATGCCAAGTATCAAAGTCGTTGCGTACAGTAATGCCTTCGCCAATAGTTACTCCGGGTGCAGATAGGCCTGTCATTCCTGTGTCAAAATCTGCTCCGCCGTTAACATTGACAACTACTGCTAACGTGTTACGCGGGTCTAAAGCATCAAAATGATGTACCGTAGTCCCGTTGGCTAAAATATACTCTACCGGGCCATAAGTTATTTTGATAACGCTAACGCCGGGATTTAAAGCCGTTATTCTCAGCTGCTCACGTCCGGGTGCGCCTATACGCTCAACACTCGCGCTATTGCCGAACACTTCAAAGGAATATAAAGGCTCTACGAAGTAGTTTTCTGTAGTTCCTGTCATAGCTTGCCATACGCGGAAAGTATCCAAATCAAATGCTCCACCCACAGAAAGGTTAACAGCGCCTGTGTCGTCAAGATTTGTTAAAACGTTAGCATCATGCCAAGCTGTACCTCGTCCGCTCACCCATTCGTCAAGCGGAGTTGGGTTCACGTGAATAGTAGTTCTATGCTGTGTCACCGTTATACGTCGAGCCAATTTTGCTGTTCCATCGCCAAAAGCTTCAATGTGACGGCCTTGATTTAACGGAATATGAACCCTCCAAACATCATACTGAGCATTTGAACGCTCGCTATCCAATGTTAGCTCATGAGAAACAAATGGGGCAAAATGTCTGTTGTCCGCTTTGTGGAAAACCCCAACGGTTGTGCCGCGAGGGGCAGAGATGAAAGTAACGTCTTCACCAACGGGAATCAGAGCAAACTCTGTATCCAATAAATACCTGAGATGGGCAGTCGCTGAATCTACAGAAGATTGCAGAGACAAAGGGTTATTTGCAATCCCTTGTGCTGTCGCTATAGCTGCTAGCAGTATCGGTTCACTCAAAGGCGCAAGGCTACTTATGTCTATTCCTTGCGCTTCTATAAGCGCTGAAGTTAACCCGGTCCGGTTTGTTGAACCGGGCCACGAGCCGCCGATGCTAACAACATCCGAGAAATGCTGTGCAAATGCGGCAAGTTCATATCCACCTTGCTCTGCATCAGGTACTAGCGCAGTTATATATTCGGTGGAAAACCCTGCGGGAAGGCCAACAAATATACTGGGGATACCTGCATTAACACCACTGGGAGTAATACTGATTGTAGGAGCTGTGTCGCCCAGAAAAGCAATACTCCGAAGATTTGTTGCTCCTTGGAAGAAATTGTTTCCGTTCCAACCTCCTAAAATATTACCTGCAAAGGTTACAAACTCAAGCGATGTATGACCGGCAAACATGCTTAAAGTTGTTGTTGCGCGTGATGGCATAACAACATGCCGCAACGCTGCATAATTTATCGCAGTTGGAGCTACGCCGCCGCCAAGAGACATTACCGACCCTGAGCCGGTCATTGCAGATAAATCCAACTCTTCCAAATAAGGCCGTATAGTGTTTCTAGTAATTGCTTGATTAAAAAGATTGACAGTAACATTACCTGCTACAGCAAGCCTTCTGACAACCGAATAATCATACTGGCCGGATATTTGGCCAAAATCTCTGACAAGAGCCGCCCTGATTTGATCATTCATGTCTTGGGCGTTTGCCGGAGAGATAACTATGATTAATGGGTGATTGCCAATAGGCGGCACGGGTTCATTGGGCTTAGTTTCCGGAATATATTCTCCTTGCAGAGCCAAAAGTGCATTTGTCACTTGTTCCGGCGTCGCCAATGGGTTGATGATTACATCCAAAGCCGCTTGTTTTGCGTCAGGGTTTGCATTATGTGCAAACAGACCGCGTATTAGCTCGGTTTTATCCGCATGACTGTATAACGGCTCAGTTGCAGACCAGGCGGACGGCACGCCAAGGTCAGCTCCAAGCCCAGACACGGTAAACTGCCATCTTATTACATCATCGTTGTCTAATTCCCACGCTCCGGCACTTCTGTCAATCTCAACATGGTTAATCGTTGTCATCCAACCTGACTCGCTTGAATACATAAACTCTGCAAGCAAGCCACCTTCGTTGACATCATAGGACATAATAGCACTTAAAGGAAGATACCCTTCCGGTACAAATGGCGGGTCAATCCATCCCCTATTGAACCCATGTACACCGCTTAGATAAAACAAACCGCCTTCTCCGTGATAATCGAAAGCAATCCCTCGCTCATTAAGCAAAGCACGCGTAGCATCCTCCACGTTTGAACCAACAGGAATAGTCAATGGGGTAGGTTCAATATAAAATCCATGACCAAGATTATAGCCTTCAAAGGTAACAAAGACGGTAATCATTTCCTCTGCCGCCGAAAGAATCTGCTCTCCGCCGCCGATTTCGGCATCATCTAAATCTTCGTTGTCTTCATCGCAAGACTCATCATCATCTAAATCTTCGCCGTTTTCATCATCAGACTTATCTTCGTCTCTTTCATCTTCAGATTCGTCTAAGTCTCTATCACTTTCGTCCTCAGACTCATCATAATCTTTCTCTGTTATTTCATTATCTGTCTCATTTTCTGAGTCAGAGTTTTCAATGTCATAATTAACATCATATGTAAGTATATCTCCGTAGCCCGCAAGCAAAGGCGCAGGGGTAATCCCAATAACCATAGTCATCGCCAGTAGCATAGCGATTAAACGCATACTTATTTTTCTTTTTTTCAAAATTAAGCTCCTTCCTTTTCGCCATGATTATTTTATCACAGCCCGATTGACTTTTTGCCTTAATCAACGCAGACAGCCTTTATCCTACCGTCTGCAACTATAAATAAAAGCCTCCTCCCCTAATATGTTCCCGGGAAATAAAAAACACGCTACGTCAAAAGTAACGAAGCGTGTAAAATGCGTATATGCGCAAAGACACAAAAAAATACATTGCTCCGTCCGGGGAAGCCAATGATGTATCACAGCGTATCTGACTTATCGGCAATGGTTCAAACCACACCGCATCACAGTGACCCGCTCGTAGGGACTCTCACCCCATTCCGCATACACACTAAGGCTTACTAATTCGCCTAGTGAGTGATACAATCTATCTGCTCTATAGTATAGTATAGAATATGTTTCTGATATTGTCAAGTGGATTTTCTGCTTGACAAGCCTTTTACTATAATCTCCTAAAAATCATCTGCATTAAATTACAAAAAAATCTTGTACCGAACACAACTAGCATGCTATAATAATTTTACGTATGTAAGAACAATGGGTGGAGGTAATTTAATGGGGCGTATGGAACAGTTTTTGTATAAAGCAGGTATTGCGGTTTTTTTGATGGCTCTTGTGATGGGGGTAATGCAGATAAAGCCGATTTTGGCCTTTGAATCCAATATTATTTTTTCGGATATATCAAGGGGTAGTTGGGCGCTTCAATCCATTGAAGCCGCAGTAAGCAATGGTTTGATGAGTGGTATGGGGGATGGTGTTTTCGGTTACGGCGAACCCATAACCCGTGCGCAATTTGTAACTATTCTTAGCAACATGTTTGAATGGAATGAGAATTTGCCGCTTACGCCAACGTTCACTGATGTTCTGCCGGAGCATTGGTTTTATAATTATGTTGAAGCTGCCGCAACACTTGGAGTTATCTACTCGGGCGGCAGCTTTAATCCGAACGCCCCTATATCTCGGCAAGATATGGCGGTAATGCTGGTTAAAGCTTTGGGGTATAGTTCGCTTGCCGCGCAAGTTGAGCGTTTTGAACCAAACCCGTTTGTTGATGTAAGTTCATACAGGGGCTACATCACAATAGCACATGATATTGGCATGGTAGGCGGCGTTGGTGAAGGTAGATTCGCGCCCGACAACACAGCAACAAGAGAACAGGCTGCGGCAATGCTCGTTCGTGTGTTTGAAAGACTTAACACATCATTAGATTGGGTGCACGGCTTTTATGCTTTCGGTTCATTCGCCCAACGAGAGTTGATACGTGATATGGATGCGGTTTCCTTTGGCTGGAGCGCTTTAGAATGGGATTTTCAAAATGGCGTAAGGCTCAATACTTCTTCACAAGGCGGCAACCCTTGGGCTATACCTGCCGGATATGAGCTAATAGTCAATTATCCTCGTGATAATGGAGCTACAGCCCATCTGAATGTGTTTATGGATAATACAATGGGATTAAACGGCATGATTGCAGATGAAGCATCTCGCAGGCGGGCTGTGGATTTGATAATTGACGAAGCAACCCGCGCTTTTGATGGGATAGGCCGCAGCCCATTTGACGGCGTAACAATCAATTTTGAAGAACTAAGAGGCATGGAGGCAAGAGCAAATTTCAACGCATTTCTTACGGAACTGGCACAAGGTTTAAGAGCCGCCAATCGTTCACTTTTTGTAACCGTCCACGCCGCCACAATAGACGGCGTTTATTTTGATGGTTACGATTTAAGGACAATAGGACAGCTCGCTGATAGAGTAATCTTGATGGCGCACGATTATCACCCTCGTTCGTTAGACGGCTTGCTTGGTACAAGTTGGCAAAGAAACGCCGCACTAACTCCAATTGCGGAGATTTACAGAGCATTGAAGGTGATAACGGATCCTATCACAGGCGTACAGGATAGAAGCAAAATCGCTGTTGCGTTTAGTTTCCCCAATATTGGATGGTTCATTGACAATAACGGCAACGCTGTTTCACCTACCCCGATAGCTGTTTCAATGGAAACTGTACTCATGCGCATGAGCCAACCTGATACATATTTTGGATGGTCAGAAACTTTCCGAAATCCATTCATCATCTATACTACAGATGCAGGAGAGCGAGTGTTTCTTTGGTACGAAAATAGCCAAAGTGTCTACGAGAAATTGATGTTAGCGCGGCTCTTCGAAATCACAGGGGCTTCTGTTTGGAGGATGGGTATTATTCCGAACGAACCAACTTGGAATGTGTGGGAGAACTTCGTTCATTAAGGAGTGTAGTTAAGGCTTAAACAAATATCCGTACCATCAAGTCCTTACTTGCATATACTAATTATTAAATGCAAGTAAGGAGAGATATCTGTGGGCAAAGGATATTTAAGAGTTAAAACTGTTACAGCAAATGGAGCGGATTTTGTTAGTAATGCTTCAATAACCGTAAAGGATGAAAATGATAATATACTTTATGAACTAACTACAGGTGAATTTGGTTATGCGCAGGATATAGCGCTTAGTGCGCCTGACAAATCATATATGGAGAATCCAAACCCGCCGGTAACGCCATTCAGTTTGTATAAACTTTATGTGCATGCCGATGGATATACAAGCATAACTTATGAAGGCATAATGATTTTTGACACAACTACTTCAATTTTGGTGATTGATCTAACTCCAGTTGTTATTGGCCAAGAAAATGCAGTAAATTATATAAGCGCTGAAAGCCATAAGCTTTATAACACAGAAACATCTCAACAAGTAATAGAGCAAGACATGACAATTTTACCCCGCATACTGCCGGCGGTTACTATTCCTAGCAACATTAGGGTTCATTTAGGCAGAAGAGAAAATCCTTCGCCAATTGTAACAGTTCCTTTTATTGACTATATCAAAAACGTAACTTCCCATGAAATATTTGACCACTGGCCGGAGCAGACCATCATAGCAAATGTATACTGCATCGTTTCCCTCACCCTTAATCGGATATTTACAGAATTTTATCGCAAACAAGGGTTTAATTTTGATATTACCAACACTACACATTTAGATCAAAAATATGTGCATGGCGGTATCATAGGGTCAAGGATAAGCGCAATAGTTGATAGAATATTTAACTACTATCTTGCCGTTATCGGGCATAAAGAACCGTTCCTTGCTTTGTATAACGATGGCACTACTGTTAATATCTCCGGGAGGCTTTCACAATGGGGTTCCTTCTTTGACGGTCAGGCAGGCATGAACGCATGGCAGATAATAAGAAAGTATTACAGACAAAACCTTGAGCTTAGAGTATGTGACAACTTTGACGGTGTTCTTGAGTCGTATCCGGGTCGCACTTTAAGGCAAGGAGACAGCGGCGATGCTGTCCGCACCATGCAATTATATTTAAATGGCGTATTGGGCTTTTATACAAATACAATAATTAACCCGGTTGATGGTATATTTGGGCCATCAACTCGAAATGCCGTACTGACAGCGCAGCAAGCATGGGGACTGCCACGAACAGGAGAAATTGACAGACGCACTTGGTATGAAATTTCCCGGAGATTTGCGATAAGAAGAGCCATATGGGAGATGCACAGCCAAGGCATTCGTATAGGGATAGGAACAGTTCCACCTACGCAAATTGTACGGTTGGGAGATCCCACCAATCCGGGGAACACAACTATAAGCTCATTGATTGTTAAGCTTCAATTTCTTTTAGATTTTATTTCAATGTATTATCCTGAAATACCCTTTGTTCCACAATCAGGCCGCTTCGATCAGTTAACGAATATGGGAGTAAGGGCTTTTCAGACATTGTTTGGCCTTAATATTGACGGCGTTGTTGGACCTATTACCTGGCGGACGCTATACAATGTTTATTTGGGGATTATGGAGAATGCTCCGGCTCCGGAACCTCCGACCCTACCCCCGCCAACGGAAATACCTCCGTTTCCCGGCAACTTAAGCGTTGGTTCATCGGACGCGAATGTGCGGCTTGTGCAAGAAGCAATCAATAAGATTTCCCCTAATCATCCGGGACGGTTATGGACATTAACAGTAGACGGCGTTTTTGGAAACAATACGAGAGATGCTATATTTGCTTTCCAAAGCATATTTGGTTTGCCTGTTACAGGTATCGTCGGCCAAATCACATGGGATAGGCTTATGCAGGAAGCTTTTGGAGCTTCACCTCCTTCACCCCCGCCAACGGAAATACCTCCGTTTCCCGGCAACTTAAGCGTTGGCTCATCGGGTGCGAATGTGCGGCTTGTACAAGAAGCAATCAATAAGATTGCCCCTAATCATCCGGGACGGTTATGGACATTAACAGTAGATGGTTCTTTTGGAAAC
>Ga0131853_10001020_pt1 | contig 50964 bp, 56 predicted proteins | sample TergutLab28metaG_FD_92764 | JGI IMG/M metagenome (GOLD analysis project Ga0131853, IMG submission 92764) | Labiotermes labralis P1 segment gut microbial communities from Petit-Saut dam, French Guiana - Lab288 P1 (version 2) (version 2) | ecosystem: Host-associated > Arthropoda: Insects >...
ACTTGAAATGGTTATGACAGATCCGATTGCAGATATGCTAACGAGAATTCGTAATGCAAATCAAATGCGTCATGAAACTGTAGAAATGCCGTCTTCAAAAATCAAAAGAGAGATTGCTGAAGTTTTAAAGCGTGAAGGTTTCATTCGCGATGCTGAGTACATTGAAGATAACAAACAAGGGATTTTACGTTTATCACTTAAGTATGGTAAAAACGCAGAGCGTGTTGTTACTGGTCTTAAGAGAATTTCTAAACCAGGTCTTCGTGTATATGTTCAAAGTACTGAAGTTCCTAAAGTTTTAAACGGACTAGGAATTGCAATTATTTCCACTTCTAAAGGGATTCTTACAGACAAAGAAACTCGTAGAGAACAAATTGGTGGAGAAGTTATCGCATACGTTTGGTAATACATTTTAAAAGACAAGGAGGTGCATGCTAAAATGTCTCGTATTGGTAATAAAGTTATTGCTATCCCAGCAGGTGTAGAAGTTACAGTTGCGGATAATAACGAAATTAAAGTAAAAGGGCCTAAAGGTGAATTGACACGTAAATTCAACGAAGCAATCAGCTTTGAAGTTGAAGGTGCGGAAATCACTGTCGCACGTCCGAACGAAGAAAAATTCACGAAAATGATTCACGGAACTAGCCGTGCATTATTAAACAACATGATCACTGGTGTTTCTGATGGTTATACGAAAGAACTTGAAATCATCGGCGTTGGTTATCGTGCTGCGAAGCAAGGAACGAAGCTTGTTTTAAGTGCTGGGTATTCGCATCCAGTTGAATTTGAAACGCCTGCTGGTTTAACAGTAGAAGTTCCAGCTCAAACACAAGTAGTGATTAGTGGTATTGACAAGCAAGCTGTCGGTGAATTCGCAGCTAATGTGCGTAAAGTTAGACCGCCTGAGCCATATAAAGGTAAAGGAATCCGCTACAAAGGTGAGCATGTTCGCCGTAAAGAAGGTAAGAAAGCTAAATAGACTTAGGATGGCGAAAACTATCTTAAGCATGGAAGGAGTGGCCTAAGTGATTAAGAAAACATCACGTAACGAATTACGTAAGAAAAGGCATTTTCGTGTTCGTTCTAAAGTTAATGGAACGGAAGCAAGACCTAGACTAAACGTATTTCGCTCAAACAAACATATTTATGCACAAATCATTGACGATGTTGCAGGTGTTACATTAGTAAGTGCTTCAACAATGGATAAAGATTTGGGTATATCTGCAACTGGGAATGCGGAAGCTGCTGCAAAAGTAGGAGAGGCTATTGCTAAAAAAGCACTAGACAAAGAGATTACTACTGTTGTATTTGACCGCGCTGGGTATTTATACCATGGTCGTGTAGCAAAATTAGCTGAAGCTGCCCGAGAAGCAGGACTTAAATTTTAATAAGAGGAGGTGCGCGTAATGAAACAAGTCATTGATGCTAATGCTTTAGAATTGGAAGAACGTGTTGTGTCTATCAACCGTGTTACAAAGGTAGTTAAAGGTGGACGTCGTTTCAGATTTGCAGCTTTAGTTGTAGTTGGAGACAGAAATGGACACGTTGGTTTCGGTACTGGTAAAGCACAAGAAGTACCAGAAGCAATTAAAAAAGCAATTGAAAGTGCAAAGAAAAACTTAATTCACGTACCAACTGTTGGTTCAACTATTCCTCATCAAATCGTTGGGAATTTTGGCGCAGGAAACGTCTTATTACGACCAGCTTCTGCCGGTACTGGAGTTATCGCCGGAGGTGCGGTTCGTGCGGTATTAGAACTTGCAGGGATTCAAGATATTTTATCTAAATCTTTAGGTTCAAATACACCAATCAACATGGTTCGTGCAACAATTAGTGGATTAGAAAACTTAAAGACGGCAGCAAGCGTTGCGGCTTTACGTGGTAAAACGGTTGAAGAAATTTTAGGCTAAGGAGGTGTCTCGAGTGGCAAAGGAATTACATGTTACATTAACAAGAAGTGTCATTGGTCGAACGAAAGTTCAACGAGACACAGTCCAAGCATTAGGACTAAAAAAATTAAACCAAACGGTTGTAAAACAAGACAACGTTACAAATCGTGGTATGATTAATCGCGTAGCACATTTAGTAACAGTCGAAGAAAAATAATTCTAAGGAGGTGGACACACGTGAGACTACATGAACTAACTTACACAGAAGGTGCACGTCAATCGCGCAAAAGAATTGGACGCGGACATGGCTCTGGTCAAGGTAAAACAGCTGGTAAAGGTCACAAAGGTCAAAATGCGCGTTCGGGTGGCGGTGTTCGTCCTGGATTCGAGGGTGGTCAAACACCATTATTCCAACGACTTCCAAAGCGTGGATTCACAAACATCAATCACAAGAAATATGCGATTGTTAATTTAGAGACATTAAATAGATTTGAAGATGGTGCAGAAGTGAATGCTGAGACGCTACTTGCTGCTGGTATCATCAAAAAGCTTCACTCAGGTGTTAAAATTCTAGGGAACGGTAAACTTGAAAGAAAACTAACTGTAAAAGTTGCTAAAGCGTCAGCTGAAGCTGTAAAGCAAATCGAAGCATTAGGCGGGCAAATCGAGGTGGTATAATGAATGCACTTATGAAAACATTGAAAAATGTTGATTTAAGGAAAAGAATTTTATTCACAGTAGTAATTTTAATCATCTATCGTATTGGGGTATTTATTCCTGTTCCAGGTATTCATCAAGGTGTGCTCTATGAAATGATGCAAGGCGCATCAGTTCTTGGGTTTATGGATGCCTTAAGTGGTGGAGCATTAAGCCAATTCTCAATTTTTGCTATGTCTATTACACCATACATCACGGCATCGATTATTATTCAATTGTTGCAAATGGATGTTATTCCAGTGTTAGCTGAGTGGGCAAAAGAAGGCGAGACCGGGAAGCGTAAGATTAACCAATTGACGCGCTACATGTCTTTAATTCTTGCATTTATTCAAGGTCTTACAATGGCATTTGGATTTAACGTCATGTCTGGTGGTGTGTTGCTGCAAACGCAAGCATGGTGGGTTTATTTCTTCATCGCTATCGTGATGACGGCGGGTACCGCGATTCTATTGTTCCTTGCAGATCAAATCACAGCAAAAGGAATTGGAAATGGAACGTCAATGTTAATCATTGCTGGTATTATGTCGAGATTTCCAGGTATGTTCGGTGACATCTACAGAACGTATTTAACGAACTTGACGCCGATCAACATCTTAAGTGCGGTTGTTGTTGTTGCGTTAATGGCTATTACGATTGTCATGGTTATTTATTTGCAAAGTGCAACGCGTAAATTGCCGATTCAATATGCGAATCGTCACTCATCAGCACAATTGGCTGGTGCAAAAGATTCGTTTATCCCATTCAAGTTGAACTCTGCTGGTGTTATTCCAGTTATCTTTGCTTCAACGATTGTTAGTTTGCCTCTTACCATTGCCAACTTCTTCCCAGATGCTGGCTGGTCAAGACCGGTAACGGCGATTTTTGATTCGACGCAGCCAATTGGTCTCGTCTTATTCATTGTTCTAATCTTTGCATTTACATTCTTCTATGCTTTCGTACAAGTAAGTCCAGAGAAGATTGCTGAGAATTTAAAAAAGCAAAATTCTTACATTCCAGGTATTCGTCCAGGTGATGATACTGAAAACTACGTTTCTAAAATTCTAGGACGCGTGACGTTTATCGGAGCGATTTACTTAGTGATCATTGCGACAATGCCGATTGTATTAGGATTTATTCCGGGACTTGACATTCCGCAAAGCGTTCAGATTGGTGGAACTGGGATCTTAATCGTTGTTGGTGTAGCACTGGAAACAGCTAAACAAATCAGCAACAAAAATCAAGAAAAAGAATATCGTGGCTTTATCAAAAAATAAATCTGAAAGGTTGTATGAGCGTTATGAACATTTTATTTATGGGTCCTCCAGGTGCTGGAAAAGGTACGCAGGCTGAACGTATTGTAAATAAATATGATTTACCTCATATTTCAACTGGAGATATGTTTAGAGCGGCAATTGCCAATCAAACTGAGCTTGGTATGACGGCAAAACGTTACATGGACGAGGGAGGCCTTGTGCCAGATGATGTCACGATTGGGATCGTCAGAGAACGTTTAGCAGAAGCAGATTGCGCAAATGGTTTTTTGCTCGATGGCTTTCCAAGAACAGTTGAGCAGGCGAAGGCGCTTGACGAAATCATGATGAACCTTTCAAAAAAGATTGAGTACGTGATCAATATTGACGTTGAGTTGAGCGCTTTAAAAGAGCGATTAACGGGACGTCGCATTTGTAAGGATTGCGGTGCTACGTATCACGTGATGTTTAATCCACCAAAGCAAACTGACGTTTGCGACAAGTGTGGTGGCGCGTTGTATCAACGCAAAGACGATAACGCTGAGACGGTAGAGAGCCGCTTATCCGTGTACACGAATCAAACAAAACCATTATTAGACTATTACCAAAAAGTTGGGAATTTGACTAGCATTAATGGTTTAGATGAGATTGATGTTGTGTTTGCTAACATTCAAAACATCCTCGGGAGCAACTTGTAATGATTATTACTAAAACACCTCGAGAAATTGAAATGATGAGAGAAGCCGGGCGCATCGTCGCCTTAGCTCATCAGGAAGTTAAAAAACATATTAAGCCAGGAGCAACCACTAAGCATTTAGACACTATCATTAAGCAAGTGATTGAGAATGCGGGTGCTGTTTCATCTTTTTATGGTTATAATAATTTTCCTGCACATGCTTGCATCTCTGTCAATGAAGAAGTCATTCATGGCATCCCAAAACAAAGACGCATCTTAAAAGAAGGAGACATTGTCTCGATCGACATTGGTGCGAAGTATAAAGGATACCATGGTGATTCTGCTTGGACCTATCCAGTCGGAAACGTTTCTCAAAAAGTTCAACGTTTGCTTGAAGTGACGGAGGAATCTTTATATAAAGGATTAGAACAAGCCGTTGTTGGGAATCGTATTTCTGACATCTCACATGCAATTGAAACGCATGTCGAAGCACATGATTTCACCATTGTTCGTGAATACTCGGGTCACGGTGTCGGGCAAAGCTTGCACGAAGATCCACACATTGTTAATTATGGGCCAAAAGGGAAAGGGCCACGATTAAAAGCAGGCATGACACTTGCTATTGAACCAATGGTTAACCTTGGTTCAAGATATGTGAAAACATTATCAGATAACTGGACAGTGGTGACGCGTGATAAAAAATACAGCGCACACTTTGAGCACACGATCGCGATTCAAGCTGATGGTATGTGCGAAATACTGACCAAGTTATAAAATAAGGAGAGATTAACCAATGGCTAAACAAGATGTTATTGAAGTTGAAGCTACTGTTGTTGACAATTTACCAGGTGCTATGTTTAAGTTAGAACTTGAGAATGGTCATCAATTAACGGCCCACGTTTCTGGTAAAATCCGAATGAATTACATTCGCATTCTACCAGGTGACAAAGTAACAGTAGAACTGTCCCCTTATGACTTAACACGTGGGCGTATTACCTATCGTCACAAATAAGATAGTTTCCCAAAAGTTATTAGGAAACATTTGGAGGTTTTTATAATGAAAGTAAGACCATCAGTAAAGCCAATTTGTGACAAATGTAAAATCATTCGTCGCAAAGGTAAAGTAATGGTAATTTGTGAAAATCCAAAACACAAACAAAAACAAGGTTAAAATAAGGAGGTGCACGTATGGCACGTATTGCAGGAGTGGATATCCCGCGTAATAAGCGCGTTGTAATATCACTTACTTATATTTTTGGTATTGGAAAACCAACCGCTGAGGAAATTTTGAGAAAAGCAGATGTATCTGAAGATACTCGTGTACAAGACTTGACTGAAGATGAGTTGAATAAAATCCGTACGGAAGTAGACGCCTATAAAGTTGAAGGAGACTTACGTCGTGAAGTATCTTTAAACATCAAGCGTTTAATGGAAATTGGATCATTTAGAGGAATTCGTCACCGTCGTGGGTTACCTGTACGTGGACAAAATACGAAGAACAACGCTCGTACACGTAAGGGACCAAGAAAGACAGTTGCGAACAAGAAAAAATAGTAGATAGGAGGCAGGCGTAATGGCAGCGAAAAAAGCAGTTAGTCGTAAAAGACGCGTCAAAAAGAATATTGCCAAAGGTATGGCGCACATTCACTCGACTTTTAATAATACAATTGTTACGATTACGGATCCACATGGAAATGCAATTTCATGGTCAAGTGCTGGTGCACTTGGATTTAAAGGTTCACGTAAATCAACGCCTTTTGCAGCTCAAATGGCTTCTGAAGCAGCTACTAAAGCAGCAATGGATCATGGCATGAAAAGTGTTGATGTAACAGTAAAAGGACCAGGACCTGGTCGTGAGGCAGCGATCCGCGCGCTTCAAGCAACAGGACTAGAAGTAACAGCAATCAAGGACGTCACACCGGTACCACACAACGGTTGTCGCCCTCCGAAACATCCAAGAGGCTAATATTTTGGGGCTCTAAGGGGGAGGAAACTCATTTTAGTTATACAGATTGGAGGGAATTAAATGTTAGAGATCGATAAGCCAGAAATCAGAGCTGAAGCATTAGATGAACAAGAACATTCAGGTAGATTTGTACTTGAGCCGCTTAAACGCGGATACGGAACGACACTTGGAAATTCGCTGAGACGTGTTTTACTTTCTTCACTTCCAGGTGCAGCGATCACGTCCGTTATCATCGAAGGTGTTCTTCATGAGTTTACTGCCATCGAAGGCGTCGTTGAAGATGTCACACAAATCGTATTAAACCTTAAGAAGTTAGTTTTAAAAATGGCTCCATCTATCGAAGCGAAAGAACTTTATCTTGATGTGTCAAAAGCAGGAAAGGTTTTTGCTTCTGATATCCAGTTGGATAGCGAAGTAGAGGTCATCAATCCTGATTTGCACATTGCAACGATTGCTACCGGAGGTGCATTAAAAATGACCTTCAAGGTGCGCAGTGGTAATGGCTACGTTGGCGCAGCTGATAACAAAAAACATTTAGAATCTGTTGGAGAAATTGCGATTGATTCTATTTACACACCGATTCTAAATGCTTCTTATGAAGTTGAAAAAACACGCGTTGGACAAGATGCGTCGTATGATAAATTAGCCATTGATCTTAAAACCAATGGTAGTTTAAAACCAGCAGAAGCGATATCGCTTGCATCAAAACTTTTGGTTGAACACTTCAATGTGCTAGTTGATTTAGATGAAGTTGGTCGTTCAACTTCGTTTATTAATGAGCGTGAAGACGAATCACAAGGGCGCGTGCTTGATATGCCGATTGAAGAGCTTGATTTATCAGTTCGTGCCTATAACTGTTTACGCCGTCACGGTGTAGACACGGTTCAAGACTTAGCAAGTTTAAAAGAAGAAGACATTATTAAAGTTAAAAACCTAGGTAAAAAGTCAATGAAAGAAATTAAGGAAAAGCTTAGTGAACTCGGACTTGGACTTGGTTATATAGAATAGCGTCATTTAAAGAAGGAGGTCGAGGGTGAGCATGGGTTATAGAAAATTAGGTCGCTTAAGTGATCAGCGTAAAGCAATGTTACGTGACTTAGCAACTGATCTTATTATCAATGAAAAAATCACAACGACTGAAGCACGCGCGAAAGAACTTCGCCGTACAGTTGAAAAATTAATTACATTAGGTAAGCGTGGCGATTTACATGCTAGACGTCAAGCTATTTCAGTTCTTCGCAACGAAGTAGCTAACGCCGAGACAAATCAAACTGCGGTTCAAAAATTATTTACTGATATCGCACCAAGATACGCAGATCGCAATGGTGGTTATACACGTATTATCAAAACGGCACCACGTCGTGGAGATGCAGCAAGAATGGCGGTTATTGAGTTAGTTTAATCTACCGCTTTAGAAGGTTGAAGTCCTAGGATTTCAACCTTTTTTGCTATTTGCTATGAAAACGGATTGCAGTTTGAGAAGAATGCTGCTTATATTGGAATTTCGTTTGAATTTTACTCAGAAAAAGGGTAAAATAGTAGAGGTTAAAATAAAATTTTTTTCACAAAGCGGAGGTTACAAACAATGAACAAAATGACAGTAAAAGACGTAGCGTTGCAAGGTAAAAAAGTATTAGTACGCGTGGATTTCAACGTACCATTACAAGACGGAGTGATCACAAACGATAATCGAATCACAGCCGCATTGCCGACAATTAAGTACATCCTTGAACAGGGTGGTCGTGCCATTTTATTCTCGCATTTAGGGCGCGTGAAAGAAGCAGCTGATAAAGCTGGAAAATCTTTAGCACCAGTTGCTAAGGCGTTAGGTGAAAAGCTTGGAAAAGAAGTGGTATTTCCAGGTGTTACGCGTGGGGCTGAGCTAGAAGCGGCAATTGACGCTTTAAACGATGGCGATATTTTACTGGTTGAGAACACACGTTTTGAAGATGTGAATGGGAAGAAAGAATCGAAGAACGATCCTGAGCTTGGTAAATATTGGGCATCACTGGGAGACGGGATTTTTGTTAACGACGCATTCGGAACGGCTCACCGTGCGCATGCTTCAAACGTAGGTATTTCATCAAATGTAGCGCATGCGGTAGCAGGTATGTTACTTGAAAATGAAATTAAATTCATCAAAAACGCAGTTGATGCACCAGAGCGTCCGTTCGTGGCGATTTTAGGTGGATCAAAAGTATCGGATAAAATTGGCGTGATTGAGAATTTATTAGACAAAGCTGACAAAGTGATCGTCGGTGGTGGGATGACTTACACGTTCTATAAAGCGCAAGGCTTAGAAATCGGTGCATCATTATGCGAAGACGATAAATTAGAGCTAGCAAAAGAATTAATGGCTAAGGCAGGCGATAAATTAATCCTTCCGGTCGATTCAAAAGAAGCAAATGCCTTTGCTGGTTACACAACTGTCCAAGACACGGCTGCTGAGGCTGTTACAGAAGGGTTTTTAGGACTCGACATCGGACCTAAATCAATCGCGAAGTTTGAAGCGGAAATCGCTGGCGCAAAGACGGTAGTTTGGAACGGTCCAATGGGTGTGTTCGAAAACGAAGATTTCCAAGCAGGGACAATCGGTGTGATGGATGCCATCGCAGCTCAGGATGGCGCAACTTCAATCATCGGTGGTGGTGATTCAGCAGCAGCAGCAATTAACTTAGGACGTGCGGATAAGTTCTCATGGATTTCAACGGGTGGCGGTGCTTCAATGGAGTTACTTGAAGGAAAAGAATTACCAGGTTTAACGTCATTAACAGATAAATAAGAATAAAGAAAGGGGTCACGAAACATGGCTAAAAAAAATTGTATCATTTGTCAAAAAGAAGCAGGGAAGATCGCAGGGAATAAAACTGCAGATAAAAGTACGTTATGTGATGATTGCGCATCAGAGATGGGTTTACCGATCACAATGAAAAATATTAAGATCATTAAGAAAAGTAGCGATGCAGAACTCAGAAGCAGACACGCAGAAATGGCTGGTCTTTCTACTAACGAGTTTGAAGATTTTAAAAGTGGACAAGTGAAAGAAATTACCATCGACTTTAAAAGTGCTGAAAAAGCTACGATTACACTAGATCAAACGGGAATTACGATTGATAAAAAAGGATTATTAAACGCAATGACCGTTGGTATAACCGGAGCAAAAAAAGTGCCGTTTGCTAGCATTACAGGCGTGCATTTTAAAGAGCGTGGAAAAATAACAAGTGGTGTTTTACAATTTTCAATTCTAGGTGTAGCGGCAGCAGCTTCAGGCTTGAGCGGTGCGGCAGAAGATAAGTATGCGGTGATGTTCGCTAATAAAGAAGAAGAAAAGAAAGCCATGCAAATTCGCGATTTTGTTGATGAAAAGATTTCAGGCGGCGGTGCATTTGGCGGCACTACTATCGTTCAAGAGAAGTCACCAGCAGAAGAAGTGAAAGCATTGAAAGAATTACTCGATATGGGTGTTTTAACCCAAGAAGAGTTTGATAGAAAGAAAAAAGAATTATTAGGCTTATAATTTGAAATTTCAACAAGGTGGTTAAATAAGATGAGAAAACCAATTATCGCTGGAAACTGGAAAATGAATAAGAATTGCAAAGAATCGATCGACTTTATCCAAGCGGTTGCAGCAAAAGTGCCTGTAGCTGATAAAGTCGAAACGGTGATTTGCGCCCCTGCAGTTAATCTCTGCTGCATGGTCAAGGAGCAAGGCTCTGATTTACGCATTGGTGCGCAAAACATGCACTTTGAAGCAAACGGTGCTTTTACGGGCGAAATTGCGCCGAGTATGTTAACGGATATCGGTGTTGAGTATGTCGTTATCGGTCACAGCGAGCGTCGTGAAATGTTCGGTGAAACAGACGAGATCGTAAACAAGAAGACAAAAGCAGCCCTTGCAGCTGGGCTAACACCAATTGTATGTTGTGGTGAGCCACTAGAAGTGCGTGAAGCTGGAACGACGAATGCGTTAGTAGATGAGCAAATGGTTAAAGGGTTAGCTGGTTTAACGGCTGACGAAGTGAAGAAGACGGTTATCGCTTATGAGCCAATCTGGGCAATCGGAACAGGGAAAGTGGCAACTGACGAGCAAGCGAATGAAACGATTGGCTATATCCGCTCGGTCATCGCGCGTGAGCACGGGCAAGACGTTGCAGATGCGATTCGTATTCAGTACGGTGGTTCTGTGAAGCCTGAGACGGTAGCAGGATTAATGGCACAGCCAGAAATCGACGGTGCTTTAGTCGGTGGTGCATCATTAGACGTAGAATCGTTTTTAGGATTATTAGACTTTTAATAAATAAAACCTCACGACAAAATTGTCGTGAGGTTTTATGATGTGTATGACGTAGAAAAGAGTATAAAAAAAGTCTTCTCACAAATAATAGGAGAGGACCTTTTTTATCTTCATCAAATTTCTAAAATTGGCGGGAGCGTGTGGGAATCGAACCCACCCAAGAGGCTATTAACCCCTCATACTGGTTTTGAAGACCAGAGGGAACACCAGAACCCATCCATTCCCAGACGATGTCATTCTATCACACTACGATACTTTTGTCAATTTTATTTCTGTAAAGGGTGCAGGTTCATTCTATCGTCTAAAAAAGAGTATTATCGTACGAAAAAATAAAAAGGAATTCACAGAAAACCCTTGACGGAAACGGTTTCATTAATTATAATGAAGGATAAGAAGCATATTTTTTTGCAAAGGAGGTGTAAAAATGAATGTCTATATCGAATTAAGACAGCACGTTGGTGCGCCGTGTCGTCCCCTTGTTGAAACAGGCGATTCTGTTTTGCGCGGTCAGTTAATTGCTGAGCCGACCGGCTTGGGTGCCAACATCCATGCAAGCGTGACAGGCACAGTACAAGAGGTGACAAAAACGCAAATCATCATTGAAATGGCAGATACTCAGCCGGATGATTTTGAAAAAATTCCTGACACCAGCTCTCACCTTGAAGCCATTGAACACGCAGGCGTTGTTGGTGCTGGTGGTGCCGGATTTCCCACGCACGTTAAATATGCAACGAAGGTTGAAGGCGGTGTCATCATTGCAAATGCTGTTGAATGTGAGCCTGTTTTAGGACACAACGTGAAGCTCATGGAACAACATCCGGAAGTGATCGTTCGTGGTTTGAATTATTTGCTTGAGATAAGCGGAGCAGAACGTGCTTACATTGCGATGAAACTGAAACATCGCAAAGCCGCTTTAGCACTTGGAAAAGCCTGTAAGAACGAACCTAATATCGAAGTCAAATTTGTGTCTGACATGTACCCAGCCGGCGATGAGCGTGTCATTGTCCGCGAGTTACTGGGCGTGGAACTGCAACCAGGCGAACTGCCAAGTGTTGCAAATGCGATCGTCTCAAACGTGGAAACCATTAAACACGTCGTCAATGCGATTGAGCTACGAAAGCCATACATTGACAAAGATTTGACCATTTCTGGTCGTGTTCAAAGTGGTGTCAAGATTTTTGTCGACCAACCAATCGGGATGCCGGTTAGTTACTACATCGAACAATGCGGTGGTTACATCGAACCGTACGGAGAAATCGTGATCGGCGGGCCATTTACTGGGGCAAGCGGCACGGAGCAAACGCCATTGACGAAAACAACCGGTGGGATCCTAGTTGCCATGCCATTTCCACAAGAACCGCGAAAAATTGGCTTACTCGCGTGCGAGTGTGGCACAGACGAAGACCGATTACGCGCTATCGCGGAAGCGATGGGTGCCGAAGTGGTCGCCAGTGCCATGTGTAAACGCATGGTCGAGCATAACGGAAGATATAGATGTGACTTGCCTGGCATTTGTCCTGGTCAAACTGAGAAAATTCTAATGATGAAAAAATCTGGAGCGGAAACTGTGATTGCTGGTTCATGTGAATCATGAACGAATACGGTCATGACCGTCGCTCCTAGGTTAGGAGTCAGAGTATATCACAGTACAGATCACGTACTAAGAGCAGCAAGTCGTAAACTATATAGACGCGAAGAGTAACATGTCTATTAAGGACGGACGCATCCCACTGCTCAATTTTTTGATGCGACCATATGATATGATAAACGACTAATATTATAGGAGGTTTTAATTTATGGCTATTACTGAAGAAACAGTAAAAGAACATGCAAAAGACCCAGCGGTCTTATGTTGTCGAGCAGAAGAAGGTATCGTGATAACACCCGCAAATTTGGAAGACCCAGCATTATTCGCAGATTTAGAAGATTCAGGCTTATTGACTTTACCAGATGACTGTTTAACCATTGAACAAGTCATTGGGGCAAAGTTAACAAAGACACTGGATTCATTAACACCTTTAACGCCTGATGTTGTAGATGGCATCGTTGCGACAGAGGAAAAAGTAGCAGAAGTAGCGCCAATAGAGGCGGCCTCAGCAGTCGAGGTAGCACCTGTTGCAGCGCCGGTAACCAGCGATGTATCGGTCAATCACGGTGTACTTAAATTAAGCATTGCGGAAGGAAAAGGCATTAACCTTGAAATTCCCCTGAGTGCAATCGGAAGTGCTTCGATTGCGCCAGCACCGGTAGCCGTTAATTCGGAGGTTGCACCTAAAGCAGTTACAAGTACGGCAACGGAAGAAACAACGACAAGCGAAGCAAGGCTCATGCGTAGTATTGTTCAGAAACATTTTGAGATTACAGAAGTGATATTTGGGGATGAAACGAAAATCGAAGGCACGACCTTAACGTTACGCCAAGCGGAGTCGCTCTGTGAAGAAGCCGTTGCGCTAGAAGAATTGGTAGAAAAAATGAGCGTGGAAATCATCACGCCAGATAAGTACGATACGTTTAGTGAAACGATCATGGATGTTTCGCCAATTGCGACAAAAGAGGAAGGCTTGCTCGGTGAGGGCGTGACGCGTGTGCTTGATGGCGTTGTGGTTTTGCTGACAGGTACGGATGCAAACGGCGTTCAAATCGGTGAGTTTGGTTCATCAGAAGGAGAGCTTGAGAAGAACATCATGTGGGGTCGCCCTGGTGCACCTGACCGCGGTGAAATTTTGATCAAAATCGAAGTGGTGATTAAAGAGCTTGCGAACATGGAGCGCCCTGGACCATTGGCAGCGCATAAAGCGGCTGATTACATCACAGATGAAGTTCGTAAAGCGTTGAAAGAATTTGAGGGAACAGCCGTTGACTCAAAAGAGATTAGCCAGTACAGAAGGACCGGAAATAAGCGCGTTGTGCTGATCAAAGAAATCATGGGACAAGGGGCGATGCACGATAACTTAATTTTGCCAACGGAACCAGCAGGTACGCTTGGTGCGAAAGCAAACGTTGACCTTGGGAACCTACCGGTGATGCTGTCACCATTAGAAGTTTTAGATGGTGCGATTCACGCGTTAACTTGTATTGGACCTGCTTCAAAGGAGAACACGCGTCACTATTTCCGTGAGCCATTAGTTTTAAGAGCCATGGACGATGAAGAAATTGACGTTGTGGGTGTGATCTTTGTTGGTTCGCCGCAAGCTAATACGGAAAAAGATTACGTTTCTAAGCGTCTTGGGATGATGATTGAAGCCATGGACGTTGACGGTGCTATCTTAACGACCGAAGGGTTTGGGAATAACCACATCGACTTCGCGTCTCACATTGAAGAGATCGGTAAGCGTGGTGTTGCGATTGTCGGCATGACTTACTCAGCGGTGCAAGGTGCGCTTGTTGTTGGTAACAAATACATGGATGCTTTAATTGATCATAACAAGTCGATGCAAGGCATCGAAAACGAAATTCTATCAAACAACACGCTTTGTGAAGAAGATGCCATCCGTGCCTTAGCGATGCTGAAAGCAAAAATGGCGGGTGTGGAAATCAAAGCTGCAGAGCGTAAATGGAATCCGAACGTGAAAGCGAACAACATTGAAGCAATTGAGAAAGCAACTGGCACCAAAATCGCACTAACGGATAACGAACAAGTCCTTGAAAAGAGTAAGAAACGTGCTGAATTGTATGAGAAAGAATAAGGGTAGAAAGTAGGTAAACTTATGGATATGGCTGGCATGGACAAACTCAAATATTTGTCAACTGAGCGCATGTATGAAGGTGTCTTGGTTGAAGTCACAGCAGGATCAGTGACCATTGATTTAAAAGGAAGGTTGGGACAACTCAAAATTCCAAAGCGCATGCTAATATCAGAATACGAACCTGTTGTCGGTCAAGAAGTTGGCTTTGCCATGTCTTATCCAGAGGTGTTAGCCGAGACACCTAATGAACACTACGTCAAGGCAATTGAAGCGTCCGCAGCATTGAAAGAAAAAGCGGCGCTGGAAAAAAAGAAACAAGCGTCATCATGTTAGATGGCGCTTGATACTAAAAGAAAAGGAGCTAGAATGATGAGCTTAACCGTTGTAGAAGGCTTGCAATCGGAAATTTTTGTTCCGATTACGCCTAAATCAATTTTTACCCCTGTAACGAAGCCGTTAAGTGAAATGAAAATTGCGATGGCAACCGCAGCGGGTATTCACTTAAAAACAGATGAGCGGTTTAATTTTGCAGGAGATAATGGATACCGAGAAATTCCAGGATCTGCAAAAGCGTCCGACTTAATGGTCTCTCACGGAGGCTATGACAACGCTGATGCTAACCGCGACATTAACTGCATGTTACCAGTTGATCGTTTAAATGAGCTGGTAGAAACAGGATTATTTAAAGAAGTGGCACCACGTCACTTTGGATTCATGGGTGGTGGCGGAGACCAGACTGCTTTTACAGAAGTCACCGGTCCTGAAATCGCTAAAAAATTAGTAGAAGACGGTGTCGATGCTGTTTTACTAACAGCCGGCTGAGGGACCTGCCATAGAACTGCCGTGATCGTGCAGAGAGCAATTGAGGAAGCAGGTATTCCTACTATTTTAATCGCCGCTTTACCACCAGTCGTCCGTCAAAACGGAACGCCAAGAGCAACGGCGCCATCGGTACCGATGGGAGCAAATGCTGGTGAGCCACTTAACATTCCACAACAAACTGCCATCGTCAAAGATTCACTGGAAGAATTAATCAACATTGTCACACCTGGCAAGATTGTGCCACTTCCTTACGAATACATTGCGCAGATTTAACGTGACGATGTTAGAGAAAAAATTAGTGATTAAAAGTTTTCATGTTAATCAGGTTCAAACAGGTGCTAAAACTAGTCTAGCTAGCGGCGTTTTAACGGTAAACGTGGCTAGTCTAGAACTAGCACCTTTTGCAGCGTTTATTGAAAGCGCTGAAGTTAATGTTATTAATCCTTATCAGCATGACGGCTACGTCAACACGATTGTTGATATCATTCCCATTGCAACCAAAGCATTGGGAACACTTGGCACAGGCATTACGCATACGTTGACAGGTGTGTATGTGTTACTAACAGCGTCGGACACAGACGGTGGGCAAATGACTGCCTTTGGAGCATCAAATGGGATCTTAAAAGAAAAGTTAACCTTCGGGCAAGCGGGCTCGCCTCGCGAAGAGGATGTTATCATTCACGTTGATGTCACATTGAAAAGTGAAGCGTCCTACTTAAGGCAAGCGGCAACGGCGATGCATCAAGCTTGTGACACGTTGATTCAAGATATTCGTGACATGCTAAAAACGTTACCTGGTCATCAGGCAGATGAGCGTTACGATTTCGTGGAAAAAGAACAGACAGCAGGCATGAAAATAAAAGTTGCCATTGTTAAGCAGGTGGCTGGTCAAGGTGCCATGTATGACAATTTGCTTTTCCCTGATGAGCCAAGCGGTGTGGCAGGCGGCATGTCGATTATTGATATGAATAACATGCCCGTGATGTTAACACCAAATGAATATCGCGACGGTGCGCTCAGAGCGTTGACTTAATTAGGGGGGGCGCAATAGCGAAATTAGTGCTAAAGCCAGTAAATTGCACCTTAATGCTTCAAATACGGGTGAAAGGGGTGCAGTCGTGCACCTTAATGTGCTCTTACACAGCAACAGGGTGCAATTCTGCACCTTAATGGCTCCTATGCAAGCAAAAAGGTGCACGCTACAAGTGTTTCGCAATTGTTAAAATAGAGACACCCTGAAAAGGAGGGATACCTGATGGGTATCGGACCATCTACAAAAGAAACAACGTTGCATCATTTTAGAGACCCCTTGCTCGACGTTGTGTCAAAAGACGAAGACATCGATTTGCGTGGTGTGATCATCGTGGGAACGCCGCAAGATAACAAAATGAAACACCTTGTCGGAAATCGCGTGGCAACGTGGTTAGATGCGATGGGATGTGACGGCGCGATTATCTCCGCAGACGGCTGGGGAAATTCAGACGTTGATTATGCCAATACGATGAAAGAAATTGGCGATAGAGGAATGAGCGTTGTGGGGCTGAAATTCATTGGTAAGCAAGCCGCGTTTGTTGTACAAAATAAATACACAAACTTGGTGGTTGATTATAACAAATCCGCGAAGGGTGTTGAAACAGAGGTTGTTTGTGAAAACAACGTCACTGAAATGGATGCGCGAAAAGCACTGGCTTTTTTGAAATTAAAAATAAGAAGAGATAAACCATGATAATGGCATGTTAAACCAGGCACTAACATATAGTTTCCTAGGGGTGATTTTGTAACGAAGCGGCATCTGCTAATGCCTATCCTTAAGAAACTTATTTTAATTGGAGGTAAAAAGATGACAGATAGCAAATTAATAGCAGCATTAACCTCATTTCCGATGGACCCCAAGAAGCAACTATTTTCAGCGATTGATTCGCACACTGGTGGTGAACCCGCTAGAATTATCCTGACCGGATTACCGGAAATTCCTGGGAATACAATGGCAGAAAAGAAACAGTATTTGCATGATAACCTCGATACATTAAGAACAACGTTGATGCACGAACCACGCGGGCACAATGACATGTTCGGCGCCTATTTCTTGCCACCAACGGTACCAGAAGCAGAGCTTGGCATTGTATTTATTGACGGGGGTGGCTACCTAAATATGTGCGGGCACAATACCATTGCGGCAGTGACCGTGGCACTTGAGACGGGCATCATTAAAGACGAAGGTCGTGACACACAGGAAGTGATCCTTGACACGCCTGCTGGTTTGGTCACAGCGACGGCCTATTTCGATGAAGACCGCGATGTTTATGAGGTTTCGTTTGCGAACGTCGAATCGTTTTTGTATAAAGAAAACGTGGCGATTGAGGTAGACGGTATTGGAGAGGTCACACTTGATGTTTCATTTGGTGGTAGTTTCTTTGCTATTTTGGATGCGAAACAGCTTGGCTTAACCGTAACGCCTGAAAATGCATCGAAAATTTCGGCTTTGGCGATGAAGATTATGCATGCGGCGAACGAGCAGATCGATGTGCTACACCCGACGCTCACGCACATTAAAACCATTGACTTAGTAGAGATTTATGATCAACCAACTCATCCAGAGGCTAACTATAAAAACGTAGTGGTGTTTGGGGAGGGACAGCTTGATCGCTCGCCATGTGGAACCGGAACCAGTGCAAAAATGGCGACTTTACACGCAAGGGGTAAGCTGAAATTAGGCGAGCCGTTTGTGTATGAGAGCATTTTGGGGACGTTGTTTAAGGGGGAGATCATTGAGGAGACGGAAGTAGCGGGAATTCGGGCAATCGTTCCTGTGATTGCAGGCTCTTCTTATATTTACGGGTATAATAATATTATTGTTGACCCGAAAGATCCGGTGAAAGACGGGTTTATGTTGAAGTAAAAAATACTACTGTACTTTTGAGTTAGAATTTTGTATAATGTAAGCATTAATGTGTTTCAATGCAAGGTCGCCTGTTAAAGGCGAACCAAAATTAAAAGGGTGATTACAGAGAGTAATTGTCCAAGAGGAGGAAAAAGTTTATGGATCCAATTCAAATTTTATTAATTTTATTAATTCTTTTCGGGGCTGCTTTTACCGTTGTGTTCTTCATGGATGTTATGAAGCATAAGGATGAGAAAGTACTTGGTGAAGGTGGACAAGAAATTAAAGGAAACCTCATCATCAATGCTTGTATCGGTGCTGTAACAAACTTCTTTGATACAGTAGGGATCGGATCGTTTGCTCCAACAACGTTCTTGTTCAAAACAACGAAAACCGTAGACATCGGCGTTGTGCCAGGAACACTGAACGTGGCGCATACGATACCAGTTGTCTTCATGGCATGGTTGTATATTGGGTACGTTGAAATTGATGCATTGACGTTGTACCTTCTTATCGGATCTTCAGTTATCGGTGCTTGGTTAGGTGCAGGGATTGTAGCGAAGTTTAACAGACGTACCATTGTTGGTGTTGTCGGTGCTTCTTTAATCGTTGTTGCTTTAATCATGTTCCTTAGAACGCCAGCATCTGGGCTCTTAATCGGCTTGGAAGGTTCAACGTTTATGTCTGGTCCTGGTATCGTTAGATGGAACACAGCAGAAGCAGCAACATTGGGATTAACGGGTGTTCGCTTAGTCATCGGGGTTATCGGATTCTTTATCCTAGGTGCTTTAATGACAGCTGGTGTGGGGCTTTACTCGCCTGCAATGGCACTAGTATTTATGCTTGGGCTAGCACAACCAGCAGCATTCCCAATCATGATGGGTGCATGTGCGTTCTTAATGTCAGTTGCTGGTATCAAGTTCGTTAGAGAAGGAAAGTATGCAAGAAAGCAATCATTAGCGATTGCGCTTGCGGGTCTTCCAGGCGTTTGGCTAGCATTTAACTTCTTCCGTCATTTGAGTGGAAACATCAACCAGCTTATTTATGTGGTTGTAACGGTTGTAACGATCACTGGTATCATGATGTTAATGGAGTACTTCAAAACTGGGAAATCGGCATAAGAGAGAAAATGCAAAAGGCGTTCGTGGCTTAGGTCGCTGCGCCTTTTTACTTTGAGAAGAGGGAGCGTGGCTTGAATGAAATTTAGAACTGAAACGTTTGTGACAAAGGCGTTATACCAGGGTTTGGCGAATCCGAAGCAGTTAAGGCGAAACACGGCGTTTTCGTTGATGATCATTGCGATCATTCCTGTTTTGACCATTCCATCATTGCTGGATGCGACCTCGCCTAGGTCGGCGGGCTTTGATCTGTTTGGATTGATCTTAGGATTTATAGGGGTGTTGATTTTGCAGTTGCCGAGGTTGACAGTGAGGCGTGGAATCATGGTTGCAGAAGCATCAGGAATTTTAGATACGTGGCAAACTGTGGCCTTTTCAGCGGAAGGGGTGCTTAAAAATGAGGTTAAGCTGATTCCTTACAGGGACATACTGGCGATTTTAGTGATGCCGGATATGTATTTACTGACGAGTAAAGGGGCGGAGTGGACGTTTGTTGATAAAGAGGGGCTAGGTTCTGAGGGTTGTCGCAAAGCATTTGAAACGTTGCTTGAGCAGAATTGCCCGCAAGCTAGGTGGACGCAAGCTGCCTAGGGAAAGTGGTAGACATTAAAAAAGGCGTGTGTGATCAATTGTGTGGTTACAGCGCCTTTTTGTGCTTTCAAATCGTGTGCTCGCAGCATAATACAGGTTTTCGATGATTTTTTTGAAATAACCTGTAATTTTGACATCAACTGCGGGTCGAACAGTGTTGGATAAGAGTATTTTGGTGTTTTTGACACTTAATGGATGTCAAAAATAGAAAATAATACAGGTTTTTGATGATTTTTTAAAGAAAACCTGTAGTGCTGCTTCAAGACGAACAAACGGCTTGCCATGTCAGTTTAAAATCTCAACCAGAATCTGAAATATTTAATGTAATGAACGCAAACGAAGAGCATCACTGCGACCCCGATCCACATGGCGATGTCTGCGATGTCCATGAGGAAGTACATGCCGTGACGGTTGCCAAGGAAGTTAGCTGCCATTCTAAAGGCGATGGCGCTGATCACGTAAGGGAAGGTAAAGGCGGCGTAGGTTGGGTAAAATTTGATTTTTAGTAGCTAGAACATCATCAGGCAGACGTAGATGTAGCTTGCTGCCGCGATCGCAATCATCAGGTAAACGAGGTGAGGATTTGCTTGTACTTGCTCTGGTAAGACAAAAGAATTGAAATAGCCGACAATCAAAAGGCTCATCGGTGCAGTGAAAATTGCAACGGTTTTACGTGCTGGCTCTGGAAAGACGCGCACTTTGTTCATCCGAAGAATGACTAACGGTAAGATGGCGAAGTATAGGATCAATCCGACCCAGAATGCGATGTGCCCAATCGTTAAGGCTCCCATAGCTGGAGCAGTCACACTTGCTGTGACGATCCCTACGCCAGCAATGAACCAGCTTGGAAAGACGGTGCCAAGTTGAAAGCCAATCACGAAGCGCTGGGTAAACACCAACATAATGATCACGTGAACGGCAATCGCAACGTACCAAATGGCCAAGGCAACGCTAGGAATATGTGGCCTTATATAAGTGCTTAGTAGCATCACCGCCATCGTTGCCGTCGGCAAAACACTGAGTGGGACGGGTGTTTTTAGTTCCTCTTTGGCATGGCCGCTATCAAAAATAAGTTTCATCGCAAAGATACCTAGCACAAATAACGATAACATACCGCAGATATACCTGACGGTTGGTCCGAATGGTAACAATAATAAATTTCCAAGTGCAGCAAACGCTAGGGCAATGCCGGGTGTTGCCATCGGGATAGATTTTATAAATTTTTTCATTTAGCGCACCTCCACGTCGTTATAAATAAGCTTTAGATTAAGCTCTCTGGCGATCAATTCAGCGGTTTTAGCTGCCATCTCACCCGTAAAAGCGACGCATTGCTTTTTGTGTTCGCCGCTTAGCAGGTCCATGCCTTTGGTGTGAATGTGGCAACAGAGTGTGCCTTGGTGGTTCTTTCTAAAGCTATCTTGCAGTTCATGAGCGAGTTCCATGCTTTTTGAGCCTGTGCCATCGGCTGATTTTTCGTTACCAAAGAAATAGCCGAGTGCGATCACGGCACCTGAAATGGCACCGCACATGCATTTTGAACGTCCGACGCCGACTGGAAAGCCAGAAGCCGTGGCGATCAATGCTTCGGGCATGCTGGGATCAATGTTTTTTCTAATGGCAGACATAATGGCTTCGGAGCAATAGAAGCCACCGATTCTGAAAACTTCTTCTGCATCGTATTGGACTTGTTTAATACTCACTTCTTTTTTCATTTTGGCGCACCTCCTAGGCAATAACCTTCAAGTTGAGTTCTCTGGCGATGATTTCAGCGGTTTTAGCTGCCATGTCACCGATCATACCAACGCATTTTTCTAGCCGCTCGTCCTCTTTGGCATCTTTTCTAAGAATGCGACAACATAACACTTTGTTCTTACCTCGAAAACTATCTTGTAACTCATGAGCAAGCGACATTGTTTTTAAGCTGTCCGGATCGGTAGGGGTCGTTGGGAAGGTTCTTCCGAAGTAGTATCCCAGACAAAGCACAGCAGCAGAAACGGTGCTGCACATGCATTGCGACCGACCGACACCCACAGAAAAGCCTGATACCGCTGGGATCAACTCCTTGGGCATGGTTGGATCAACGTGCTGGATGATCGCATGCACCACTGCTTCCGCGCACTGGAGCTCTCCGGTGCGATAAATTTCTTCTGCACCTTGCCGTACTAGCGCGATGCTAATTTCTTTGTTCATAACTGTTGCCTCCTTTTTAAGCATGCAAAAAGACGCTGATCCTTGTCATGAAGTTATTTGCGACATCACTAATAACGCAAATAACGATTCAGACCTCAGCGTCTTTATACGAGCTATAAAAAGAGCTAGGCGATCTTGTTAAATGCGCAAACGTAATTTTGACTGAAGCTCACGGCTTCGCATATCGTTTGATCAATTCATGTGACTGTGCTTGATAAATAACATATAGATCGCCTTCCTATACTTAGATTTTAGTATCTGCCGCCATTTTAGCACACGCTTTCATAAATGTCAATACACCCTTTCGGGCTGTACGTTGCTTATGATAGAACAGCGTGTATGAGAATGGTAGTATTATTCAATTTCATTTTCATTGTCAGAGGCTTTAGCAGGCTGATTGTGAATTCGACCTGCGATGATGAGCATCGTTATAAAGAGTATTAAAAATATAAAAAAGATAGAAATAAGCTCGAGAACGATGACGTCTCTAAAGTGATAGGGGAGATTATACAGATATATCCCATCAATGAACACGGTTTGAAGGGCTCTTGAATAGATCCAAGGGAAGATGATAAAGAGATGATTCAAGATACTTACAATCAAAACAAGAGCCGTCAAAAGGCTAGAGAAAAGGGCAAGAGTAAACTGACGGGAAGAGATGTAATGATGCAAATCTTTAGGGGGATCATCGAAATGGCTTGGGTGCATGAGCACAGTAAAAACAAAGAAAATCAGTGTAAAAATTGTCATAATAGCGAGGAGCCAAATTTCCACATGAAAGCCTGCGATAAGTATAAACACTGATAAAAAAGCACTAAATAAAATTAGCAGGCGTGAGTGATAGGGTTTTTGGAAAAAAATGGCGTAACCTTTTAACTTCTCATAGACGGGTACAGTGTTCGATGTGAAGAGCACGTCTCTTAACTCATCAATATCTCCAAACTGGTTTGATACAATCTCAAATGCCTTGTCATCCGGCGTACCACTGCCTACTAAATCCGCATACTTGTCTTCCATTGAGGCCAAAATATTTGCTTTAATAGTTAAACTTTCTTCTGTTGCTGGAAAGTTCTGAAATTGGACTTCCACGTAATCTTTTAGTCTATTCATTGGTCTACCTCCTGAATAAATCGGTTAATGACATTCTTGGTCAATACCCATTCGCGACATTTTTCTTGGTAATACTGGGATCCTTCGGCTGTCATTTTATAATACGTCCGTTTACGCCCATTAGTCTCTGTACCTGAATAGGATGAAATGTACCCATTTTTTTGTAGCCGTGCAAAAGTAGAATAGAGCGTTGTTTCTTTCATCACATAGTCGCCATTTGTTTGCTTTTCAATCTGCTTACTGATTTCATAGCCGTAAGAATCCCCTTGTTTTAACATATAAAGAATGATGGTGTCGTTGTAACCACGAATAATATCACTGCTAATCAAATGCCTCACCTCCGAGTCGAATACTACGTCTGATGAAGTAATCATAACATAATTACTACGACAAGTAAAGTAATTTTTGTGAATAATTATTTTGAACAATGACCTGCCAATAAAAACGATGCAAAGTCGTTGTATTTTTCGTAGAAATTGGGTACAATGGTAAGCACTATGCTAGTATGGGTGAGGGAACGAAAATGAGTAAAAAAGATTTGATTATTTGCGGCGGGTGCAACGCCAAGATTGGTCCGGGGAATTTAAGCAAACTACTAAACAATCTGCCCAAGCAGCAAAACGAACAGCTACTGGTTGGGTTTGATTCGTCAGACGATGCGGCGGTTGTGCAATTAAGCGAAGACTTAGCTTTGGTGCAAACCCTCGATTTTTTCCCGGCGATGGTGAGCGACCCGTATTTGTTTGGCAAGATTGCCGCGGCCAATGCGCTTAGCGATGTGTATGCGATGGGCGGCGAGGTGATTTCGGCCCTTAATATTGTGTGCTTTCCGGAGCAAGATGACCTTGCCATCCTCGGTGAGATTCTGCGGGGTGGGGCTGAAAAGGTCGCGGAAGCTGGTGCCATCCTTGCCGGTGGGCATTCGATTCACGATGCGCAAGCGAAATACGGGCTGTCGGTCACGGGGAAAGTGCATCCCAAGCGTATTTGGCAAAACAATGCACCGCAAAATGGGGACTGTTTAGTGTTGACAAAAGCGCTCGGGGTTGGGATCGTCACGACCGGGTATAGTGTGGGCGAAATCGGTGAAGAAGCGTTTACAAAAGCCGTCGCCTCCATGGAAATGCTGAACAAAACTGCCGCAGAGGTTGCAAAAACATTTACTGTACATAGTTGTACGGACGTCACGGGCTTTGGCCTGCTCGGGCATTTATCGGAGATGCTAAACGGCAAGTTATCAGCCGAGCTTAACGTGAAAAACATCCCCGTTTTGCCAGGTGCTTACGACGGTGCAAAGGAATTTCTCATCACCGCCGGCGGCCAACGCAATCGCAATCACTTAGCGGGAAAAGTCACCTTCACGTTTGACGACTTTGCTTTTGAAGAGCTAATGTTCGACCCGCAGACCTCGGGCGGCCTATTATTTAGCGTGCCCGAAGCTGAACTAGAAGCCTTTCTAGCAGACTTGGAGAAAAACGCAGTAACCGCCAGTTTTATCGGCCGAATCACTGGCAAGCAAGCATTTGAAATCATCGTTAATGATTAGAAAAGGACGTGTTAAAGATGTTTAAAATTGATGCCATGGGCGACGTGTGCCCACTTCCTGTTATAAAAGCAAGAAAAGCGTTGAAAGAGCATGCTCAAATCTTCATTACCGTTGACAATGAAATCTCGACCCAAAATCTTTCGAAGATGGCCACGCAGTTAGGGTTACCCGTTGAAGTTGGAAAAGAATCGGCTACTTCTTATCGCGTTTACATAGGCGCTGGTGACAAAGCGGTCGAAGTTGCCCCATCGGCTCGCGTTGCTACGGATGATTACGTGGTGGTCATTAACGCGCAAACGATGGGCGTTGGGGACGATCAGTTGGGCTATGCACTGTTGAAAGGATTTACCTACAGTTTGGCCGAGCAAGACACCCTCCCGAGCCACGTCCTCCTTTATAACGGCGGTGTTCATTTGTCGGTGGAAGGCTCAGAAGTGCTGGATGATCTAAACGCGCTCGTGACGGCCGGGGTTGAAATCTTGAGCTGTGGCGCTTGCTTGGATTTTTACGGGCTGACCGAAAAACTAGCCGTTGGCGAAGTGACGAACATGTACCGCATCGTGGAGCTGATGTCGCAACATCACGTGGTGCGTCCATGATCAACGAAAGTTACTATTTAATTGCGTTTGCTTCAACCCATGCTGCCTTGCGTGCGGAAGCCTTTTTTAAAGCGCACCGTATAACGATGAAGTTGATCCCGTTGCCAGCTGTGATTTCGGCTGGTTGCGGGTTTGCGATTAAACTGGCAATCGGCGAGGTACAGGCTGCTTTACCTTTGCTTAAGCATGCCACGTTTGAGGCAGCACAGTTTTATCAGATAAAAAAAGAAAAAGGCGAAACCATCGCCGATAGTTGGGTGATTTGATGGAAAACATTGTGATTGGAACAGCAGGACACGTCGATCATGGCAAGTCGACGCTCATTAAAGCTTTAACCGGGATTGAAACCGACACCACCACCGAAGAAAAAGAGCGCGGCATGTCCATTAACATCGGCTTCGCTTATTTTGATTTGCCAGGCAATCGCCGCGCTGGCATCGTCGATGTCCCGGGGCATGAAAAATTCATTAAAAACATGATGGCCGGCTTAGCCGGTTTAAATTTAATCTTACTCGTCATCGACGTGAACGAAGGCATCATGCCACAGACTAGGGAACACATCGACATCCTTCAGTTACTAGGAGTGAAAGATTACATCGTGGTCTTATCAAAAATTGGCACCGCAGACGAAGAACTCATCGAGCTAGTAGCCGATGATATTACCCAGCAATTCAAGTCGACGCATTTAGCAGACGCACCGCTTATCAAAGTCGACGCCATCGACGGCACGGGCATTGAGGAACTAAAAGCAAAGATTGACGAAAAAAGCGGGGTCATTGAGCAGAAAAACACGCTCCTTCCTGCGCGCATGCACGTGGATCGCGTGTTTACGATGAAAGGCTTTGGTACCGTCGTGACCGGGACACTTATCGAAGGAAAAATCAACGTCGGCGATGAGCTAGGCGTTTACCCATCGGGCATCCGAGCAAAAATCCGGGGCATCCAAGTTCACAGTAACAAAGCAGAAACGGCGTTTGCTGGGCAACGTGTCGCACTGAACTTATCTAACGTGAGTGTCAATGAGATCGCGCGTGGCGACACCTTATTTGCGGCGAATGGGATGCAGCCAAGCTGGATGTTTGATGTGAAAGTGAAAGTATTGCCGCACGCGAAAGATGGGATCGGGTTATGGGACCGGCTCAGGATTCACATCGGAACCCGCGAAGTGTTATGCCGTGCGGTGCCCTTAGGCGTTGATCAGATTTCAGCCGGTGAGGAAGGCTTTTTGCAACTGCGGCTCGAAGAACAAGCGGTGGCCATTCAAGGGGATAAATGCATCCTCCGACAGTATTCGCCGATGCACACCATTGCCGGTGCGGTGATGTTAGACGCTAACCCGGCTAAACACAAGCGATTTAATGAAGAACTGTTGACGGGATTAGCCATCAAAGAAAGTGGCAAGCCGGAAGATTTGATCCTTGACTTCTTATTAAAATCGTCCCAACTCTTCACAACGCTGGCAGATATCACAGCGTATATGGGTCATACTAAAGAAGAATGTGAAACTTGGATTCAGGCGTTATTACAAGCAAATCAAATTGTGCAAACACAAACCGCCTACCTTCACGCCGGGAAATACGACCATCTCAAACAGGAAACCATCAACTATTTGGATCGTTATCACAAGGATTACCGCTTGCGACCTGGGATGCCAAAAGAAGAGTTGCGCTCGAAATTCCCACAGATTGCCAAAGGCAAAGCGTTTGACCTGTTACTGGCAAAATTTGAAGCTGATAACGTCATCAAAACCGGTGATTTCATTTCACTGGCTGATTTTGAAATCAAATATAACCCGCACCAGCTCAAAGACAAAGCGACCATTGAGCAACAGTTGAAAGCATCCCGGTTCACACCGCTGGCCATTGAAAGTCTTACCCATGGCAAGCAAGAGCTACGTGAATTGATCGAATCCCTAAACGGGCACTCGCTGATTCGCTTGGATGACGATACCGTGATGGATCAGGCTCACTACGAACAAGCGGTTGTCAAAGTAAAAGATTTTATTAAAACGAATAACAGCATGACGTTGGCTGATTTTCGCGACATGCTAAGCTCAAGTCGCAAGTTTTCCATGATCATTTTGGAGTACATGGACAAAGAAAAAATCACCCGCCGCGTGGACAATACGAGGGTGCTTTATTAAGGAGGAACAGGATGTATTATTTTGACCAAGCTGCAACGTCACTCAAAAAACCGCAAGCCGTTGCCGATGCGATGTACGACGCCATTGCCTCAGGCACCATTGGCAACCCAAGCCGAGGCGGTCACGCTGCAAGCATTCACGGTAGTCGGATTATCTTTCAAACGCGTGAAAAAATAGCCGAACTGTTAAACGCTTCAAACTACGACGTCGTCTTAACCAAAAACGCCACCGAAGCGCTCAATTTGGCGATCAAAGGCCTGTTTGGTAGCGGCGACCACATCGTCACAACGGTGCTCGAACACAACTCCGTCCTGCGCCCGTTATACGAACTCGAAGCACAAGGCGCCACCCTCGATTTCGTCACCTTTGACAAAGAAACCGGTGTGTTAAACTACGAAGAATTCGAAACACTCATCCATCCAAAGACAAAAGCCATTGTGGTAACCGCCGCTTCAAATGTGACCGGTGTTGTCACAGATTTGAATTTTCTAAGCAAGCTGTGCCGTCAACACGATTTACGGCTCATCGTCGACGGCGCTCAAGCCACGGGGTTAGTTGAGATGAACCTTGACGAACTTGGCGTGGACGTTTACTGCTTTACCGGGCACAAAAGTTTATACGGCCCGCAAGGCGTAGGTGGCATGTGTGTTAAAAAAGACGTGAGCATTCGCCCGGCTTATTCGGGTGGCAGCGGGACAGGAACGTTCTCCAAAACACATCCCACTAGCATGCCAGAGCGGTTAGAAGCGGGAACGCCGAATGCGCACGGGTTGGCGGGCCTATTGGCAGGCGTCGAACACGTGTTGGCACAAGGAGCCGCTCATCTGGGGCAGCAAGCTTACGCGTTAGCGCGCTATTTCTATGATCACGTTCAGTCGTTGCCGGGCGTGAATGTCTATTTCGAACCGCAAGAAAAGTTGAGCACCGGGGTGGTCGCCTTAAACATTGCCAACGTGGATGCCGCTGAATTTGCTGTGCTGCTGGAAGATCAGTACCAGATTTTGATTCGAGCCGGGGCTCATTGTGCGCCGTTGGTTCACACGTTCTTTGGGACAAAAGAGCAAGGGATGATCCGGTTTAGCTTTTCAGCGATGAACACAGAAGAAGAAGTCGCGTATGCCATTCGCGTGATGAAGGAGTTGATGAGTCATGGATAAGCAGTTGTTTACTAGTATCCCCTCCGTTAATGCGTTGTTGCAGTCGGAAGCCGGGCTAGCTTTGATCGCCCGTTTTTCGCATGCCAGTGTGGTAGAAGCCTTTCGTGTGGCGATTGATCGGCTGCGCCAAGGTGCCTTTAGCGTGGCACATGTGGATGACCTTGCGGCAGCTTTGACCGGGGAAGCGCAGGTGTTCTTGGTTGAAAAGTTCGCGCCCTCATTAACACGGTGCATCAATGCGACCGGAACTGTGATTCACACTAATTTGGGTCGTTCAAAATTAAGCCCTATTGTGTTGGAAGAACTTACCAACGCCGCCTTTGCTAATACCAATCTGGAATACAACTTGGCTTCAGGCGGTCGCGGTAGTCGTTATCAGCACCTCGAAGCCGTCTTGTGCGAGTTGACCGGGAGTGAAGCGGCGCTTGTCGTGAATAATAACGCAGCGGCGGTGATGTTAGTGCTCGACACGGTGGCAAAGGCGCGTGAAGTCGTTGTCTCACGGGGCGAACTCGTCGAAATCGGTGGGTCTTTTCGGATCCCTGACATCGTCGAACGTTCGGGCTGCTGTTTAAAAGAAGTTGGCACAACCAATAAAACCCATCCGGACGATTATGCCCGTGCGTTGGGTGATCAAAGCGCCGCGATTTTAAAAGTGCACACGAGCAATTACAAGATTTCCGGGTTCACCAAAGAAGTAGACGTGGCTGAACTCGCGGCTATTGCCCGGGAAAACAACGTCCCTTTGATCCACGACATGGGTAGCGGGATGCTCATTGATTTGCAAAAGTTCGGGTTGCCTTACGAAATGACGGTACAGGACAGTTTGGCAAGCGGGGCTGATATCGTGACCTTCAGCGGTGATAAAGTGCTAGGCGGGCCGCAAGCCGGGATTATCGTGGGGAAAAAGACGTACATTGAGGCGATGAAGAAAAATCAGCTGACGCGGGCTTTGCGCGTGGATAAAATGACCATCGCTGCGCTTGAAGCGACGTTGCGACTTTACTACGATGAAGCTTTGGTATTGGCGGAGATCCCGACTTTGGCGATGTTGACGGCCAGTTTGGCGGCATTGGAACTGAGAGCGGATCAATTAATCAAAACACTAGCGCCGATTAGTAGCGCTAGTGTTGAAATCGTCGACACGCAATCGCAAGTCGGCGGTGGTGCTTATCCCGGTGAGGAGATTGCCTCCAAAGCGGTGGCAATTTCGATTGCTGGGCTGAGTGCAAATGAGTTGGCAGAGGCCTTGCGCCGTGCGAGTGTCCCGATCATTTGTAAGATTCGTCATAATCGGTGTGAATTAGATGTGCGCACGATTGAAGCTGACGAATTTGATGTTATCGCTGAGGCGCTTCGTGAGATACTGGGCTGAGTTATGCAAGAGGGAAAGAAGAGGTTCAGAACCGTCATACTTTTACGGAAATAGCAAAAATAGTGAAGGTTTTTCTCAGCCGAGGCACTGAAAGCGTCACATTTTCACGGGAAATGATGAAAATAGTGAGGGTTTCTCTCAGCCGAGGCACTGAAACCCTCATGCTTTCACACGAAATAATGAAAATAGTGAAGGTTCAACTGTTCTATTCAATTAAAACTCCCACTGCAGTGCGTGAAAACACACATTGCAATGGGAGTTTTAATAAGCTATGTTTATCTATTTTAAGTTAACGCATCGTACTGTGCTTGTACAAAGTCTTTCAGATCAGCTAATGCCACGTCTTGTGATTCACCAGTTTGACGGTTTTTAAATTCAACCATGCCTTCGGTGATACCTTTACCGATGGTCAATCTAATTGGCAAACCAATTAAATCAGCATCCTTAAATTTAACACCTGCACGCTCATCACGATCGTCAATGAGGACGTCGAACCCTGCTGCTTTCATATCAGCGTATACTTGCTCGGCTGCTGCTAGTTGCTCAGTGTTGTTCACGTCAACCGGAATCACGTGGAGATCAAACGGTGCCAAACTCTTCGACCAAACAATCCCATTCTCGTCGTTTCTCTGCTCCAGGGCTGCCATCATAATACGGCTAACCCCGATGCCGTAACACCCCATGATATAAGGCTTTTGCTCGCCGTTCTCATCAAGGAAGAAGCCGCCCATTGACTCCGAATACTTCGTTCCAAGCTTAAACACGTGCCCAAGCTCAATCCCTTTCGCGTGCTTCACAACGCCGACACCGTCTGGTGATGGGTCTCCGACTTGCAGGTCATGCACTTCAATGTTGGAAGCGAAGGTCCCTTCTTCGTTGTAAACGATCGTGTCTTCCCCAACGTCTGCGATCGCCATGAATTCAGCAGATCCTGAACCACCCATTTGTCCGTTATCCGCTTCGATCATTCTAAAATCAAGACCACAACGTGCATAAATGTTGTTATACGCTTTAACAAACCCGTTATAAGCTTCGTCTAAACACTCGTCGGTGGCATGGAAACTATACGCATCCTTCATAATGAACTCGCGACCACGCATTAAACCAAAGCGCGGGCGTTGCTCATCGCGGAATTTCGTTTGAATTTGATACACGCTAAGCGGTAATTTTTTATACGAATTCAAATATTCTTTTGCTACCGTGGTAACAACCTCTTCGTGCGTTGGCCCCATCGCAAAATCGCGACCGTGACGATCTTTCATCCGCATTAATTCATCACCGTAAACGTCCCAACGTCCACTTTGATCCCATAATTCTTTCGGGTGTAGCACTGGCATAAACATCTCAACGCAATCAATCGCTGCGTGTTCTTCTCGGACAATTGTTTCAATTTTCTCTAAGACGCGTTTCCCAAGGGGCAAAAACGTGTAAATCCCTGCAGCCACTTGTCTGATAAGCCCTGCTCTTAGTAGTAATTGATGTGATACGATTTGTGCATCCCCTGGCACTTCCTTTAAGGTTGGAATAAACGCTCTTGTTTGTTTCATCTTACAACTCTCCCTTTTCTAAATGTTACGGATAATTATAGTATACTTGTTAGCAAAAGTCTATCACTTTATCAGTAAAATTAAAAAATTCTCAAGTTTGATCGCCTAGAAAAACAAAATAAGAGAAGAGGTGTAAGAAATGAAGGTGCTCGCCTGTGTGGCGTGAGATTTAGTGCCAGAAAAAAATAGAAAAAATTTTCATTGTGAAAGTTGATTTTATGTGCAAAATTGGATATACTTATAGTTATACTCAAAACAGTCAAAAAAACGTCAACTCAGATGCGATGAAAAGGTGGTGTAGCAGTGCAATTTCTAAATGATTTATTATACACGTTTACGAACTTAACACTCCTTGAAATTTTGCGTTGGATTTTTGACGTTTACCTCGTGTGGATCATTATTTATTTGATTTTCAACCTAGTCAAGTTAAACGTGAGGACGATGCAGCTGCTAAAAGGCGTCCTGCTAGTTCTTTTTCTCAACTTAATGAGTGAGATGCTTGAACTGGCCGCTTTGAAGGCTTTAGTGGACATCGTCATGGATTGGGGCTTCCTTGCTTTGATCATCATCTTCCAGCCTGAATTGCGTGGCGCATTGGAGAAAATTGGCCTTAACACAGCCAAGAGCTCGGAGAAAAAAGGCAAAGAAAAAATCGTGGACACACTTTGCAAATCGGTTGCTTATTTGTCAAAGCGACGCATCGGTGCCCTGATCGTTATTGAACAAGAAGTAAAATTAGACGAATTTACAACCTCTTCAACGTTGATGGACAGTAAACTCTCGTTTGAGTTGTTAAACACCATCTTTGTCCCAACAACACCTCTGCATGACGGAGCCGTCATCATTCGCAACGAGAATATTTACTGCGCGGGTGCTTACTTACCGCTCACGACGCGTGAAGACATTAGCAAAGAACTTGGTACGAGACACCGATCTGCGATCGGAGCAAGCGAAATCACCGACAGTATCGTATTAGTTGTTTCCGAAGAAACCGGTACGATGTCGATTGCAAGAAACGGGCGCATCACCAGATTTGAAGAAATCGATAAATTCAAAGAAGCCCTTCAGTCTTACATCTAACACAAGGTCATTGTTGAAAAGGAAAGTAGCATCCCCAAAATTACTGGAATTCGCAAACTAGGGGCGCTGAACTAAGCAAGCAAAGGATGTGACGCGATCATGAAAAATACGATTGAATTTTTGAAAGATATGATTTTAGCGGTCGTCTATCCAGATCGTATTTTAAGCTTGTTTAGAGTTAAAAATTTAGACCAAAACTCCAGCAAGATTCTCGGGAACGATCGACTTGTTAAAGTACTGGCTTTCATTTTAGCCGTCGCTTTTGTCATTAGTGTGAGGTATACGCCAGCGCCATCTTTAATATACACCAGAACAGTGGAAAATGTGCCTGTGGAGGTTCGCATTGACGACGGATACACAGCCTTCGGCAGCCCTATTCCAGCCACCGTTGATGTGGTTTTGAGTGGTAGCCGGGAGCAAATAAATGTGTTTGAGTTGACGAACACGTTGGTCGCTTATGTTGATTTAACGGGCTTTGAAGAAGGTATGTTTCCCAATGTCTTCATTAGAGTAGAAGACCCAGATGGGCAAATAACGGCGTCCCCGACGGTTAATATGGTACCAGGAGAAGTCATCGTGGACCGCATCGAATCGATTGAATTTCCAATTGCGCCACCGCTTCTCGTAGGACTTCCTGAAATCAGTAACCGATTTGATTATCGCATTGAGCCGGAAGAAGAATTTGTCACGCTCACAGGAGCATCAAGATTTTTAGCGGATGTTTTTGTTGTCAGAACAACACTGGATGCGGAAGACGTGCTTGTCGAAAGTGGGAATACCACTTTGGGTGGAAACCTTGTTGTAGATGATGCAGCAGGCGAACCCGTCATGGGCATTGACATCTACCCGGCATCGATTCGCTTTAGATTAGAAATTTTTGAAGTCACCAGAACCATTGAAATCGAAGTGGATAGCACCTTATCGCAAAGGCCAGCAAGATTTCAAAGCATTAGCGTCACAGCAGATCCAACTGAAATCCAGGTCTGGGGCGACTTTTTCGATATGGCGCCGGTGCTAACACTACCAAGAATTAGCTATCACGATCTAGACGATGACGGGCGTGTGAGGGTGCCACTTGCCCCGTTATTACCAGAAGGCGTTTATTCAGAGATCGAAGAAATTGAAGTCATCGTGGTCTATGAAATCTCTCCACCGCCGGAAGAGGACGATGATGACTAATTGGTTGAAAACAATTTCATTTGAAAATGTTTCAAAAACCAATTGACTTCTCATTTGCCCCGTGCTAGAATACTCAACAATTAAATAAATCTTATCGAGAGTGATCGAGGGACAGGCCCGATGACATCACGGCGAACGACCTTAAAGTAAAAGGCACGGTGCCAATACCTGATTGATGAGAGAAGCGGACGTTTGCTATTTTTGGCTAACTTAAACCTTTCTACTTATCAACGGTAGAAAGGTTTTTTAGTTCACAAGGAGGTGCCCAAGACATGATAAAAATTGAACAGGTAAACAAGACGTTCGTCGTCAAAAAAAGAGAAATCCACGCGCTGCAAGCGATCAATCTCGAAATCCATGCGGGCGAAATTTTCGGCATCATCGGTTATAGCGGCGCCGGAAAATCAACACTGATCCGCTGCATTAACTTACTAGAACGCCCAACCACGGGTAGCATCAGCGTCGACGGTGAAGAACTCACTTCTTTAAACGCCAAAGGGATTCGCGAAGTCAGAAAAAAGATCGGGATGATTTTCCAACATTTCAACCTAATGCCCTCGCGTTCCGTGTTAGGCAACGTCTTGTTCGCGCTAAAGAAATCCCCCCTATCAAAAGAAGATAAGCTAAAAAAAGCAACCGATCTATTAGGCTTGGTTGGCTTGTCGCATCGGATGAACGCTTACCCCTCGAACCTTAGCGGTGGGGAGAAGCAGCGCGTGGCGATTGCCCGGGCGTTAGCGAATGATCCAAAAGTGCTGCTGTGCGACGAGGCCACGAGCGCGTTAGACCCGGAAACAACGGCTTCGATCTTAAAATTACTGAAAGACGTCTCGCAGCAACTCCACATCACCATCGTCTTAATTACCCACTCCATGGACGTGATCAAGGAAATCTGTGATCGCGTAGCCGTTATCGAGGGGGGAAGGGTTAAAGAAGAAGGAAATGTTTTAGAGATTTTTTCCAACCCGAAAAGCGATGTGACCAAGCAATTTGTGGCCCAGTCGAGCGGGATTAACAAGGTGTATGAACTCATTGAACAGGACGCCCCGATTGTGGCGCTGGATGAAGATGAGATGTTGATTCGCTTGACGTACTCGGGCGGGACGGCAAAGGATGCTTTGATTTACGAGTTGACGAAAAAGTTTGATTTACGGACGAACATTATTTTCGGGGATATTGGGATTATTCAGGGGACGGCAATTGGGACGTTGGTCGTAAGTTGCTGCGGGAAGCAGGGGGATCGTGAGGCGGCGCTTAACTACATCCAGTCGCAAGGGGTTAAGGTGGAGGTGATGAAGTCATGTTAGAACAATTATTACCGAACTGGGATCGCTTTGGCGGGATGTTAGTTGATGCGACGATTGCCACGTTGCAGATGTTTGGGATTGCCGGGATCATCTCGTTCGTCCTCGGCACGACCTTTGGCGTTTTACTAGTCGTCACGAAAAAAGGCGGTATTTTAGAACAATTATTTATTTACAATGTGTTTGAAAAGGCGATCAATGTGATTAGATCGATTCCCTTCTTGATCCTGCTTGTTTTGCTCATTCCTGTAACGCGGGCGATCATGGGGGTGGCGATTGGCGTAAACGGTGCGATTGTTCCCCTTATCTTTGGGACGGTACCTTTCTTTGCCAGACAAATTGAATCGGCAATATCGGAGCTAGATGGTGGATTGATTGAAGCTTCGCTTGCGATGGGCTTATCGCCACTGGAAATCATCTTTAGCGTGTATCTGCGTGAGAGTATTCCGAGCATTGCACGTGTGACGCAGATCACAGCGATTAACTTGGTGGCGTTAACGACCTTTGCCGGTGCGGTGGGTGCTGGTGGGCTGGGGGATTTTGCGATTCAGTTTGGGCAGAATTTGCGCTTGACGGATTTGTTGTGGGTGACGATTTTGATTATTTTGTTGATTGTGAGTGTGATTCAGGCAGTGGGGAATGTTGTGATTCGGGTGGCTTCGAAGTAGGGTGTGGTGGTGCTTTTGGTTGCTCTTTCGGTGATTAGAATGGAGTGCTCTTTAGTTTGGTTTTTGGGGTGCGCCCTTTCGGTGATCATGATGTGAACGACTCTTTATGATTTTTGGGTCATTGCGTGTGTTTAGTGCTTTGAAGCTACCGCGCGCCCGTGAAACTTGCGAATGAAATTCGCATTAGTTGAACCAGTGCCAAAGCTTGGAAAGTTGAAAACTTTCCGCTTGTGGTGCCTTTTGGCTTACTGGGGTAGTGATTAGGTGTTACCTGCAAGCAGCTAACACCTAATCACTACCTTATATGTTGGGGTGTTGGGTAGATTTAGTTCCTGCTATAGTGTGTTAGTCAAACAAAGACTCTAAAATAGTGAGAAATTGTAGAACGAAAGGATGGGTTAGGATGAAAAAATTAGTTGGATTATTAACAGTATTATTAGTAGGTGTGGTATTAGTGGCATGTGGCGGGTCTGATGACGACGATGTAACGGTTGTTAAGGTCGGGGTTGTTGGGGTATTTCAGGATCAGTGGGATGTGGTAAACGAGGTGCTTTATGATGAGGGGATTCAGGTAGAGTTGGTATTTTTAACTGAGTGGAACTTGCCGAATCCGGCTTTGAATGACGGTGATGTTGATTTAAATGCGTTTCAGACGACGATCTTTTTAAATAATGCGATGGAAACAAACGGGTATGAGTTAGCGATTGTGGGAGAGACGTTTGTGTCGCCGCAGAATATTTTTAATGGGCGTGCTGAGATTCCAGCTGATCACACGCGCACAACGCTTGTTGGTTATATCGAAGACGGGTTTGTTATCGGAATTCCAGATGATTTAATTAACGGTGGGCGTGCGTTGAAGTTGCTTGAAACGGCTGGTATTCTTGATGTGGACCCAGCCGTCGGGTTTTTAGCAACGGTGGCCGATATTACGAATTTCCATGTCGATGTGGAAATTGTTCCGGTAGCAGCCAATACGCTGCCTACTTTGTTGGAAGACTTTGATGTGGCGGTTATTAATAATCCTCAAGCAATGATCAATGGGTTGTCGGCGAATGAGCAAAGCATTTTCAGAGAAAACTCGTTGCACATTGACATTTCAGACGGGCTGATTAACGTCATTGCTGCGCGTGCCGGTTATGAGAACGATCCGGTGTTCCAGCGTATTTTAGAAGTCTATCAAACGCAGGCCGTCGCAGATGTGTTTGCGAATGAATTTGATGGTGCGTTTATTCCGGCGTGGTAAACGCATAAGACATAGAAAAATAAACGCATAAGATATGAATGGTACAATTAAAAGTATCGTTCATATTTTTTTACTTTTAGTTTATTAAAGTAGAACGAATGGGGTATCATTTAAGTATAGAAATGTTGACTTTTTATTGGACATTGACTGTGAAAATTGATACAATAGTAGTGTTTTGTCGAATGGGTAAAAATAACAAAAAAAATGTAACCCTTTAAATGTAAAGATTGGAATGATTTAAATGAGCGAACAAGTTGAGATAATGAGAGAAAATGAAGTTGGTAAGGATAAAAAAAGAAGAAGAAAAAAGAGTCGACGCAGAGTCGTATTACTCGTTTTAGCGATTATCTTAATCCCCCTTGCAATTTTCTTGATAGATTTGTATAGAAGATTAAACATGACATTCGATGAAATGTATCAGCCGCTCAGTGACGCGGTCGTTGATGTGCGAGAGGCAGAAGGTTTGCCACCTATCGCCTTAGGAGATGATCCGATTTCAATCCTAATATTAGGCCTTGATGACGGTCGTTCAGATGCCATGATGGTGGCGACGGTTAATCCTAATTTGGGAACAACCTACTTACTTAGTATTGCGCGTGATACGATGGTTCCGATTTCAGGTCATTGGTCAACGACTAGAATTAATCATGCGTTTGCTTATGGTGGGATTGACATGGCAGTTAATACGGTTCAGGACTTTCTGAATATTCCGATTGATTATCATGTGACGTTACACATGAATGAATTTCCTACTTTGGTAGATTCCTTCGGTGGCGTTCGCGTGTACAACGACACGGTTGAATTTTCAATGGGTGGCTATCATTTTCCGATGGGATATAACGATCTAAGCGGTTCATCAGCGTTTTACTACGCACGCATGCGCTTTGACGATCCACGAGGTGATTTTGGTCGCCAAGAGCGTCAACGCGATATACTAGCAGCCATGATCAACGAAGTAGCGGGCGTGACGGTCATCACACGTTACCAACAAATTTTGGATGCCACTAGCGAAAGCATGTTGACAAACGTCTCACTTAACGAAATGCTGTCGATATCGGTGGGATACAATCGCGCACTAAGAAACATCACAAATTTGACACTCCATGCGCCTGGTCAATTGATAAATGGGATGTATTTAATCCCGATACCAGAAGAACAGCGACTGGAAATGTCTAACCGTTTAAGAGCACACTTAGAACTAGATTAAAAAACAAAGATGAGAGAGGTAGACACACATGAAGAAAGTAAGAAAAGCAATTATTCCTGCTGCAGGGATGGGAACGAGGTTCTTGCCAGCAACAAAAGCAATGGCGAAAGAAATGTTACCAATTCTTGACAAACCAACCATTCAATACATCATCGAGGAAGCCGTTGCATCAGGTATTGAAGACATCATCATCGTAACTGGAAAAGGAAAAAAAGCCATCGAAGATCACTTTGATCATGCGTTTGAATTAGAAGCAAACCTAGAAAAAGCAGGAAAATTTGAATTGCTTGAAAAAGTTAATTGGCCAACGAACTTAGTTGATATTCATTACATCAGGCAAAAAGAGCCAAAAGGATTAGGGCATGCCGTATGGGCAGCACGTAAGTTTATCGGTGACGAGCCGTTTGCGGTTTTACTAGGTGATGACATTGTCGACACGCCAGATTGTGCGCCGGGGCTTCGTCAATTAATGGATCAGTTTGAAAAAACACATTCATCTGTGATTGGCGTACAGACCGTCAAGGAAGATGAAACGCATCGTTACGGAATTGTTGACCCACTTAAACAAGACGGTCGTCGCTACCAAGTAAGAGAATTCGTTGAAAAGCCAGCCCCAGGAACGGCACCTTCCAACTTAGCGATCATGGGTCGTTATGTCTTAACGCCAGAGATTTTCAACTTTTTAGAATTGCAAGAAATTGGCGCAGGTGGCGAAATTCAGTTAACGGATGCCATTACAAAGCTAAATGAAATTCAACGTGTGTTTGCGTATGATTTCGAAGGAACCCGTTACGACGTGGGTGAAAAATTAGGTTTCATCACCACCACCATTGATTACGCCCTAAAAGATGAGACGTTGAAAAAAGACGTTTTGGCCTTCATGGAAGATCGACTAAAAGCCAACAAAGAAAAGACCGAGGTGGAGTAAATGGCAGTTTTAGTTACAGGTGGCATGGGATACATTGGTAGCCACACAGTGGTCGAATTGATCGAGGCTGGTTACACACCGATTGTTGTGGACAATTTAGTTAATAGCAGCGTTGACGTTCTTGAAAACATAAAAAAAATCACGGGACAAATCCCTAAATTTTATCAAACAGATTTGCTTGATCTAGCGGGCCTCGATGCGATCTTTAAAAACGAACGTATTGATTCAGTGATTCATTTCGCTGCACTCAAGGCTGTGGGCGAGTCGGTTGAAAAACCGCTGGCTTATTACAGCAATAACTTAATTGGCACCTTAAACTTGCTACAAACAATGAAAAAATACAACATTAATAACTTTGTATTCTCTTCATCCGCAACGGTGTATGGCATTCCGGAAACCAATCCGATCACGGAAGCTTTCCCGTTAGCCACGACTAACCCGTATGGCGCAACAAAGTTGATGACAGAAGACATTCTACGTGACGTGTGTCAAGCGGAACCAGACCTCAATGTTGCCATACTGAGGTATTTCAATCCAGTAGGTGCCCATAAGAGCGGGTTGATCGGCGAAGCACCAAACGGCATTCCGAATAACCTCATGCCTTACATCACTAAAGTTGCATCTGGCGAATTACAACATTTAAACGTGTTTGGATCAGACTACGACACACCAGATGGAACGGGCGTTCGTGATTACATTCATGTGATCGACTTAGCGGGCGGACACTTAAAAGCCTTGGAGAAACTGAAAGAAAACCCTGGTATTGTCACTTATAATCTCGGGACAGGCAACGGCTATAGCGTGTTAGATTTAGTGAAGTCATTTGAAAAAGCAAATGGCATAGCAATCAAATATCAACTAACTAATCGACGACCTGGTGACATTGCAACGTGTTACGCAAATCCCGATCTAGCGAAAAAAGAGCTGGACTGGGAAGCCAAACACGGCATAGATGACATGTGCGAAGATGCGTGGCGCTGGGAAAAAAATGCCCCTAGAAAGTAATACTTTCTGGGGCATTTTCATTAGTGATATAAGTTTGTTTTGGTTTGATTTTATAGCGCATTCGTGCACGAGCTAGTTGTTTATTTGAAACAGCAAAGGCACTATATGTCAGTAATAAAATGAGAATGAAAGAAACCACCAGGATTAAATAAACGTGTTGCACAAGCATTACCCCCTTTTTCGTCATTTATTAATAGTATGATAGAAGGATTGTTTTTAAGCAATAAAAAAGTGTAAAATTGAAACTTTTTTTACACTAAGCAATGAAAAAATTAACCAAAAATGTAAGACGATGTCTTTTACACGCATCGCTTGTCATTTTTTGTTTGATAATTGTTTCTCACCTTACTGCCACTAGCGATCGTCATCTTGCTCGTAGAGTTTGTTCAAACTACTACTTTCGAGCGCTTCTAATTCTTCAGAAGCTTCAAAGGCAAAGGAAGCGTCGCTCTTTAGAGGTAAGGGATTCCGAGCTAGCGTGTTTTCAATTTGCTTGCGGACGATCATTCGCTGCTCTTGCTTCTGTGAGACGACTAAAGCGCTGTAAACAATGACGACGATGATGGTGGCTGATACGATAATAAAGGCATGGATTCCTGTCATAGTAAATGTGTCTCCTTTTCAATGTGGTTCGTTTTGTGCTTGATTTGATTTTCTAGTATAGGATATGCAGAAATACGTTTAACTATTCATCTCCCCTTATTTCATATTTAACCCTTTAACTTAATATACTGTTTTAAAGCTAGCTATTCACGTTGCAAAGAAGCAGAAAGTAGAGGGTTTCAAATGGCGAATTGGATGAAGTTGATGAAAGATCAAGACTCAGGGTATGAGCGCAACTTAGAATTTTTAAAGGCTTACCGTGAAACGGGTGATGAAGAGGCACTGGAATGGCTCATCTTAAACAATGCCAATTTAGTTCATAAAATTGTCGGTAAGTATCGGACGTTTTATAATCATCGTTTGTCGTACGATGATTTGTTTTCAGTGGGGCTTGAAGGGCTCTTGCGGGCGATTGAGAAATTCGACTTCAGCTATTCAAACAATTTTGCGACTTATGCTAGTTATTGGGTGAAGCAAAGCGTGGTGAGACTCATCTCAGACGAAGGGTTCCCCCTTAAAATACCCGCTCACATTTTTGAAACGATGCAACAGCTCGTCCGTGAAGAACTTGCCTCGGGCGGAAGTCTGAGCCGAAAAGAAGCTTATCAACGGTTGGGCATCAATGCTGAAAAATACGATCTGATTCAACAAGTTCGTGCGCACGTTTTAAAATGGAGCTCGCTGAATCGACCGCTTTCAGGCGAGGACGAAACCGAAGTCGGTGATTTGCTGATTCAGGATGAAAACGTCATCAACCTCACGTCACAAGCAGATGATTTGCCAGATCGCTTCATTGAGCACAATGAACTGCAAGCGGCTATTTCGAAGGGGCTGAACTTTTTAGATGAACGTGAACAATTAATTATTATTCATCGCTTTGGCTTATTTGGCGCTCAAGTAAAGACGCTAGCCGAGATTGGAAGAAGTGCTGGAATTAGTCGCGAACGCATTAGGCAACTAGAAGTACGAGCCATTCGCAAATTAAAAAAAGTGATGCGCGGCTACGAAGATTATATTTAAGAGGTGAAAAGTGATTTTCAACTTTTCACGGCCGTTTCATAAAACCCATTCACGTACAGTCGATCATTGAGAATATCAACTTTTGCAGCATTTTCGCTGTAAAGTTGATATTTTCGAAGATCTTTTTCTTGGAATGTCAACTTTTTTAAATTTCTGAGCTAAAAGTTGATATTTCTTATGTGATGAGCTCAGCATTTAGTTAGATAATGTCAACTTTTATGCGATTTTCGTTGAAAAGTTGACATTATCAAAGGGGTTTTAAGTTTATAATATCAACTTTTTCAGTTTTTTTGATTAAAAGTTGATATTTTTCATGCTATTAGCCCGTTTGCCGAGTGCAAAATATCAACTTTTTCGCAATTTTCTTCGAAAAGTTGACATTCCGTTAAACGGTTTATGAAATGGCATGTCAACTTTTTTGTTGTGTTGCAAATTTTCCCGATAATGTGTTATAATTGTAATTTAAGAATGAAGAGTGGATGGTGGCAAAATAATGGCAGAAAATTCTAATTTTATTAAGACAATCATGAAAGAGGATATAGCGAGTGGGAAGCATGAGACGATCGTGACGCGTTTTCCGCCAGAGCCGAATGGTTTTTTACATATTGGGCACGCAAAAGCAGCGTTAACAAACTATCACTTTGCTCGTGAATTTGGAGGTCGTTTTCACTTGCGCTTTGATGATACGAACCCGGCTAAAGAGGATACTGTCTATGTAGATGCAATTAAGAAAGACCTTGCTTGGCTTGGCGTTCATCCGGACAAGATTTTTTACGCCTCTGACATGTTTGAATTCATGTATGAAAAAGCAACCGAGCTCATCGAAAAAGGCTTGGCCTTTATCGATGAGCTGACGCAAGAAGAAATCCGTGAGCAACGCGGGACGTTAACGACACCCGGTGTTAATTCGCCGTACCGCGCGCGCCCGATCGAAGAGAACCTGAAAATCTTCAAAGAAATGCGCGACGGTGTGCACCCAGATGGCAAATACGTGCTGCGTGCTAAAATCGACATGGCAAGTCCGAACATCAATTTCCGTGACCCGGTGATTTACCGAATTCAGCACATTGAACATCACCATGCGCCAGGCTGGTGCATTTATCCGATGTACACGTTTGCCCATCCCCTAGAGGATGCCTACGAGCACATTACACACTCTTTATGTTCGTTAGAATTCGAAGATCAAAGACCGTTTTACGACTGGGTGATAGCGAACTGTACGGTACCAGCCGTGCCTCGTCAAATTGAGTTTGCACGCCTCCACTTAAAGAACACCGTGATGTCAAAGCGTTACTTAAAAGAGCTGGTTGAAGAAGGCATTGTTGACGGATGGGATGATCCACGCTTACCGACCATTTCTGGGCTTAGGCGACGTGGGTACACACCGGAGGCCATTGTGAATTTTATTCGTGAGTCGGGGCTTTCAAAGGCGAATTCAGTGAGTGATCCGGAGATGTTGGAACATTTTGTTCGCGATGATTTGAAGTTGAAGGCACCGCGGACGATGGCCGTTTTGAAGCCGCTAAAAGTGGTGATCACCAACTATCCGGAAGGTGAAGTGGAATATTTAGATGCTGAAATCAACCCGGAAGTGCCAGAGATGGGCACACGAAAAATCCCGTTCTCGCGGGTGATTTATGTGGAACAAGAGGATTTCATGGAAGAGCCGGTGCCGAAATATCACCGTTTATATCCGGGCAATGAAGTGCGTTTGAAGCACGCTTACTTCATCAAATGTAACGACGTGATCAAGCATGACGATGGGACGATCAAAGAGATTCACGTGACGTACGACGTTGAAACGAAATCGGGCTCTGACTTTAATGCCCGCAAGGTCAAGGGGACGATTCATTGGGTCGACGGGACGCACAACAAACCAGCGGATTTCCATCTGTATGAACCGTTGCTAATTGAGTGTAAAGAAACGGCTGATTTACCGTTTTTGGAGCGTATCAACCCGCATTCCGAGACGATCCTTCACGGCTTTGTTGAGGAAAACATGGCAAATACGCCAGATACCAAGTACCAAATCTTCCGTCACGGGTATTTCAATGTTGATGCGAAACGTTCCAGCGATGACCAACTGTCGTTCAATCACATTGTCTCGTTGAAGTCGAGTTTCAGGTTAAAGTAGCGATGAAACAAAAACGGGTGATGTGCACGGTTAAATACGACGGTTCGAAGTTTTTTGGTTATCAGATTCAGCCAAAAGGACGGACGGTGCAACAAGAAATTGAGCGGGCACTTAAAAAAATATGTAAGACGGAAGTGACGACGCACGCAGCGGGGCGGACGGATTCAGGTGTTCATGCGCTGGGGCAAGTGTTTCACTTCGATGCGCCGATTGACATGGAAGCGAGTCGCTATAAGATGGCGTTTAACAGCCTATTGCCAAAGGACATTTACGTCACCGAAAGCAAAGAAATTGATTCACAGATGCACGCTAGGTTTCATGCGACACGCAAGGAATACCATTACCGCTTATCAACGAATGAGCACGACCCACTCCTGTGCGACTACGTGCATTATCATCGTCGTCAGTTGGATCTAACGAACATGAAAGAAGCGATTACCTATTTTTTAGGCCTTCACGACTTCACGTCTTTCACGGCGAACGTGACGGACATCAACAAGCAGCGGACGATTTATGTGGCTGAAGTGTCAGAAGTATCGGAAGGAGAATATTTGTTTCGATTTGTTGGTAGCGGGTTTATGAAGTACATGGTGAGAATCATGATCGGAACGCTACTCCGCGTCGGGGTGGGGAACATTCAGCCAGAAGAAATACCGCTGATCATCGCAGCCAAAGATCGCAACACTGCGGGGCCGACAGCAAAACCAGAGGGGTTGTATTTACATTCTGTAACTTATGGAGATGGAAAAAATGAAGAATTTTATGATTAACTGTATCATTTTCTTATTTGTGTTTGTGGGAGCCATTATTTTAGGCTGGACTGTGGTGGAAGAAGATGTGATGCGATACTTGACACAGACGGAAATTGTACCCGAGGAATTCGAAGCAAATTTTGAGTACGCGTTGGAGAATGCGGTGTTTGACAACGATTCGATCAGTGCCATTGGTTGGATGGGGTTAGTGCCGTATATCGGTGAAGAAGTGCCGCCAATTGGTGAGATTATGGTGCCGACGGTGGACATTAGGTTGCCGATCTTACACGGTGCAACAAACATAAACATGTCACTTGGAGCTGGAACGCTTGACCCGGACGATCGCATGGGTGAAGGTAACTTCGCATTAGCGAGCCACTGGATGCCGACACCTGGATTGCTATTTGCCTCGTTATACCAAGTAGAAATTGGTGATCCGATTATTTTGCGAGACGCGAATTACTTGTACATCTACGAAATTTTTGAGCACAAAACCGTGTATCCGTACCGCGGAGACGTCTTGCTTGAAATTGAAGATAAAGTTGTTGTAACCTTAGTGACGTGTACACCGGATATGATACAACGTGTCATTATCCAAGGCGAACTCGTTGAGCAAGTGCCGATTGAGGATTTTTTAGCTGGTCTAGTTGAACTAGATGAAGACTTTATTGGTTTAGAGGAAATCACGGAAATTTTAGAGCCGGCGGTGATCGAGTTCCCGTTTGTTCAAGTGGCACTGGTCATCCTAGGTGCGTTGTTCTTGGCATCACTGGTTGTTTTCATTTCAAACACTAGATCAAGAAGACGTAAGAGGCAAGCAAAGGCAGAGGCGAAATAAGCTTCGCCTTTTTTTTTGAGCATTAATTAATGCTCTTTAATGTGATACGAGTTGGTATTAGATTATATTGACAACTGTGGATTTCGCTAGGCACAAGCCATAACGGGCATTCTTCCGTTTAAATATAATAATACTGTAAGCTAAAAAAGGGCTATCGTGCTAGTCAGTGTCTGAAAAGTCAATTACTAGGGATAGCCGTCACCATTTTTAGCACGTTAAAGAGGAGGAATTTGATATGTTTGGACCAAGATGTTTTTCTAGACCACGACCAAGGCCAATGTGTTGTGGCTCACACATGCACGTAGCGCCAATGCCGTTGCCAGCGCCATTACCAGCAGCGCCAATGATGCCAGGGCCGGTGATTCCATTAGGAGGGGCTTGCCAAATCACACACGGAGGAGCGGAAGTCGTTGTAGAACCAGCGCTACTAGCAGCACCAAATATTTTCCATCACCATAAGTGTGTCAAGCACATCCAGCCGGTGATCACACAAGATGTGCATCACTACCATAGCCATCACAAGTACGTGGTTGAAGAGCAGAAGAAAGCTTGCGAAGTCGTTAGTCATGCTCACGGATTATGCGGACCACCAACGACGCAACCAGCACAGCCGTGTTGCGGGAGATAAGCGAAAATTGTGGAGATACAAAAAAGTCTGACAGAACCACTCCTGTGGTACTTCAGACTTTTTAATTAGGATTCAGTTTCAGCTTTTACGAATTTACCAACGATTGGCAATGGTTTTTTCTTACCTTGAATAGCATTGATCATCCCAATGATCATTAACACAAATGGCATAAGATGTACAAGGTTGATCATGCCGATTAAGTAGTAGTGGAAGATGACCCCAGTTCCGTGATGCCAAGATAGCTCCGATACGGTGCCGAACGGACCACCCAGTGGCACAATCGTTCGGAAAAGACCGTCAAGAATGTCTTTAAAGATCACTAAAATCATGAAAAGAACAATGCTAGAAAGCAGTAAGGCGAAAGCCTGCTTAGCGTGGAATTTAGAAAATTTTGATTTGTTGTAGTAGCCAACAATTGCTGGGAAGAAGAAAAAGATATAACCAATGACAGCGACCCATTTGTTCGCTTCTTCGTCTGTTTTTGGCAAAGCTGGGGCTTGAACCGTTTCTGCCGCTTCAACAGTTGAACCGCATAAATGACAGAAGTTTTGTCCTTCCTCAACTGGCGATAGACAGGTTTCACACAAGTTCTCTGCTGCTTCTTCTTCCATCGCAGCAAGCGCTTCTGCTTCAACGGCTGCGGCAATTAGCTCTTCCTCCGTCTTTTGCACATCATCGATCTGTTCCGTTAGCTCTTCTGCTTCCGCTTCGATGACAGCTTGAATCATTTCTTCTTTTACGCTTTTCGGACCTCTTTCAGACCCTTGTTCCCCAGCTGTTAAGTCATTGTCGATTTTGGTATGACACCTTGGGCACTCGCTTTGAGCGTCCGTGAGTGTCAAACCACATTCGGGACAATTTAAAATTTTCATCTCAATCCATCCTTATTATTTTCTAGTTTGCCGATGCTGATTCGTTAAGGCAAGTATGTTCTATGTAATATTTTTGCTATTTTTGATATAAGTTGTCAATTTGACCAATTTCATTATATAATTTTTTTTAGAAAAATGCAACTTTTAAACACAATTCCTTTCTAGTGTGGTATAATGAGGCCATATTTTAAGAATAGAAAGAGGAATTTTTGTGAATCTACAACAACAAATTTTAGAAAAAATTAAATCGTACGATAAGATCGTGATCCATCGTCACATTAGCCCTGATCCTGATGCGTTAGGTTCAACGCTAGGGTTTAAACAATTAATTCAAGATAATCTAACCGGCAAAGACGTTCGTGTCGTGGGCTATCAAGAAAAAAACCTTGAATGGTTAGGAAAAATGGATGCGGTAGAGGAAGCTTTTTATCAAGGGGCACTTGTGATCGTCATGGACACGGCGAATTCGGTGCGCATTGACAATAAAAACTTTAGTAAAGGCGCCTTTCTCATTAAAATTGATCACCACCCAGGTGAGGATCATTATGGCAATCTGAATTTTGTTGATACGACCGCAGCATCGGTGTGTGAGATGATCACGCATTTAGCGCTTGGGTACGGCTGGACATTTTCAGAGGAAGTGGCGATGCTCCTTTATTCGGGGATCATTTCTGACACGGGCCGCTTTTTATACGACACCATCACGCCTAAAACGTTCGAAGCAGCCAAGTATTTATTTTCACTAGGCATTAACATTAGTGAGTTGAATCGCAACCTGTACAAGAAGCCCCTGAACGTCGTCAAAGCACAAGCTTACGTGTTGAGCAATTTTACGGTGACAGAAAACGGGGTTGCTTATTTCAAAATGTCAAAAGAAATACAAAAAGAATACGGCTTAACCACTGGGACAAGAAGTCTGCTGGTTGATGTGCTCGCTAATATTGAAGGCATTCTTGTGCGTGTTTGTTTTTTTGAACAGGAGAAAGATCAAATCCGAGCGAACATTCGCTCAGAGGGTCCGCTCATTAATCAAATCGCTGAGCGTTATGATGGTGGCGGTCATCCGAAGGCATCCGGGGCGATGCTGTCAAAATGGGAAGCTGTTGATGATTTAATTGCTGAGTTAGACTTGGTTTGCCAGTATTTTTATGAGGAGTAAGCGATCTGAAATTCAAAATGTCCCAAATCCTAAGATATCGCCCCAAAAGGGACAGTTGTAAAATGGTGTGGTGATCAGCATGAGTTTTATTAATCTAAACGTCAGGTCTAGTTATTCGCTCTTAGGGAGTACGATTGAGATCGATTCTTTGATTGCGTACGCGCAAGAACGGAAACTGACCACTTTATCGCTGGTTGAAGACGGTAGTATGCATAGCGCGGTAAAGTTTTTCATCGCATGCCAGAAAGCTGGTATTAAGCCGGTATTTGGTGTGAGTTTGACGGTAGTGGATAAAGAAGCGTCCAGTAAATGGACGCTTTTTGCGCGAAATCAAACGGGTTACCGGGTGTTACTGAAGTTAACGTCTGATGAGGCGCTCACCGGCAAAGTACAAGTGGAAGATGTTTTGGCTCATGCGCAACATCTCGTTGCTTGTGTGGACGTTGAGGCAGTAACGACGGGGTTTGATTTCATCACCGTGCCGGACCAGTTTTATTTAGGGATTAGCTCGGTATTAGGGTTGCAAAAGGCAAAGTCTTTACAAAACTTGCATGTGCCGTTTGTTTATTTGAACGAGGTCCGGGTTTTAAGTGAGGAAGATGTTCCGGTTTTGCAAGTTTTGCAAGCGATTAAGGAGAACGTGAAGATTAGTCAGGTGGATTTAGGCGGTGACTTGCATGTTTTAAGTGCACGTGCGGCTCGTTTACTAGGAGAACAAGATGCGTTTTTAGCAACGGCCATGGCAAACACCACCCAGATTGCCGAATTGTGTCAGGTGACATTGGATTTAGGGCGTAACTTGCTGCCGAAATTTGAGGTGCCGTCCGGGGATTCAGCGCTTGATTATCTGCAGGCTTTATGTGAGCGGGGGGCGAAACGTCGGTACGGTAACAAGCTGACACCGCAGCATCAAGAGCGGCTCACATACGAACTCACGATCATTGGGAAAATGGGTTTTGCGGATTATTTTTTGATTGTGTGGGATTTTATTAAGTATGCGAAATCGAACGGGATTTTAGTGGGGCCCGGGCGTGGTTCGGCAGCGGGTTCGTTGGTATCGTATGTGTTAGGGATTACCGGTGTGGATCCAATTGCCTACGATTTACTGTTTGAACGATTTTTGAATCCAGAGCGGATTAGCCTCCCGGATATTGACATTGATTTTCAGGACGATCGCCGCGATGAAGTGATCGCGTATGTGAACGAAAAGTACGGAGAGTTTGCGGTTTGCCAGATTGCGACGTTCGGTACGTTTGCGACGCGTTCGTCTTGGCGCGATACGGCGCGGGTGCACGGGTTAGAGACTGCTCAGATTAACGCGGTAACGAAGCATTTGCGTTCAGGGATGTCGCTGGCTGGTAATTTAAAAGAGAACGCGGCCTTGCAGAGCTATTTAGAGTCGCACCCGAGCCAAAGGGCCGTTTATATGAAGGCGATGCGCATTGAAGGCTTTCCACGGCACGTCTCCACCCATGCAGCAGGGGTGATTATTTCGCCGGCTGATTTGCGCAATTTTACGGCGCTTGGGAAAGGGCCGACGGACGTTTATTTGTCGCAATACGAAGCCGGTGATTTAGAGGCGCTTGGGCTATTAAAGATGGACTTTTTAGGTTTGAGGAATTTAACGATGATCCAGGAAATTTCAGCCCAGGTTCGCGCTGAGGTTGATGGCGATTTCGACATCAACCGCATACCACTTGATGATAAATTGACTTACGAGCTCATTGCGAGTGCGAATACGACGGGGATTTTCCAGTTAGAATCGGGTGGTATGCGTGCGGCGCTGCGGCAAACACTGCCGAGCAACATCGAGGACATTATTTCGGTGCTGGCACTGTTTAGGCCCGGGCCGATGGCGAATATTCCGATGTTTGCCGCACGTAAGCACGGGCGCGACCGGATCATATACGATCATCCCACGCTGGAACCGATTCTTCGAAACACATACGGGGTCATTGTCTATCAGGAACAAATTATGCAGATTGTCAGTGTCGTCGCTGGCTATTCTTTAGGCGAAGCGGACATTTTGCGGCGCGCCATATCCAAGAAGGATAGCCAGGTCATGCAAGCAGAAAGCGAGAAATTTACACAACGCGCCCAGACCAGGGGCTATGACGCGCGGGTTGCAAAAAAGATTTTTGATTTGATTTTAAGGTTTGCAAATTACGGTTTTAACCGTTCGCACGCAGCTAGTTACGCGATGATTTCGTATCAGATGGCGTATTTAAAGGCGAACGTGCCGCAGTATTTTATGGTCTCGGTGTTGATCACACAGACCGGAAGTGCAAAGGGGACGGCGGCAGCCATTAAAGAGGCGCGTAGCCTTGGGATTGACGTGTTGCCTCCGAGTGTGAATGAAAGTGACAAGCGTTATCGAGCCTACGAAGGGAACATTCGTTTAGGATTTTTGTCAATCAAGCACATTGGTGTCGAAATGGCGAATAAGCTAGTGCTAGAACGAAAGAACGGCGCTTTCACCACCTTTTTTGATTTTGTTAAACGGACCCACGAATTTCTGGGTGAGAAGGTCTTGGCGGCTTTGATTGACGTGGGTGCTTGCGATGAATTTGGCTACAGTCGGTCGTCGTTACATATCAATGTGGGGCGTGTCATGGACTTCGTGAAATACGACGGTGGTTTATTTGGAACAACCTTTGAAATGGAGACTGTGTCAGACGCGACACCGGATCACTTGGCGTTGATGGAGCGAGAAGTCGAATTATTTGGCTTCTATTTACAAACGCATCCGATTCAATTATTTGATGAGCAAATCCGTGGGAATGGCTGGTTAGTCCCAAGTGACATTCA
>Ga0131853_10001024_pt1 | contig 50798 bp, 43 predicted proteins | sample TergutLab28metaG_FD_92764 | JGI IMG/M metagenome (GOLD analysis project Ga0131853, IMG submission 92764) | Labiotermes labralis P1 segment gut microbial communities from Petit-Saut dam, French Guiana - Lab288 P1 (version 2) (version 2) | ecosystem: Host-associated > Arthropoda: Insects >...
ACCTGGGATGCTTGGGATTGATGGAATACCTGGTAGACCTGGAATGCTTGGGATTGATGGAATACTTGGTACACCTGGGATGCTTGGGATTGATGGAATACCTGGAATTTGTGGGATTTCCGGAATTGTCGGCAGTTCTGGAGTTGGGTCAGTTGGGTCGGTTGGGTCGGTCGGATCGGTTGGGTCGGTTGGAGCTGTGGTTGGTTCTGTACTCACTTCAGCTTCAACAGTTACTTCTATTTCATCATAGTAGTTTCCACAGTCTGCTGTGACTCTAATTATAGCTGTTCCTGGTGCTATTGCTGTAATGACTCCAAACTCGTCTACTTCTACAATTGTTGCATTACTTGTTGTCCATATAACTGCTTGATTCGTTGCATCTGTTGGATTAATTGTAAATGTTAAGTCATAATCTTCTCCTACTGATAATATCAGGTCAGCTTGATCGATTTCAATTCCTTCAACTAGAATTGGGGCTGGACCTTCTTCTACCGGTGGTGTTACGCTACTAGTCAACTGACCTGTTTCCCAATCAGAAGACATACGGACTTGTACATCATATCCTGCATGTTCCGGAAGTAGTGTAAACGCATTGTTAGGTCCAGATTGAACCACTTCACCGTCTACAAGCCATTCATAGTAAGCATTCCCTGCAAGGAATCCTTGTGTAGTACCAGCACGAAGTGTTCCTTCTGGGCCACCTACACCACCAGAAATACGTCCTGCAACTAGTGTTTCTCCAACTTGAGGAGGGTTATCAGCATCTATAACAGGATTTCCTCCTTGCCTTGTGATAGGCATTAAAGCATTATTGGCAACATTTAAAACATTAGGTGTAAAGTGATCAGCTGCAAAACCTTCTACATTTTGCATAAACACGATTGGATCTGCACTGAAATCTTCAAATGCATCAACACCAAATGGCCAAAAATTAAGTGTTTCTACAGCTTCACTTCCTGGACCTGCTGAGAGTTCCTGAATTGAAATCCAGTTAACAACAAAGCTACCTGAACCACCAGTTCCACGTAAAGCAATGTTTCCAATTAAACCTTGATAATCTTCATCAGGACATAAAGTAATATCTTGAACAATTGTATAAACACCTGCAGGACTTACACCTTGATTTGGATGGGATGGAATAAAGCTCGCTACTGGCATATCAGGTATTAAGTCAGGGGTCGGCACACCTAATCCAAACGACGAGGCGCGCAATGGATAACTGTTAACAACAGCACCATCTGCAGTCGTGTAATCTTCGCCACCAACACCTGGTATCCAGCGAACTCGCCAACCACCAGCTCCAGTAGTCCTAACGTTAAACATAAGACGGTAAGTGACACCAGGCTCTGGAACAAAGGCACGACCAGACTCATGTGCATCAGCATAAGGCCAAATATCACGACCAGTTCCAATAATAATATCCGCTCTACCATTAGATTGTGCATCATTAGGCTCTGGAACGATAATACCAGGTATTTCAGGCCTTACTAATGGTACTAGGAATGGATAATTCACTAATAAAGTATCATCACCATCTGGATTAATTCTAGTGATCTCAATCGAATAGATGCCAAATTCATTGCCACCATTAATCCCTCTTAAAGCAATGTTTCCTAATAAACCATCAGGGACACCATCAGCAGGCATTGTGAATGTGGTTTCTAACCAAGCAAATGATCCACCAACACCTGGGTTAAAGAATCTATTTGGAATGGCATTTGCACTTGGCCCTGCTCCACTTCCACGTGTGATTGTCTCCATTGCTAAAGCAGCTTCAGCACTTGCCGCAGTAAAGTTATCTGCACTATTATCAGCAATCCAGTGAGCTTCCAAACCATAAGTTCCAAAGGTTTGATAACGCACTAATAGTCTGTAAGTTGCACCTGGCTGTGGCGTAAAGGCAACTACACCATCTTCACCTGCAGTTGAGAATGGCCATACTTCTGCATCATTTCCTAAAATGATATTAGCTCCAGTAAACCCATCTTCTGCTAAGTTGAAAATATGCACACCTGGTACTGGAGGTAATTCTTCAGGTACCCATGGGTGATCCTCTAAGAATTGGAATGGATCCAATACTGCTCTTAAAGCTTCTTTTCCTGGAATAAAGTCGTTTTCAACATCTGGACGACCAAATAACATTGGCTCACCTGGCGACCAAGAATGTAAATCATCAACTCCCCAGAATGTGATACGCTCAACAACACGTGGGTATGGCGATCCAGCAGTAGCAGGACCAGCCGCATATCTCCTGATCATTTCGAAGAAACGAGCCATTTGCACCCCTTGAGCAATCTGCTCTTCTGATGTTAATAAGCCATCAGGAGAAGTGATTCTCCAAGACAGATCCATTTCAGTAATAGAAATAACAACACCTAAAGTAGCAAACATATTGATCGCATCTGAGAATCCATCAATATCAAGAATGCCACTCTGACGATCTTGCATCCCAACCCCTTCGATTAATAATTTTCCATTCTCACGCTGGAAAACTTCTCCAGTCATTGGGTGAATCACTTCACCAGCAGCATGCATTTCATTGATTTCTCTTACCATTCTATAAACAGCATACCCTTTGTTTCCAGTATGCAATAAGAAATCATTATAGTATAAAGTGACATCTAATTCTAATTCATCTACAACCTCAGCAGCGAAGATGAACGCATACATCACCCAGTAATATCCTAAAGTTGGTGCCCAACCTTCACCACGGGTTAACGCATTTCTCCAGTTTCCTGGATCAGCTGGACTAACTGAACCGATCGCTTCATTCACCACATCCATTGATGAAATTTCAGTTCCAAATTCAGTAAATGTTCCATGAATATGGTGGCGCAAGTTTTCTAACGCAATTTGACGATCAGCATTTCCAGCTGGATGACGATCCCACATCCAATCTGGAGACTGTGAATGCCATGCAGTTGTATGTCCAGCAAAGCTCATATTAGCATAAGCCGCTCTTGCAGCATTCATCGTGTTTCTTGGACCTTGAACACCCGGCCATCCAGCACTTGGTTGCAATCTGTTAGCAGCATCATTTCCACGTAAAGGATGAACCTTCATTGAATTTTCAAATGACCAAGAGTTATAGTGATGTCCAACCAATTGTGCACGTAATTGTCCTAGAGGCGTATTGCCAATTTGCCCTGTGTCACCAGCAACACCCATTAAGAAATAGTCGGCATAGACTGCTCTTAAACTTGGATAAGCATCAAAGTTAAGTCCTGCAGGAACATCATAAATCAAAGATGTTTCAGGTCCACCTACTACAACTCTAGCAGTTGCAAAAATGGCAGGATCTTCTGTCACATAGGCTCTAACTATCATTGTCCCTAGTGGATTATCCTCAGCAATTCTTAAGAATCCATTGTCTATCGTGGTATTGCTTGACACTGCACCAGATAATGTCCATGAAAGTTCTGATCTATCTACTTCAAAACCATCTACTTCAAAACCACGAACACGGTTTGGTGCCAATGTAATTTCAGCTGGATATAGTGATGTTAGAGATGGCTCTGTTCCAGGTGGTGGTGGCCACTGCCCGCCATCAAATGGATCTAATACTGAAAAGAATGAAGGTTTAGGGTTCAAATTGCGATCAAAGAGTGTCGGTGCTCCAGACGATCGCCAAGAACTCATATCATCACGTCCCCAGAAGGTTACACGATCAATATAGTTAGCAAATTCTAAATACCAACGGAATAGTTGCGCATACATATTAGCTTGTTGGGTCAGTTGTGCCTGGGTCATCCAACCTGCTTGTCCTCCCATTGGCGTGATAAAATGAATGTCTAGTTCTGTAACATGAATTCTAGCACCTGTCTCTGCAAAACGCTCAATGGCTGCTCTAACATTATTTAAGTTTGTATTATTATTATAATGTGCTTGCATCCCGATGACTTCAATTAAAAGTCTTCCATAATCTGGATGTTCTGGATTTCCATATGCAGGATTGTTGACAGCGTCATTTTCCCATCTAGCATTGAAATACTCCACCATTCCAGCAATCGCATCACGTTTTCCAGGTGCTTCTTCGTTAAAATCGTTGTAGATCAATAAAGCATCTGGCGCATAGTAACGTGCAAAAACATAGGCATAATAAATATAGTCCCAACCACGCTCACCAGCGTCGAAATCCGCGCCATTGGCAAAAGCGAGAAACCAAGGAACATTGGCACGCACACGTCGTTGCCATGAGCCTGCAGCTGGTACAGGATGGTTAAATGCTGTTGTATAGAGTCCCGCCGGCTCATCACCACCACCCGTGGTAATCACTTCGTTGGTCACATCCCAAGCATCAATACGGCCTTCAAAATAGCCAGCATATTCGCGAATAAACCAACGCATATTCTCAATGGCTTCATCACGCGTGTGGAAGCCATTGGCAGCATCTCCATGCATCCATATAGAAGATTGTTCATGCCAAATTAGCGTGTGGCCTACAATATGTAAGTCATTTGCCTCTGCCAAATCTACAAATGCACGCGCATTTGTTAAGTTAAGCTCTGATGGGCGAGTTGTAAGACTTGCGCCACCTGAAATGGTGTCAGGCTTCATCGCATTTTCAGCTGTTACTGAATTGTAATGATGGAAAAAAGCATCCATTAAAGCTTCATCGTTAAATAGAGGTGGCTCCAAAATTTGCCCCACCATAAAGTATTCAGCAAATGTTTCAGCCAAAGATGGCAACGATGTCTTCGTTTCCCAAGTTGGAATATAAGGTTCATCGGCAATGGTCACACTCACAACGACATTATCTATATAAAGAACATGTGGTTGATTGTTACCCGATGCTGCATCAGCTCTAAATCTAAAGAAAAGTGATTCAACTGGCTCGGTAAAAGCTGTGACAGCAAAGTGTGTTTCGGTCGTTACCCATTCATTCCAAGGGATTCTGCGATTTAAGTCGCCTGGTGCAGGAATTGAATTAGTAGGCTGCAATTCAGGTGAACCTGCAAAGCGATTTACCACAAGTCCTGGTGCAATCATAGCTGATTGAGTAACACCTTCATTCCCTTCTGATGGAACAAAAACATCCCAAGAAACAGTCACGTGAGCACCAACTGGAATCGGCGTTGGCAAGTCAAATCTCATCGATCTATTCTGACTGTTAGTGAATGTAGTATTAGGCGCGTTTGATAAACGATATGAAAAGCTATCACCATTCCCTCGTGTATCTACCCTTTCACCAATCATAACTTCTTCATTGTGAGACTGAATATGATTTTGATATATTGTCCAATCATCACCAAAGTTAATGTCATGCCAAACTCTAGTGTCAACATTTGGTGCAATAGAAATACTCGCCTGCTCTAAGGCTACAAAAGGGTCGTAGCTATCAGCTTCAAAGTCAAACTCATGTACAATTTCATCATCATATAGGATCGTGAAGTTATCTACTCTGAATACTAAATTTCTGGTTGTTCCTGATGGGGTAGCGATAAGAGTAAGTGCCTCAAAATCAATGTCTGTGACATTAGATAGATCCAATGTGCCAGCATATCTACGCCACACAGGTCCTTCAAAAGTAGGGTCATGGAAACCAGGGTGTGCCTGAAATACCCCTGATTGTAGAATAACATCATCTCCTGCGAGAAGTGATATTTCAATATCAGTGGCTGTTACAGATGGTACGTGCAAGTCAAGTAGAATTCTATAGCTATTACCAGCTTCTATATCCAACGAAGCCACTGGTAATTCTACTCCTGCACCCTGAACACGCAAGACATCTCCATATGGCTCAGGATCCAATGTTTCAATTGGCGGTGTCCAGTCTGGATCAGTGCCGACATGATGGACGATGATTTCATCAATGATGTAGGTTGAATTGTTCTGTGCTTGAAGCCTAAATGCATTGGCAAACTGCGCGTCATTTAAGCGGGTGTAATTTATTGTTGCTGTTAGTGTAAATTCACCTTCTTCATTTGGTGTTGTAGATGCTAACCATCCAAATGGTGAAGTAGGTCCAGCAATTACAAATGTATCAAATGGTGCTTCCATTCTACCAGATACAGTGATGGTATATAATTGGCCTATTTCAAGATCAAGTGGCCCGCGAAGGAGATCTATTGTATTCCAGTTTGCTGTTCTTCCAGAAACTTCAATTGAATTGCCGCCATTAGGATTTTCTACGACTGTAAACGTAGGGCTTCCTGAAGGCTGTAAATGTGGTGTCGCGAGTACTTGGTTCCCAGTGGTTCCAAGTGCCAGATTTTGGACCGCCAAATCTGATGAGAGTGCATAAATGATCTCTTGTGATAATGAGTCAATATCCAGTTGTGCAGCATTATCATTTTCAACATAAGCATCATCTTCTTCTAGATTATCCTCCTCTTCATATGTTTGTTCTGGTGCTTCCACTAAATGATCCAGCATGACCAGATTATTAGCTTCAGTTGGCTCAGTTTCAGCAAAAGCTGTCATTGGCATTGAACTAAATAATAGGGCAAATGCCAGTAAGAATGTTAAGCATTTTCGAAACATGTTTTTTCTTGAATCTTGCATAATTCAACTCTCCCTTTGGTTATGTTTTTTACGATCTTTCCTATAGCTCCTTATTTTTTTGTAATGCGTTTTCCTGTTTGATGAATGCATAAAGTATATCATATTTTTGTTTGTTTGTCTAGTATACAAACCAAAGGTTTTATCTTTTTTTGTCTCTTTTGGGTGCTTCTTATGAAATTGCTCACAGCAACTGAAAGTTTGCATAGTGTCGTGATCTTCTTATTCATCTCTTTTCAATCAAAAAAGCCAACCTCACCAGTTAAATGATTGGTGATATTAGCTTCTTGTCTTTGTTGATTGATTAGATTACTTTTTGTCTTTTTTAAAGCGAGATAAGGTAGCAGCAGCCCCAATAAATGCAAATCCTGCTAGTAATGTGTTTGCAACAATCGCACCTGTTTGTGGTAGTGATGGTCTGTTGTTGGCTCCGCCATTGTTGTTGTTACCTCCATTTGTTGGAGGAGTGGTTGGTGGTTCGGTTGTTTCTGGGCCTGTTACTGCTGGGCTTGTTGTTGGCTGAGTTATTTCCGGTACTGTGGTTGGTTCTGTTGCCTCCGGAACTGTTGGAACTAGAATTGGCGGCTCGGTTGCTTCCGGAGTTGTTGTTGGTTCTGTTGCTTCTGGTGCTGTGGTTGGCTCAGTTGCCTCTGGAACTGTGGTTGGTTCGCTTGCTTCTGGTGCTGTGGTTGGCTCAGTTGCCTCTGGAACTGTTGGAACCAGAATTGGCGGCTCGGTTGCTTCCGGTACTGTGGTTGGTTCAGTTGCCTCCGGAGCTGTTGTTGGCTCGGTTGTTTCCGGAACCGTTGTTGGCTCGGTTGCTTCTGGTGCTGTTGTTGGTTCGGTTGTTTCCGGAACCGTTGTTGGCTCGGTTACTTCCGGAATCGTTGTTGGCTCGGTTGTTTCCGGAACCGTTGTTGGCTCGGTTGTTTCCGGAACCGTTGTTGGCTCGGTTACTTCCGGAATTGTCGTTGGCTCTGTTGCTTCTGGAGCTGTGGTTGGTTGAGTATCTCCGGGTAATTCTCCTGCTACAGGTGCTGTTTCCAAACTCTTTATAACGCCAGTCTCAACACTTGATGTGATTTCTAATGTGATTGTGTATCCTAGATCCTCAGCTGTAACCAGATAGGTTGAGATTAGGCTTTCTGAATCTCCAAGCAATCTTTGGAAGAATCTAATGAAGCCATTTTCGCTAAATCCTGTTACTTCTTCTATTTTGCGAACTTCACCATTTACAAGCCACGTGAAGGTTAATTCTCCTGTATTGTTACCATCTACTAATGAACCTGTAAGTACATCGCCTACTCGTGGGGTCATATTGTCTATCACTGCATAACCCGTTAAGTTTTCAACGATTGGACCCGTTGTTTCTGAATCTGTGGTTGGCTCGGTTATTTCTGCGCCTGTGGTTGGTTCAGTTGCCTCTGGAACTGTTGTTGGTTCAGTTGAGTCTGTTGGAGCCGTTGTTAGCTCGGTTGGTGTTTCTGTCGGAGTTGTCGTTGGTTCAGTTGCCTCCGGAGCTGTTGTTGGTTCGGTTACTTCTGGGACTGTTGTTGGCTCGGTTGGGTCTGTTGGTGTTGTGGTTGGGTCTGTTGGTGTTTCTGTCGGAGTCGTAGTTGGCTCAGTTGTCTCCGGAGCCGTTGTTGGTTCGCTTGATTCTGGGACTGTTGTTGGTTCTGTTGGTGTTTCAGTTGGGTCTGTTGGCACTTCTGTTGGAGTTGTGGTTGGTTCTGTACTCACTTCAGCTTCAACAGTTACTTCTATTTCATCGTAGTAGTTTCCACAGTCTGCTGTGACTCTAATTGTAGCTGTTCCTGGTGCTATTGCTGTAATAACTCCAAACTCATCTACTTCTACAATTGTTGCATCACTTGTTGTCCATATAACTGCTTGATTCGTTGCATCTGTTGGATTAATTGTAAATGTTAAGTTATAATCTTCTCCTACTGATAATGTCATATCAGCTTGATCGATTTCAATTCCTTCAACTAGCGTTAACACTTCGCGCACTAACCACTCAGCATATTCTTGTGGTAATGTTTCAGCAAAATGGTTGATATAGTTAAATCCAGCACGACGCTCGAAACTTAAATTGTGAAAGCTTGCTACTAAATCAAATGTTCCGCTTCGCTCGGTTGTAAGATTGCCATTTGCATCTTGGTAGAGATTTCGCAATGTTCCCGCTCGAACATCATTCGCATTTCCTGTATTGAATGTTGTAGCATTCGCACTGATAAAGCCAGAGTTATATCCTTGCCATGCACCATGCTCCGCAATAAAATCTGCAGTACTAACGTTTTGATGTGGGCTGACAGTCGCAGGGAAAGGCCCCGTTCGATCATAGAATAGTGGCTCGAAGTTTTCCAGGTCAATGAAACGTGGCCAAAGTGGTCGTGCACCTTCTTCTGGGACTAAATTTCTGCCTAAAAGTGGATCAAGCCCAGTAGCATGGTTTAATCTATAGCCATCAATGCGGATATAGTTAAAGAAATAAACAGCAGCATGAATCGCTTCTATCACTTCTTCGCTCGGATTTGGGATACTCATTAAGAAACGAATGATATCAACTGATTCATTACCATTAATTGACATCGGTTCGAATTCTCTTTGCCATGCCGGCTCGCCTGTGATACCCGGTGTTGCTCCTGGAACAAGCGTGAAGTTTTCAACGCCAGATTGGTAAACTGCCATTGGCCATGCAGTTAATCGCTCGACTCCGTCAGCAAATCCAGCAGAACGCACTTGTGTATTTAGAATCCAGTCCATTCCGAGATCCAATGAATGAATTGCTTGACTGACACGTGCAACTCCTAATGTATCCGCAAAAAGGTTATCTGTTTCGATGTCCATCATTAACCATAACAAATTGCTAATGGCATTGTCACTGATTGATAATGCTCGGTGATAGCTTCCACCACTAATTTGATATGGCCAACCACCGATTGGATCTTGCGTACTGATGATCGTATCGAAACCGCGAAGTCCTGATTCTAAGAAACGCTCAATACCTGTCGCTTCATACATGCGAAGCAAGAATCTTGTTTCATTGGTCGTAATTCCGCGACCAAAATATGAGTCTTCATTATTAAATCCAAGGGAAATCATTTGAACAACATCAGGAGCCATTCCACCAATATCTGGCTGGTGTGGTAAAGCATTGATTTGCCCAATTCCACGTGGCCAACCGCCGTTTGCACGTTGCATATAAACAAAGTTTGTTGCGATTGTAATAGAGTTTGGACTACCGTACCAAGCTTCTGGACGGTTGTTAATGTTGTTGTATAAGACATTTCCTTGATAGACGGTCGCACCAGTTACAACAACTAGCGTCCCGCTTCGCTCATCCCAACCGATATTCCCGATATTTAAGGCTTCCGAAATTTCTTGTAGGGCGACAAAAGTAGCATTCCCACCATGAACAGCCTCTGTAGCAACAAGAGCTGTTCCGTTATAAATTGCAGATCCCGATGTAACAGTTAAATAACCATCAGTTATGTCCCACACCGTGTTTGGCAAGGCAGCTTGTGCCGCAGCAAGTGGAACCCATAATACATCATTTAAGATAAAGGTCATCGCCAAGCTAACATCAGCGTCTCTCACTTCACCATTAAATCTCACTAAATGGGAATCTTCTGTAAACGAAACCCTTCTAAAGTCATGTGACCATTCTACATCCTCATCCGCGTCATTTGGGAATTGATTAGTTGTTGAAGTTGCATTGCCGCTGTAGAATAAAACAACATCATCTGGCAAAGCGAGTGGATCGTTAACGACTACTGCAACAGGAATAATCAGCCTGTTACCATCAGCCGTTGCAGAAACAACTAAGCTTGATTCGTGAACACCAGAGTCTAAACCTACGATCGGTCTTACACCAATCACCGTACTTTCACCTGCTTGTAAAATCGCAGACGGTGCTTGGGTAATTTCAAAACCACTCCCTACTTCTGCTGTAATTGGTGATGCTTCCGACCCAACATTTGTAATTTCTAAGTATTGCGTTTCCAGATGGTTGTCTGCGAATCCGTACGGTAGATTCCGGAAGGCAATTTCCTGTTCGTCAGCTTCAATCCATGATCCAGTGAATTCACCTTCAAAAATACGAACCGCTTGTAAACCTACACGTCCAACTGGATCGTTAACATTATTTGCTCCCCAAGGAAATGCACTCGTTCTTAAAACGCCTTCTCCAGAAGCAAATTCTACAACCACTGTACTTGGACTAGTAGGTGTACCAGTTACTGGGAATGTGACTGACTGCTCTCCAAAGTATAGTGTTAATTGACTTCTAAGTGTTGGTGCTACCGCTAACACATCTAATTCAACACGAATTGGAGCTGTTAAGCTGTGAGAAGCTCCGAGTAGTCGTCCTGCTCCATTCGGGTCAATAAAATTGTTCGGTGCAGTACCATTTGAACGGAACCCGTTGTTAGCATTTGTACCGATTCCGATTAGTAACTCAAAGTCTTGCCTGCTTGCATGCGGTGCAACAATTCTAATCGAATCATGCCTTGCACTAATCGGATTGGTTGGAATACTTCCAATTGCACCAGCACTAGTTTGAGTGCCATCAGTCGGTAGATTTGCAAAGTTAAAGTGGTAAGCAATTGCTCCCCAATCAGCATTCATATTCTGAGATAGAATGTTAAAATTAACATTAAAATCAATGTCAATCAAATCATTCGCTGAAATTGTGACAACGCCTGCGTGTAAACCAGCAACTAGTAGTAAAGTTGGTGCTACTTGGAAAGTCATTTCAGCATTTGGTGCCAAACTTCCTTGAGTCGTTTCACCATTCAAAACAAAACTTGTGTTCCCACTTGTTAACGTGACAGCCACATTCTCAGCAGGGGCTGTTCCTGTATTACGCACCACCACTTCTAACGGGGTGATGTTTGTAGCAGTGTAATTGTGTGGAACAGTTCCAAAGTCATGCGTCATCCCTGCTGTGACACCAGTGATTTCAAGTACTGGTAGTGCAGTAGGCATTGCTGTAACAATAGCAGATTCTGCTGATGCAGTTGTTCCATCATGTCCGCGCACTTGGAATTCATAAGTTGTTCCGTTTGTTAAAGGTGTTACTGTATGGCTATTTCTTAAACTAGCCTCAGCCCAAAGAGACCAAGCATCAGTGCCAAGTGGTCGATAACGGAATTCATGACGAGTGGCATTCGCAACAGGCGACCATGTTAATCTTACTAAGCCATCATAACCACCCACTGCCTCCAAATCAGTTGGATAATCAGCCGGATCCATTGGATTACCTTCAGCTTGGGTTACTGCAACTGAGAAAATGCGAACCCCTCTGTTGTGACCGCCACCTTCTTGGGCATCATTTGAGACAACTCGATATGTACCAGCTGGTAAATTTTCAAATGTTAAAGTTGTTTGAGGCGTTGTCCCAATAACAGTTGTTACACCGTTCATTTCAGCCATCGCGTCTCCATCTGCATTCCAAATCGTAATTGCTGACGTGTTAGCACCACCGGTACTACTTGCAACGATCACAACAGTTGAACTTCCATCTGTTGTAAATTGTACCATACCGTCACCATTTCTGTTCGTTTCGAAGACACCTCCACCTTGACCCGGCCTCCAACGACCACCATCAACAGTGAAAAATCCATCTGTCCAAATTCCTACATCAGTATCTCCTGCTCCTGTTAATCCAAGCTCTGCAATTGCCGCTACAGAATTAAAAGTGTTGGTTATCGCTGTTGGTTCTACTGCAACTGAGAAAATACGAACACCTCTGTTGTGAGCATTACCCTCTTGGATATCATTTGACACAATTTGATATGTACCCGCTGGTAGATTTTCGAATGTTAGAGTTGTTTGAGGATTTGTACCAGTGACAGTCGTTACACCGCTCATTTCGGTCATCGCAACTCCCGCCTCATTCCAAATCGTAATTGCAGATGTGTTGGCACCACCGGTACTACTTGCAACAATCACAACAGTTGAACTTCCATCTGTTGTGAACTGTATCATACCATCACCATTTCTGTTCGTTTCGAAGACACCTCCACCTTGGCCTGGTCTCCACCGACCACCAGCTACAGTGAAAAATCCATCTGTCCAAGTCCCTACATCAGTATCTCCCGCTCCTGTTAACCCAAGTTCTGCAATGATGGCTACAGAATTAAAAATATGATTTGCAGATGTTGCCACCAGCTCTGCTTCTGAAAAATCAAAAACATCCGGATTTTCTAGTGTGGATGCTGCCACAACATTGATCGGTATTAGCATTTGAAATAAAATGCTTACTGCTAAAAAACATGGTGTTAACCTGTTGAAAAAAGTTTTTTTACTCATATTCTTTTACTCCCTTTTGTATTTTTTAGTCACCCATCCCTTTTGGTTCGTATATTCGAACGCTGTTCGTAAGTGCTTGCCCAGAATATACCATGTTTTCCAGCAAAAAGCAATCCCTTTCTTTAGTGAAAGTAAAATGTAAGCAAAAAAATTATCTGGTTATTCCAAGAAGATAACCGAATCTCAATTTTTATTCGAAATAACGAACAATCAAGCCATTTTTATCCAGTTTGACCAACAAAAAAAGAGCCCCTCGCTCTTAACCAACCAATCTCCAATAAACGACTGCTACCGATATTCCAAATATAACACCCCAAAAAGTTTCAGCAGGCTCGTGTCCCAATAATTCTTTAAATTGCTTATGATACTGTGGCTCGCTAAATCGTTTCATCAAACTAGGACTTTCTTTTAATTCTTTTAAATCCGCAATCAACTTATTTAGCATCGCAGCATGCTTTCCAGCATGGCGTCTTATTCCCATGGCATCATAAGCCACAACAGCCGCTAATACAAAAGAAATAGCAAACTGTGCACTGCCAACCCCTTCATTCAAACCTACAGAAGTAGCCAAAGCAGCCACAAATGCAGCATGTGAAGATGGCATTCCACCAGTTGAGATAATCAACCCAAATCGCCATGTTTTATGTTTAAAATAATAAATAGGGATTTTGACAATTTGCGCTAAAAGATTAGCTAAAATTGCCGATTCGATCATGATATTAAATAACATTTTTAATCCTCTTTCTGCATAAACTTATCACGAGGGTGATACTTATGCGTGATTTAATTAGTTTCTCATACAACATAGATGCACGAGGTTTACAGGCCTTCGGCGAAATTTATTACATTGACCATGGAAAAACATTTACCTATATTATACCAGTTGGCAAGGAAAAGAACACTACTTTTTTTCATCTTCTTAAACTTGTTAACGCTTCTAAATTTTTAGAGCATATTTTTACCATCGAAAACGCCCCGACACTTCTAATTAAGGATATCCATTTCTTCTGCCTTTATTCAAGTATCAAACTCCACCAAACCATCACCGAATCTCAGTTAAATGTCCCTGTTCTCTATCCAGCAGAATACCCACTTGCCCAGCATTTTAAAACCAAATGGCTTCAAAAAAACAAAGTCCACGAAGATAATCTCAACCTGGCATTAGATAAAACACCACCGATGATGCGCGCTGTCCTCTTCGATCTCGCCACCTATTACATCCATCTTAGCGAAGAGGCCTACCGGCTTTTAAAACCCTCTGAAAGTGCCTTATTTACAACCTCTCTTTGTCATGCTAGACTTAAACCAGATACACCACTCTATCAATTTTTTATGCCTGACTATTTAGTATTAGATAACAGATCAAGGGTTTACTGTGAATATATCCGCCACTTATTTCTTGAAACAAAAAATATGGTATTAATTGAAAGAATCGTCGCCCATATTTCCCAAACTGACCCCCTCCAAGCCAACGAGTGGCACTTCCTGTACGCACGACTTTATTTCCCAACTCATTTTTACGACATTGTTTATGATGTCGTTGTCAATGGCGAAGTTAATTTAGATGAACTTTATGAACAAACCATGCATTATTCAGAATTACTGTTTGATTTACCAGGGTTGATCCAAAAATATACTGGTATTAGATTGGAAGCACCAGAGTGGACGAGACTTGATAAAAAGCTATACTAATAAAAGGTTGACATTTGCTCAACCTTTTATCGCTATTTTCCCTTAAAATCTAATTCTCAAAAATCTTCATTTGCTTCGATTTTAAGCAAGTTTGAGGAATAAAGGGTTTGCAAATCACAAAAAAGCACATCATTTTCCACGAAATAGATGATTTCTAGGAAAATTTACGAAAAAAGGGCCATTGAAACAAAACAGCTAAAAATTTATGATATAATTGAGTTCTGAGCTTCAAGATATAGGCAACGCGATGTTTCTTTCATCACGCATACTTTTAATCTGCTCTCACGGGCAGGTGATATTTTATGAACACTCTACAGGAATTATATTGGATGATCAGTATTTTTGTCGGACTAATTATAATTATCGAAAAAGTGGGGAAAAATGGAAAAAAGTAACAACGCCTTGCTCATGTCCAAGTGATTAGGTGTTATTACTCAGTTTTATCGAGAGCCGAAAGTTGTGCGTGACAATCTTGAAGCTCTCCTTTTATTGTACGTCAATTATAGCACATTGATACGAATTTGTAAATATTTTTTCGTCATCAAATGAGTTTAATGCTACTAAAATATGAGATTTTCCGAGATAAGAAGAAAACCACCAAGCGTCGCCTAACATAGTGGTGGTTTTCGTCTATCTTCAATCATCTTTCGAACTACACAATGCAAGCAGTTGTGGAGATACGGTCAGAAATCGTGTCTCCTTTTTCATATCTTGCAAATTATCGCGTATCTACGCATAATTGTAAAGAGATTTATGCAACAGGTTTAATATTCAAATTAACACCCAAATCCTCTTCAGTATCCACAATTGTCCAACTTGACCCTGGGTAGTAACCTACTGTGCGTAGATCATATCCTTGTTCTTTCTCTAATTCATTAACAATCACATCACGGCGTTCCCCTACTTCAAATCCTAAGTGGTGAACACCCTGTCCATGTTTATCAAAAAACTCTTGAAAAGTACTTTTACCTTCAATAGGTTCCATTAATTCAATAACGAATCCATTTGCTTGAATGGCAACGAATTTAATTTTATAATCTGCCGGTTCTCCACGGTATTCTAAAATTTGACCTTCAATTGGACCATGAATTTCAATTTCTGGAACAGTAATACCAAACAAATCAGCCCATTTTTTGGCAACCTTTTCAATATTTTCGACCACCAAGGCCACTTGAATAAATCCGTCTAACCCGATTTTATTTTCCATCTTTCCATCTCCTAGATCCTGCTCTAACTTTCAAATTTCAGCCATTTGATGGCATTTTTAATTGTTTTTTCATAATTTTTATTTTGCCATACAGGTAAAAGATGTCCAGGGGTTAACACGCAAACCCTTCCTTTTCCTTGTGTGCGTGTATAGCCACTAGGATACACTGTCACTGGACAATTGTCATAAGGCTCTGATTCGGATTTTCCTAAATCACCTTGGGCCGGAGAAGTTGAAGCTAAAATAATATCGACATCATCTTTTAAAACGTCTATCCAGTAATGTTCATCCACCTCAGTAAATGCTTCAATGCCTTCGCAAATTGGATGTGGTTTGAGTGGTGCAACGGTCACTGCTGAATCTCTTGGATGATAACGGAAACGACAACCAATAAGTTGATCAAAAGTTTCAGTTTCTTTTCCTGAAACAGTTCCCGCATGACAAACAAGCAAACCACCGCCATTTTCTACATAATCCAAAATTGCATTTTGAACTTCCTGCGTTTTCCACACAAGATAATTCTCAGGTGCAATTTCATCTGCTTTAGTAATGACTAAAAGGTCATAATTCGTTAATAATTGACTTTCAATTTCTGCCGGCTCACTAACAAAGTGAACTTCTCCCTGTGATTTCAAAATAGGACCTAGTCCTTCTATAATGCTGGCCAAAGGATGCCAGTAGTCGCCACATATTGCCAGAATACGCATATTTTTTCTACTCCTTCCAACTTCTAACTAAACTCTGCTCGTATCTCTAAAGATCAATTCATAGTCATACATTCGAACCATTCGATAAGGACGATCTGGATTTTCGATTCGCCATAAAATGAGTTCTGCCGCACTTTTTCCAAGTTCTTCTTTATCTACATGGATGGTTGTCAAACCTGCAATTTCTGACTCACGAATATTGTCGTGACCTGTTAACGCAACCATCTCTGGTACTTTAATCTGCTTTTTGTTGAAATACTGTAAAAATGAGATAGCATGCATGTCATTACAACACATGATCGCATCTGGAAAATGATCCAGATTTTCTAAACGCTTTTCTGCCTCAATTTTCGTAACAATTTCTTCAAAACCGCCTGAGAAACACCATTTTGGATCAACTTCAAGACCAACTTCTTTCATTCCCTGTAAATAACCAAGCCAACGTTCATTCATGGTAAGTTGGGTATAGCCATCTCTGGCATAGCCAATTTTCCGATAACCACAGTCAAAAAGATGCTTGACCATTTTAAGTGTAGGCGTTTTATTGGTACACATCACAGTGTCGCAAAATAATTTCCCATCTTCATACATGGTTTTATCAATGGAGACCAGTGGCAAATGAGTCGCCATCAATTGATCCATTTGTTTTTTAGAAAAATTGCCAAATTGAATGATGCCTTCTGTTTCCTCTGGTTGAAAATTAGGAGGAAATTCAAAACAATCCCCATCTGTCGCCGTTAGAAAACATAAATTTAATTGGTAACCATATTCAGATAAGATGGTTGTCATCCCTCTGATAACCGGTGCCCAATAGCTATCAGAATCAAGTCCCAAAATTAAAAATAAGGTGATTTGCTTATTAGACATTGGCTTATATTTATTTGAATTTTGGGTATCAGAATAGGGAGATGCCAATTGAATTTTTCCTATTTTTTTATAACCCATTTCAATGGCCGTTTCTAAAACCAATTGCTTTGTTTTTTCACTCACACCATTTTCATTGTTCAGTGCTTTGCTAACTGTTAACCGACTAATGCCAAGTTGATTAGCGATGTCTGCTTGCGTCACCTTCATATTATCACCTAATTTTACTTTCTGTGCTATTTTATTATTTTGCTAAACCCTCATCTGCCTTAATTATAGCACATAAAGCCTTTGAGGTAAATCTCATAGCGATTATTTGATGGCTATAACATAGATTTTCCTTCGTAATTCACATAAATTTTTTCATTATTTGGCAATATCTCACCTGTTGCAATCTTATAAATGCCGTTTGCTGAGGTTGTTGCCTCAATTTCGCCATTCTCTGCCCCCATATCCGTTTTCATTCTTCCTGGATGAACAGAGAAGACACGTATGGGTAAATTCATGTCATTAAAAGTAGCTTTCAGAATAAATCCATACTGAGCAATCGCTGTCTTACTCATGATATAAGTGGCAAACTTGGAGCCAACCCCGTCAATAGATAACACTTCAGATGAAATGTTAATGAGCGTTGCCTTGTCACTTTTGGTCAATAAGTCCAATAATAAATTATTCAGATAAATCGGACCGATGGTATTGACCTGGAAGGTCATATTGATATCTTCATACCCATCCGATATAATATGATTTTCGCGATTTAATAAAATACCTGCTACATTAATCACAACATCGAGTTTTTCAGTTTGATCAGAGATAAGCGTTGCCGCCTGTTCAATACTCTTTTTACTGGAAACATCTAACGGTAAAATCGTCAGATTTTTATGTTCCTTCACCTCTGCTAATTCCATTAAATCTTTCGTCTGTTGAACACCAGCAAAGACTGTCCAGCCTTCTGCTAAAAACTTTTTTGTTAAACACGCGCCTAAACCTTTTAAAGCACCTGAAATTAATACGTTCATTGCCTGACTCCTTTCAAATTTATTTCACACTTCCCAGTACCAATCCCGCTGCAAAATGTTTCTGCAAAAACGGATAGATGGCTAAAACCGGTAAGATGGCTAAAAACAATTGTGCTGATCCTGTGGTTCTTGCATCAACCAATCGCACAAACTGAGCAATGGCACCACTAGCGTTAGATGCATTTCTAAAGAACGCTTCCGGATTAATGATCATCGTCTGTAAATAAGTTTGCAATGGATATAAAGAAACACGTTGCATGTAAATCATTCCGTCAAACCAGCTATTCCAATGGAAGACAAAGGTAAATAAGGCAATGGTTGCCAAAGTCGGCTTACATACTGGTAAGATGATTTTTGTCAACACTTTAAAATGCCCTGCCCCATCAATTAAGGCGGCCTCTTCCATTTCTTTAGGTAAACTTCTCATATAATTCATAACCACTAGCATGTTAAACACATTTAGTGCACTAGGTAAAACCAGAGACCAGATGCTATTTAGTAAACCTGTATTCCTTACCACCATAAATGTTGGAATTAAACCGCCATTGAATAAGGTTGTAAAAACAAAAAACCAAGAAAAGAAAGAACGAGAACGAAATTCTTTTTTACTTTTGGATAAGGGATAAGCGGTTAGAATCACCAATAAAACATTAAGCGGCAAACCGATTGCTACCCGTTGAACTGAAATCCACAAAGATTGGATAAACTGATTATTGGCTAAAATAAAGCGATAAGAATTTAAATTAAATTCTACTGGCCAAAATGTCACACGATTGGCTACAACCGCATCACGAGACGAAAAAGAAATCGCAAGTAGATTGATAAATGGAAACAAACATAAGATAGCTAAAACAATAAGCACTGTCACATTGAAAATATTAAAAACTTTCCTTGAGGTTGAAACTTCGATTGCCATGATTTAAAATCTCCTTTCAAAAATTTTTTCAAAATTTAGAATATTCGGTACCCAATCAGTTTATCTGCTAGAATGAAGGAGCCCACAACAAAGAAGAAGGAGACAACCGAGCTAAACAAACCAGCTGCAGTTGCTAATGCAAAGTCAACATTTTGGATTCCTTGCCTGAAAATAAACGTACCTAAAATATCCCCTGTCTCCATCACAGCTGGATTATACATATTGAATATTTGATCAAAACCACCATCTAAAATCCCGCCCATACTAAGTACAGTCATCAAAACAATGGTACTTAAAATACCAGGCAATGTCACATGAATGGTTTGCTTAAACCTGTTGGCACCATCAATCTGAGCAGCTTCATAAAGACTCGGATCAATTCCAGACAACGCCGCCAAATAGATAATAGCACCAAAACCAAACATTCTCCAAATTTCAGTCACAATCATGGTAATCGGGAACCACGTCGTACTCCCCAAGAAAAAGATCGGATCCACACCAATCCATCCGAGCATCTGATTTACAACACCCGAACTCGGCGAAAGAATATCAACGAAAATACTTGCTAGAATAACCCAAGACAAAAAGTTAGGCAAATAAACTAACGTTTGAATGCTTTTTTTAAACCCAACATGCTTGATTTCATTTAACATTAATGCAAAAGTAACCGGCACCACAATCCCACCGATCATCTTTCCTAAGGCGATCACCACAGTATTACGAACAACGGGTAAAAAATTGGGCATCGCAAACAACCTTCTAAAATTATCAAGACCATTAAACGAAGAGCCGAAGATACCATCAGAAATTCTAAAATTTTGAAATGCCATTAAAACACCTCCCATTGGGCCATAAGAATAAATTAGCACCAAAACAAATGCTGGAAGTAGCATGATAAAAAACGGCATCTCTTTTTTGAAATCAGCTTTTGTATATTTCTTAAGCTGATGCTTATTCTTACTCTTTTTCATTCCACACCATCCTTTCAAAAACTAAAAGCGTCGATTTTTCCAATAATTTTATACTAAACTTCTCTCATAACCCACAACTCAGTTAAAACACCCTTATACGGTAGTGGTCGAAAACGATTTGGAAGTCTTTTTTTCCAAATCGTTTTCGACCACTACCCCAGCAAGGCGAAAGCCGCGGTAGTTAAGAGCAAAACACTAAGCAATGCAACATTCAATTTCAAGCGAGAGCCCTAACTGATCACCGAAAGGGTTACCTTATAGGAGATTCGCCTTTGAAATACGAATTACAGTAACACCAAAACAACATAGAACTTTGTTTTTATAAGCTAAACATCAGTGTAGCCAAAGCTATCAGAGCTTATTGAAAATCGTGTGAGTTCTACTTTGTTTAGTTAATACTATAGTATTAAAGGAGAGAAAAAGATTGGCTCTTTTTCCCTCAAAAAAATCATCTACTAACATTCAAAATCACTACGGATACAATGCAGTCATTTCCTCAAGGACCTGACGCCCACCCATATTCATCCACTCTTGTACAAAATCATCAAACTCATCTAAACTTCTTTGACCTGTAATAAAATGAACAAAATTGACATTCACATGATCTGTTAACTGTGACTCACTTTGCAACCAAATTTCCGGCACATACCCTGCCATAATATCCTCTACCAATTCACCTCTTGCTTTTGCATCAAGGGCAATTCTCATACTTCCATATTCAAACATTTGCCCCCATGTTCCATAAGCATTTAAATCATCAGCCATTGAACCATCTTCAAAACCAATAACAAACTCACAATATGCCAACGCTTGACCAACCAAGGCATCACAGCTGCCACCTTCTAAAGCTGCAATCACATCTACTGCAAAGTTCTCACCTGGAATCCCAATGAAAATAGGTGCTAAACGGTATTGTTCATCTGCCCAATAAGTCAAGAATTGATCTTGTGTTCCAGAAACGGCTACTGCATAATATAAATTGATAATTTCAATAATTGCCTCTGGATGTGGTGCGTTAGCACTGATCACAAAATATTCAGTCATGCTGTTATTTCTGATCCCATGTCTTGGTGTGATGCCGTCAACTGTCGGAATTGGGTGCGGACGTGTAATGACACCTTCTTCAATTAGCACACTGTTAAATGGATGCCAAGTTCCCCAGTTCATATGGAAAGTCATCCCTTGTCGACCTAATGCAAAATCAGTCTCAAGTGCGTTTAGATCCTTAACAATAAATTCAGGATCGATGGCACCTGCAACAAACAATTCATGCATAATTGCCAATGCATCCCTCACCTCAGGTTGAATAAAAGAATGGGTCACAGTACCGTCACCAGCTCGGAAGAACGTTCCAGCACTTCCATAATTCGGCACACCAAATGCAGCCAAAAGTCCACCAATTGAACCGAAATTATTACGCGTTACAATATCTCCCAACGTCAATCCAAAAGAATTTCCACCATTACCACTCGGATCACCATTGGCAAATAAAAGTGCCATTTCAACTAACTCCTCAACTGTTTGTGGTGGCACACCACCTGCATACTCCAACCAGTCATCACGCAACCACAAATAAGAAGCATTATGGAAGTTGTCATTCATAAATGGAAAACCGAACAATCTACCATCGACTGTGACACCTTCAAATGACTCAGGATAACGTTCCATAAAGGCAAGTACTTCTGGTGAGGCATAACGCTGAAAATAGTCAGTAATATCCATAACTAATCCTGCATCAACAGCCTCATGGAACCATTCTCTTGAATCATGTCTCAAAACATCTGGCAGATCCCCCGATGCTAACATTAAATTCATTTGATTCATATAAGCATCTGTTGATGAATCTGCAGTAAAAATAACATCTACTTCAATGTTTAATTCATTGTAGATCAAACGTGTCCAAAGGTTATCATAAAAATTATCTCCTTCGCGAAAGGTTTGAACCGCAGAAGCTTGCAATGCCGTTGTGACTCTTCTTGTTTCACCTGATGGTTCATTGGTGTCATTTCCCCCAACGGTTATATCATTTCCATTACCCCCATTGGTATCTGTAGTGGGCTCATCGTCTCCACATCCGACTAGAAATACTGCTAACATTAAGCTAAACATGACTAATATTAATTTTTTCATTTTGAACACTCACTTTCAATTTGATTTATAGCATATCCAGTTTTTGCAAGGACGTGAATTTGTAAATCATTAGGCTATTGTCAACAAATAGACCTATTTGCAATAAACGGATTTGCGATATGATTGGTACTTAAGTTAAAAACTTTCTAACAATTCCACAACTATTTTCAAATCGCTAACGGTATCTAAATAAGCATACATCCCAGAACCATCACCATAATTCCCATACATGGTAGTCGGATAACCTTTTTCCTCAAACTTTTGCATCTGTTCCTTGGCACCTTTAACTTGAAATGCAATGTGGTGAATCCCCTCTCCTTTTTCATTTAGAACATCTCGCCAAACACTTGGTTTTTCATCTGGCTGAATAAGTTCTAACTGGAGATTTTCTAAGTTAAAGAACATCATCAAACATGTTGCATCCGATGGTTGTCCATAATAATGCGCCTTCGTAACTTCCACTGCGCCTGAATGCATTGCCTCTGGCTTTTCAATACCAAATAAATCAGCAAATGCCTGACCCGTTTTTTCAATATCGTGCACAACCAATGCAATTTGTGCGATTGCTTTTGAACCTATCATTTTAACCTTCTCCTTCCATTACGTATCCTAATTTTACGTAAGTCCTATCAATTTTATAACCTTTTGGATACTTTCAAATGTAAGTTTTTTCTTCCGAAAAGCAAAGAAAACCCCTTACAATTCGTTATTATAACACTTTCACAACCATTTGTCAACAAAAAAAGAGAATTTTTTTCAAAAAGTCTCTTTTGCATGCTTACATTTTTCATTCAACATCACTGCACTGCTATTTTAAATCTTTTACCCCATTCTCTAAAATCATCATCTGTAACAATGTTTCTTCATCGGTAATCTTCTTTTCTTCGCCATGAACAATTGCGTTGTAAAGGTCATCATAGACACGACCATAGTCTCCAATCTCAGAAACAATTTTCTCTTCATGGCAAATCCCCTTCTCATCATAATAAGTCAAGGTTCCATAATGAAATGGTAAATCCAGACCAAAATCAGGATTATTCGGCATATAGAACTGTTTCAAATGTTCTTCTTGTCGATCCTTACTTTCTTTAACAAAGCACCCTTTTTTACCATAAACAATAAAGCTTGGGCGTTCTTTAACTCTGAAATAGCTAGACTTGACTGACACTTTTAGCGTATCATAATACAAATCCAAATCAAAATAATCATTCATCCTTCCCTTTCCTAACAATTGTCGAACATCATAGTTAATCTTATCAGGCGCACCAAAATAACTAATTACTTGATCTAACGTATGACAACCATGTCCATAGAGATATGAACCATTTATACTAAATGCTTTTGTCATTTCAGGTGTTTCAGGTCGATAATAGTCAAAATGCATTTCTAATTCAAGTAAATCACCTAACTTACCACTTTCAATCACTTTTTGAACAGTTAAAAAATCACTATCAAAACGTCTGTTCTGATAAGCTTGGACAATAAGCCCCTTTTGCTTAGCTAGGTTAAAAATTTCTTTTGCTTGCTCGGTTGTTTCCATAAATGGCTTTTCAATTAAGCAATGTTTACCGTACTCCAAAGCCATTTTCGCATATTTGTAATGAGAATCTTGCATGGTACAAATAACGATCAGACCAATGTCACTGTCATTTAACAATTCATCTAAGTCATCGGTATAAATGACATCAGGTATTGTCTCCCATACACTCTTATTTAAGTTGCGTGCATAAATTTTTTTCACTTTCATTTTATTTGCTCTTTCTAGAACAAATGGCAAATGATACCTATTGGTGCTTTTCCCGTTTCCGATATAACCGATTGTTAACATATTCCTGCTCTCCTTTTGTAGGGATGCGATCATTTTAGGCAATTGCGAGATTCAAACTAAGTCATTTCGCTTGATTTTATCTTTTAAAATAAGTTGACTGTGTTTCATCTTGATATAGAAATATCAATTCCGCAATTGCCCGTACCATCATTTGATCACATGCTCTCAAAATGTTCGATTTCACAAACATTCTATCATACTCTAAAAGGAAAAGCTAGATTTTTTCTACCGTGCCATTACAAATTGTTTTTGTAAATATGGCAAATCTGGGTGGCATCTCTTTATAAAACTGTTACATCTGTTACCCTAATCCATGACATCACGTTTCCAAGTAATGCTTCGCGATTGCTATTTCTTAATTGTTGTACAGTATAGATCTGTCCTCTCACCCACGGTGGAATGATTTGACCTGTTGCCCAAGTTGTGGCATTTTGATTAACGCGAACACGTGAACCAACACGGATGGGATTGGTCGTAGTGGTTGTGCCACCTGATGTTGTTGGAAGTTGTAAGATTTGACCTACGCGAATTATGTTGGGATTGCTGATGTTGTTTAATCTTTGTAATTCAGCGATGGTTGTTCGGTGAAGTTGGGCAATCCCAGATAATGTCTCCCCTGCTCGAACGGTGTGGGTTAAGGAAGCTTGCCCCGCTGGATTAATCCAACTTCCTGGTACACCTCTTGTTCTTGTTACGTTGATCATGCCTTGTGCTCTGTTGAAGACATGGTAAGTGCCAGGTGGTACTGTTGTCCGTGGGTTGCGATTGTTTGCTGCATCGGCTGCAGTGCTAAATCCGTTGGTTGTTCGGGTAACGTCGAATGTTTCTCTGGTGTCAGTCGGTGGCGGTGGTGGCGGTGAAGTTTGCCTGGCTTGATTTCGGATATTCGTCATGTTAACAGCTGGACAATTGGTGGATTGGTTTGGAAATTCCCTGTGTCCTAACACTCGGTCAAAGGTTACATTTGGAAATCTGTTTACGTTAAATCTGATTCGCTCTAGTAAATTTTGAAGTTGTACACCTGTCAATTGTGAGCGGGTGAAATCACCAACGACGCAAATGTGATAAGTGTCCATATTTTGGCTTGCTACACCAAAGGAAATTCTTATAGGTAGGTAGTTTAATTCCAAGTCGCCATTTAATAGGATGACTTCATGATAGCCACCTACTGCATTAGGCGCACCCATGCTCGCTTGTGTTCGCCACCAATTTTCGAAAATGGCTGTTGTTCCTGTTGCTGTCGCGCTATGATGGATCGCGATTCGACGAATATCATTTATGTTTCTTGTTCTTGCGATATTACGCCCTAACGCTACATTAGTTCTGTCTATTATTCTCATATTTTCGTCCCCTTTTCTACAATGGTAAAGTAAATGCTGATTGTTTAACAGCATCACTATATTATAAGCACAAGTGGACTTTTTCGCATGGTCATTTCTCTTTGTTGTTGTGAATATTTAAGTCAAATGCCAAAGTGCTGTGTTTAGGCAGGTATGAGCCACATCAGAATTTAATCCTTTTATTTTTTTAACTGTTGAGATTTTACTATGATTATTCTGATGAAAGTGATAGTAAAAAAGCCCATGTTCTGGTATAATTTGCATATGGATTCTTTAAATATTTAGTGAGGTTGAGCATGATGAAACGATTTGTAGATAAGCCTAGATATATTTTTGATACAGGTATTTGGTGGAAAGAAAAAAATGAAACTTGTGTGGTTTGTCCAAAATGTGAAGAAATGGGGATTGTCAAATTTGAAGATGGACAATTTATTTTCATTTGCCATCATTGCTCCCAGAAAAAGGTACAACCACGACTTATTCATATTCATAAGATTGAAGAACAATGTAGCCATTGCGAACGATTTTTTCGAGTGGAGATACCGAAAGAGAAGCACCAGTTCAAAGTGTTAAATGTAAACTGTCCTCACTGTGATACTCTAAACTCTGGTAAAGTACAAAAATCTAATAAACCATGGTATGACAGAACTCACTACCAAAAGCCTGCCACCGATATTATTTTTGGTTACCCTCTTTACTTTCTCGACTATTTAGATAACAAGCCGATTTGGGCATTGAACCGTGAGCATTTGCAATATTTAATTGATTATATTGAGGCTGACTTGCGAGAAAGTCCCAGAGAAGGTCGAATACCTTATTCAGTAAAAGGTCACTCATACCAGTTGCCAAAATTTATGAAGTTAGCGAAAAATCGGGACAAAGTTTTGAAAATATTAAGACAATTGCAAGTAAAGTAGAAGCCATTTATGAAGATAAGTTGGTTATCAGAAATGGCTTGATAAGCAGGAGGAAAATGAAGAATGAAATACTTAGAAGAGTGGAAATTATACAATGAGCGAAAAAATTAGAAATAACCGCAAGTTCAAAATTGCAATTATGATAGCCACAAGTGTCGCTAATGTTGTTCTAACCATTTTTATAACTGGCATTTGGGACATGCGATGGTTTTTTATTTGGCAACCACTAATCTGCTCATTTTTGATTGGGTGGTTGATTGGCGAAACAAGAAATGAGAAAATACTAAGAGGCATTTTGATTTTTGTTTTAACCTTTATTACCTGGGCAATTATTTTAGTTGATGCATATCTCTTTTTAGAATTTGCTGTCTTTAGACCAAGCAGATCATGTGTTTACTACGGTGACTGTCCGTAAGGAAAGATTTTCAAAAGTGAGTGATTATTGTGATAAATTTTTTAGAAGAAGTGGAACAACAGTTTCATTTTACCTACCCCCAAATTTATAAGCAATTATGTATAGATGGCATGCTTGATTGGGGAGAATTTGGTCCGAATTGGAGAGAAACTTATTGGGAGAAGTTCAAGGCCAATCCCCCTTTGCTGTTATTTGGATATGACATTGAGCTAATACCATTGGAGAATATTAAAGAATACACAGAAGAAATGAAACATGAAGAAGATTTCTGGTATTTGAATCCCAAATTTGAATTTATTCCCTTTGCTAAGTCAAGCGGTGGCGATATGTACGTTTTTCAACTTGATAAGCAAGTTGGAGAAGATGTTCCTATCATATCCGTGTCACATGAAGATACAACAGCAACGGTTTTAGCTAAAAACTTGCAAGATTTCATTTTTAGAAAAATGTTAGAGCAAGTAACAGAAATATTTGAAACAGATGAAATAACCAAGGAAATTTTAGCAAATAGTCTAAGAACCCATTCACCTTATTTAACAAAAGAGCAAGTAGTCGTAATTGAAGATATTTATCAACGAGATTTCCAAATGACTGAGGAGTTTGGGGAGACTTTACGTTATCTACTCACAGAAGAAGAATGGCATCATTTATTAAAACAGCACATTGACTTTAACAGATTGGGCGAGGAATTTGAGTATAGTGATGTTGTATAAAAATTTACAAAACATGATTTAGCTAAAAAGTGAGTGTATGACTGATGAAACTATATAAAAATGTTTTTGATAAAGATCTGTTCGTAACTGGGAAAATCACATGGAATTCATTCGAGCATTTCTTGAAATGGATTGTTGATAATCCAGATAAGAATGACTGGGATTATCAAAGCTTATTACAGGGAAATTTTGAGGGAAATTTAATATTAGACATTGAGTGGAATGACTATTGGCAAATGTTTCTTATTCAAGTAGTTGCAAATCAAGATTGGGATAACCCCGTAGTGGAAAAACGGTTATGTGATGATATAACTTCCTTGCGGAAGAATGTCATAGAGTGTGTTCACAATATCAAGAAAATGCTAGTCGGAGGTGTTGACGTGGGCTTAGATGTATATGTGAATTGTAATTGTTATATAGAAGAAAAAACAACAGAGCCACCTTTTGATAAGAATTTATTACGTTTTGATGATGGTGAAATTTCTATTCAACTCTCCAACGATATGCCACAAGAAGAAAGATGGGATTTGTGGGATAAATTAGACAAATGGGAAGAGAATTGCTGTCCTCACCCTTATCGCCGAATATGTGATGTTCGAGTTGGGAATTTACATGGTATTGGAAAATTTTATGATGCAGTAATGCTCCCAAACAAATACCAAGCATTAACATCAATCATTCCAACTAACAATGGTGGCTTTGTGGAATCGTCTCAATGCCCGCAAGTATTAGCTGAGTTGGAAGATTTTTGTAACCATTTAGAAGAGCAAACTGGTATTTTCTTAGTCGATACGAAAACTGATAATACAATTTTTTCTTGTGTGGAATCGACCCTTATTTCATGGAACAAAGAAGAAAAAACAAATGTCGGCTTTAACAAGGATGGCTTATTCGTCATTGAAGCAGATGACAAAGCAAGTTTTGATTGTTTTTTCAATGCGAATGTAAAAAAAGTAAGAGATTTGACTGATGATATAGTAGCAACAGCAAAAAAGCAATTCTGTTCAAAACACTTCACTCGTCAAATTTTACCTGATGAAAAAAAAGTTTTGTTGATAGACATTGCAACCAATAAACAAATTATCGCAGATTTTCCATCAGTATTTCCTGAAATTGAAATTGTCGAGTTTAAAATTATCACACGCCCTTTCAAATCAAATGACTTTCCTGCAATTGAAGCTTTACGAAAATTATCAAAAGCGTCCATTGAAACAGGAAATCCGATTTATTGGAGTTAGGATTTCCAGAATCTGAACAAAAATATATTGATTTCATTAAGAGTACATATATGCAAACGGAGATGCTTCAAGATAAGAATGATGTGAAAACAGGAGGTATCAAAGATGGATTTGTCAAAAGAAGAATTTGAAATGTTAAAACATGCTTACGAGGTAGGAGGGCGTTCTCCAGGGCGAGAAAGTGAAGAAAATTTAGCTTACTTTGAACAGAAATATGAAAAAATTCCGACTGATTATCGGTGGTTGTTAAAAGAATTTGGTGGTTGCCACTTGCTAGATCCTGAGATAAATCCGCTAGTACTATTAACGGAAGATTTTAAGGAATTTAATGAATTTTATGCAAACGATGAAGCTATGAAAATATCAACAGAAGATTTTTTCCCTTGTGGCAGTTTAAATGGAGAAATGGTTGGAATTTTAAAAGCTACTGGTCAAGTTGCAATTCTTCCGCACGATATGTATGTGAAGACAGCAGCTGACTTAGAAGTTATTGCCAACAGTTTTAAAGAATTGGTTATGAACTTAGCTCAGAATAGACTCGAGGTTGAGGAGCTGATAAATAGTGGAGCGTAAAAAGAAATCACGTAAAGAATTGGTGCAAGAGCAGATTGAAGAACGTGGTCTAGTAAGTTTTATGAACACGACAAAGTGGAAAGAATTAAAGCGGGCTGTTATTGAAGAAATGCCGTTTGAGCCAGTATATAATATAAAAACTGTTGATAGTGTTATAGATGGAAACTGGAGTTTAGATACTTCTTATGAAGGGCATTGGGGTTACTTAGATACCTTAGAAGATTACTTGTCATGGGATATTTCCGCAACGCCATTTTGGGCGATTGAATGGATAAAAGTTATACCACGAAAGAGCGAAAAATTCCGCAAAGGACGACTATTTGAACCCGAAATTATTGAGCAAATCGATGCAACCAAACAATTTGTAGCAATTTTAAAAAGATATAATATTCCTTATGAAGAAGAAAACGGTGTGTACACCATATACGGCTATCGAGGATCGTGAAATTAATATGCAAGGTTGTGAGATAAATGAAAGTTTTACATACAATAAATAACCCTATGCCACCACTATGGATGATGTTTCCAGAATTACCACAAGCTAGCATGGGTTGGCGAATGGGTTATGGAGAAAGCTACAGCATTGAATTTATGAACTGGTTTAAAGAACTTTCATCAAATGAAAAACAACAATATCAACACTTATTTCCAGCTCCAAAAATGTGGCGTGGTTTTTATGATGAATTTAGTGATAAGGGGTTTGATATAAAGGCATTTAAAAAATACTTTTTATATGGCGTACAACTTTGGAATCAAAGCGATGAACCGCAGTATTCAAAAGAAAAAATCATCAATGAGCAACAGCTAAGGAGCAAATCAGATTTTGCATTTTTCTGGCATAATGGAAATGACATTTTCGACTGTTTTAGCCAATGGCGAACTTCAAATTTTCAAGTGAGCATTAACAGATATTCTTGTTGCGAACAATATATGATGGCAGAAAAAGCCAGAATTTTCGATGATGAGCAAGTGCGAAAAAAAATCATGGAAACAACGGATCCAATGGATATGAAAATTTTAGGGAGACAGGTGAAAAAATTCCGTGATAAAAAGTGGGATAAAGTCAAATATTCAGTTGTTCTTAATGCAAATTATTATAAATTCACACAAAACAAAGAAATGCGTGAGATATTACTTGATACTGGCAATAAAATTATCGTTGAAGCAAGTCCGACTGATATGATATGGGGCATTGGTTTTGTAAAAGAGAAGCCAGAGGCGACAAATCCAAAATTATGGCGCGGGGAGAACTTACTTGGTTTTGCACTAATGGAAGTCCGAGACGAAATAAAAAAAGTCTATGAAAATTATGATAAAATTGACTGGAGACAGTTTGAAAAATATCGTTAAAATAGGAGTGTTTATGAAAATACAGTTCTACAAAACAGAGACAACTTATCAAGGGAAGGTTTATAAGATTTTGACACCTACGACCCCGCTTACTGAAACTTATGCTGGATTTGCGAGGGCAACGTCAATAATCTTTGCTAATAAAGCTGATTTTATGCAACTGGCAGCCCTATTTGCTTTACTAACTGAAATAAAAGACGTCATTATTTATTTATCAATTCGGAAAAATACGGACAACTATTTATCAGAAACATATTTTGATACGACTAATTTTACGGATATCGTGATATGTCACCACAGTTTACAATTAAAACGGGGATTGTTTAAACAACTTAAGCAACGGTTATCAAAAAGAAATCTGATTAGTTTCGAGGTTGACCAGATGAAGTTTGCTGATTTAAAATTTGATGAAAAGTTTTGGTATAAAGAAAATAAAGATTTACTCGATGTTGCCATTCAAGATGATACGTTGTTTTTGGTGGGAAGTTCTAAAGTTTTCGGACATTTAGCACGAGAGTGTTTGCAATTTCGATTTGATAATTATTTACCGCTTTATCATGACCATACACATTTGTATCCTTACTTGCGAAATGGCGTAGCAGTATCTGAAGATATGCAATTTTGCTTTTATGACAAGATGTGGTGGCAAAAATGGCTTGCAGAACAGGAGGAAGTCTGATGGATAATGATTATTTTGCAAAAAAATTTATCCAACTATTTCCAGAACATGAACAAGAATATATTGATTATCTTGAAATGTACAACGAACTATCAGCCCCTATGGGCCATGTGTTTTTTGGCACTCTTTTGAATGTTCCTCTTTCGGAATTGTTGTTAGAAAATAAAGATACTGAAACCATTCGAAAGTATGTCGACTTTATTGAAGATATGTACGCAAATGGCGATTATTATGTCCAAAATATTGTTGAAGTAACTATAATGGCTTACTTAGGAGATAATACAACCGTATTGCGGAATTTCTTTGCTTATTGTTCGGAAGCTTTGATTGAAGTATCGAAAAGTTTAGAGGTAAAGGAAACAGGCTACGGACGTTATGACATTCACATTTGGTATAAAAAAGGGAAAATGTATGTTGATGTAAATGGTGAGAATTGGGTAGTGAAAGATAAATAAATTAAGAGATATAAATAACAAAGTAAAACTTTTCGGTGGTGAAAGAATGGGAAATATTATCGTAAGAAAAATGTCTGAAGAAGCGGATATGGATTTTGCAATTGAGGTTAAAAAAGAAAAAAGCACACTGAACACTTATGGATTTTATGGTGCAGTTTGCAATCACGGTTATACAACTTGGATAGAACTTGAAAAAATCGGCGATGAGTTGATTGCCTTTTCGTTAAATCCGACAAAGAATTATTTATTGGATTTTGGCAATGCCTTTTATACAGGAACACTTGAATTAGAATTTTTTCCTGCCCAACGGACGGGCGTGGTTGATATCAGAGTAAAGACCGAAATAGATAGCCTGTTTACCCCCAATGGGAGTGAAGCTGAAAGCTGTTGTTTTTATATCAACAGTGAATTAGGTTTAATCGAAAATTTTGGTCGACGACTAAAAGGATTAGCACAACTGGGTGTTTATAACGAAATTGCACTTAACCCAGAGTGAAAGGGATGGATCGAAATAGTTACTTCATTTTGGAGGTTAAGCAGATGGGACTAGAAGCAGAATTTGAAATATTGAAAAGAGCGTATGATGCATTAGAACAACCAGTTTGTCCAGAGAGCCAAGAGGAAATTACGATTTTTGAAAATGAGTTTGAAAACATTCCTACTGACTATCGTTGGTTGCTACAAAACTTTGGTGGTGATTATTTTATTGAACCAGCAGAAGTGTTTGGTTTAAGAAGGTTGCAGGAGTTACATCTAGATTTCAGTCGTTACTTTGAAGAAAAAAGGTTTGCTATATCTAGTGAAGAAGTTTTTCCGATTAGTTACACGTGCGGGGATATTGTTTGTATTGTAAAGGAAACGAGAAAAATTGCGGTTTTTCCTTATGATATGGTTGCTAAAACAACAGAAGATTTAAGAATTATTGCAGAAAATTTTACAGAATTAGTCTTGGCGGGTGCTAAGATGAGGATTGAATATAAAAAAATGATTGATGAGGTAGAAGAAATGACGAAACAATTTGATCCAGACTATAAGCGAATTTTTAAAGATGTAACCGTTGAGAATGCAGAGCCATTAGTAATGGTAGATGATGATGAACTAGGCACAGCTATTATGTTACAATTACTTGAGCATGAAGAAGAAATGGAAAATCTTCCGATGACTTGCCAACGCTTAAATGCTGTTTTCACAGTAGTAAATCGAGCATATGCACAAGATTTTGATCAAGTCTATTGCGAAATGGCTCATCTTGTACCACTGGCAATAGAGGGGCTTTTGGCATTAAATGAGATTGAATTAGCTGATACTATCAAAGAGTCTTATGCGATTTATGAGCAGAATAAAAATAGCGGTATTAATTTTAGCTATAAAGATGATGATTGGGATCGTCTGATGGAATTAGAGCTGTTTGAAGATACCCTAGAGAAGTTCAATGCTATTTATGACGAGCGAAATTACTTAAAAATCACGCCTGCAAAATATATCCGTGATAATTATAAAGATTTTTTGAATTTGTAAGGAGAACGAAAAATGTTGAAAAAATTATTAAAAAAAGAAATTTTCGAGGGTATGTTGAAATTGTATAAGACGGTTGATAACAATCTTTGTTATTGGGAAATCTGGGACAATGATGGCAAGACTGCTACTATTCATTGGGGAGTTGTCGGAGAGCGTGGTAAAAATAAAAAAATTTCTAATGAATTAACAGCAATTCAAAAAGAAATCAGTGAGAAAATAGCAGAGGGATATTTAGAATTTGATGAAGAAAAGACGAGCCTTTTAGAAATAGAGTTCGTTGTTGATGGATTTGGTTCATCAAAAGACCTTGAAAAGCGTGACCGCCTTGAAGACCGCTTAAACGAACTTTTAGGGTGGACAGGTCTTGGTCATGTTGATGGTGGTAGTATTGGAAGTGGCACAATGGAATTAGGTTGTGAAGTTGTCGACTTTGAAATCGCAAAGAGCTTAATAGAGAATGACTTAAAAAATACTGAATTTGACGATTATTCAAGAATATTTGATTTGGAGCAAGAATAATATGAAGAATTACATTAGTAAATTTTTAGCTGGCATAAGCGAAGAAGACGCTAAAGACATATTTTTTGACCTCAAAAGCAAGCGTGCAATTGGTAGAGGACTTGATGAAGTGTTTCTGGATTATCACTTTGAAGAAGAAATGGTGGTTATTGATTTTATGGAGCGAAAAGAGCGATTTTTGCCTTTGTCGTTTACCGAGTTGAAAATAATTTTAATTGGGAATTTTCCAAATATGGAGGGTGACTAACATGGCAATATGTTTTTATTCTGCAAAGTCGCAACATGATAAGGAAAAAGGTAGAGTGACTGGCCACGCTATACTTGAAGAAGGTTTGCAAGATTTTTTGTTAAAATTCAAAGCTGAAATAGCTCTTGATACAAGCTTTATTCTTAGGTTAGATCCTTATGGAGATTTGCTATTGGGAAAATCTAGTATTAAGGAACTGATGGCGGTGTGTGGAGAGTTGAAACGACATACGATTTTAAAGAAATATGAACGATATGACTTGGCTATTCAAAGTTTGGTTGAATTAGAAAAATTATGCCAATTGGCTCTAGAAAATGATGACTATATTTGGGCATTGGGAGATTAGAAACGATTGGAGTGTAAACAGATGAAGTATACAGCAATTAATGAGTTAGAATATTTTGATTTTCATCATACTTACGTTAAAGATATTTCACTTTCAGATAGCCAGATGAAATGGCAAGTCGAATTTTTGAAAATACCAGTTAATTCAACGGGAAATCCCCTTGATAAAGTGACCTATTTCACAGGGTCAGCGGAAATTGTTTTTGAGAATGTGAATATTGAAAAAATTTCTTTGCCAGTTTTAAGACATGACCATGCTTATGAGCCATCTGAATATGAACCAGTTTTAAAAACATGGCAAGAGCTTTACCGCGTAACCAACTTAATGAAATTAGATGATGTAGATTGTTATAAAATCAGATTAACTGCTTTTCCAAAACTATCAGCACCGTCTGGAATATATGTTTTGGAAATGACATTTACCCATTCTATCGTGACATGGGACAAGTTTGAAAAGAAGTCCTGCTATGAAAATGATGAGTGGGTAATAAAGACAATAACTAATGAATAACGAGGTATCAATATGGCAGTAGCGAAAAAAGGCAGACGAAAGATAGTTAGAAATGGGCGTGTGTTTTACTGGTCTGTGAAATGGGACGATGTTTATATGGATTTTTATCCTAACCTTTCAATTGTATCAGAGGATAAAAAATTCATTGTCATGTATCCACTTTTTCGAAATAAAATGCCCATTCCACAAGAAGAGAATGTTTTTATTATCAATATCGGTAAAGAATTTAAAGGATTGGATAATTTAGGTCATATCTGGGAAAGGTTTATCATTCCAGAATGGAATGAAAAGTTTGTAACACCTTCTTTGGTTGCCAACATTATCGATTGGTGCTTCGTAGTTGAAGATGTAGTGGCAGTTGATAGTTCAGGAAAAATTTTGGAAAATAGGTTAGATGATAGAAAATCCATCACGCTAAAGGAGGAGCATTTTGAAATCGAAAAATAGAAAAATTACAGTAGATAATCAAGTTTACCTTTGGAACTTCACACCGAAACATGCTCTGGTTAATGAAATGTGGATTTCACGCTTATATTTTTCTCCTTATGATGATAAAAGTAAAAGTGTGACTTGTATGTTCCAGTCGCCTGTGACTTATCCGACTGGTTGTGCCTTTAATGAGGGTTTTTTAGCGATAAGGAATGGTCAAAAATACGAGATAAATCTCAACCAACCTAAATTTGTGGCGGAAGTGATTAAATTTATGCTTGATAAAAAGGTGGATTTCGAACAAGATAAACAATACCACTTTCGGGAAGCTAATAGACTTTTGAAAGAAATGGGGTATGTAGAGGAAATTTTTGACCTTATGAGTACAAAGTTAGGTTATTTTATTCTCGATGAAAAAAACGAACAATTCAAAGGTCAAATCTCGTGGTTAGGAAAGATTGTGCCAGTCTTTTTGAAAACAGAAGACAATTATGATGAGCATAACTTTTATTTTATATTAGACAAATTGCAAGTATTGCTTGAAAATCAAAAGAAAGAAGATTTTGATTTTCGAAAATTTGCAAGCCAAAAACTGACTGTACTAGCTAATAATTGGCGTGATGATGATGTTGAGCCAATGGAAATTTCTGAAGAAGTATTTTCGAATAGAATATCGGTGTCATCAATTAAGCTAGATGATAGTGGGAAATATGCTGTCTATTTTCATGATGGAGGTCTATTTGGGGGCTATCAAATAATGGGATATGGCCACTTAGAAGTAGGCATGATCGTTGTTAATATGGAATTAGATAATTGGAGAGAGCCAGAATATCCTACCTATTGGGGTGATTTATAACCTTAGTTAGAGTAAAAATCGACAATTTTGACATCATCTACAACCACTTTACATTTCCCTTTCGTGTTAGCATCCGTATCTCCCTACCTCATTTCTTTAAATCTAGACTCATGCATAATACTTTTCGCATCAATACGGCAACACCATTTAACATGCTTCCAATGAGAGATAGCACTTAAATCATATTTAATTGCCACACCCTCGGCAATAAGATTATCAACTTGCCCATCATGATCAAAGTCATCAGACCAGACGCTAACAGCCATCCCCTCATAGAATATAACTATATTTCCAACAGAGTCAATTTTCGTATCCTCTTTGGATAAAAGCCAGATGTCATCAGCAACCATTTCATTAAAATCAATGTAAATTCGAGGTTTGTTCTTAATAAAATTCCCATCATTTAACAGGTATAAATCTCTCATTTCAACATGACTCTCCAGCAAATTTCTAACAGTATTATAGTTAATATCAAGATCATTCACGACTTCTTTTGCAGGTGGATAGGTCAATAAAAATTGAGCAAAAAAGCCAGCGTCAACAGCATTAGAATGATGCCAGGCTCCCTCAATTTCCGTTTTATCAAATTTATCACAACAAATAAATAAACAATGTTCACCGTGGACATGCCATGTCCAATTTTTACCAACAAATTGAAAATACTTTTTTATCTTTTGGATGTCAACTTTAGCCAGCGAATAAGTCGCTTCATCTAGCCAAGTATAATTGAATGGTGTTTCGTGATGTGCCACTGGTTTGACTAATTGATGAACCTTTGCCAGTTCTTCAAAAAGTTGTTGTACTAATTGAGTATATATGTCAAAAAATTTCAAAATGTCCATTGTCATCATTCTCCACTTTTTATTTCAAGCTATCTCGAAAAATTACGACCTCATCAAATTTATTCATTTCTAAAAACTCCAATTATCACTTGATTTTCAAAATTTTCCTTACAAATATGGCTTGATATATAAATCCCACCAAAAAATATCTAAAAGCAAATGCTTCACATCAAATTCAATAAAATCTCCAACTTGAATGTCTTGATGAAGCACACCTTGCAGCTGGATTTTGTATTCTCCGATTTGTACAATGCCTTGAGTTATATCAATGATTTTGGCATTAAGGTGTATTCGCTGATTTAACTCGTGATAACCTATATGATATTCATGGAAATTTGATTTATAAATGTTTTCTGCTGTGGTTGTTCGAAGGTTCCAATGCTCAGCATCAAACTCATCTTGTGGAGAAATTGTTCTTCCGAATGCGGATTCTAATTCATAATCTGTCAGAACTAAGCATTCCAACTCGTACTTTCCGTCATGAAGGGTTACATTAAGGGTTTTATCATAATACTTGTCAGAGCCTTCTTTACTTTCATTTCCAACTACTTTTTCAACAATAATCATGCTTATTAGCTCCTTACATTCCGACATTATTGCTTTTCAGCCATGTTCAACACCTATTTGTAATACTTTTTTGCAAGCTCGGTCAACCGGACCATGTTTTCTTTGATTTCTTTATCTGCTCTTTCGGCTGAAAATTCTTCGCCACCACCCATTTCACGAATTTGAATTAAATGTCTAAGTAGGAGTAAACGCCATGCACATTCACTTTTTTCATCAGCTGCTTGTTCAACTTTATCATAGCCACTCGGTATCATTTGTCCATTAAGAACTCTTTGGAACACCTTTCTGTTGAGAGGTGTTGTTTCTTCTAAAGCTAATCTAATACGTTTAATACATTTTTCAGCCTGCTCATTTTCATCGCGCTCTTTATAAATTGCTGATTGTAAATAAAGCCCAGACCTGACAGCCTCCCATATTCTATAATCGCCAGTAAATTTAATCTCGTTTAATGAATCCACGATTTTCAATGAAAAATCAAATTCATCAATCACGTAACAGATATACGCCAACTCAATGGCTTTCTGTAAGTCGTTTGCACTTTTTAAACTAAACTTTTTGTCCAACGATTTTGCTTTTCTAACAACATATTTACTCTTGCTTGTTTCCATTATTTCTTGAAAAATACTCATTTTTAAATCCTCCATTTTCAGAAAGTCTATTGATTGACGATTTTTATGTGCTAATTAATTATATCATTTTTCACAATAATAATCCATATAGCAACGTGGGTATCGGCGTATCATCATCAGAATCCGAGAATGATATAGAAGGTTGGTCTCCAATTTCTTAAAGTAGTAAGCAATTACGAAACTTATTCTCACAAGTATGCCATCTTTTATTCTTTCTCAAATTGTGATTTTGAGGGCTGTTTGAGAAAATTTTGGCTTAAATTATGGAGGTTTTTTTCTCAAATTGTGTTTCTGAAAGTTGTTTGAGAAAATTTTGACCCGATTATAGCGGATTTTTTTCTCAAATCGCGACTTTGAAGGGGGTTTGAGAAAATTTCGTTCTGAATTATAAAGGGGAATTCTCAAGTCGTGATTTTGAGGATGCTTTGCGAGAATTTTAGTGGTTCAGATTCTATTTCACAATTGTCTACTTGATAGTGACAATCTTAACTTTTTCTTTAGTCATACCACTACAAAAACCAACGGTCGGTATGTAAAGGTGTGAAAATTTATTCCTTCTGATTAGAAGGAATTTCAATTATTCAAAATAACCAACTTTCTCATATCCAGCAAGTACTTTTTCAATCAATTCATCTTCAATAAAATCAGCTCCAAGGTTTTTCATCATTAATTGAAGATAAGTCAATCGTCTTTTTGTTTCTTCATTGCTGCGAGGAAATAAAATGGGGTTTGTCCATGTTGTAAATAAGATAAAGAACACTTCTGATAATTCAAGGGGATAGTCTGTTTTGATTGAGCCATCAGTAATACCTTCTTCAATTAAAATTGCTAAAAGCTTGGCATGTTCCGGCTGAGCTTTTATGTCTGAAGTCACCGCATAGGGATCAAGGTGAGCTACCATTCGCTCTTTAGCCTTTAAACTGGCACTAGCTAGTAATTTCAGAAATACGTGTTTTATTTTTTCAAGCGCATTTTCCCCTTGAACTTCCTTGATAAGTTTCTTGAACAATAACCTCTGTCTAATGACTTCTTCTTCTTCAATGGCATCCAAAATTTCTTTCTTGGACTTAAAATGATGATACACAGCACCTTTTGACATCTTTAGTTCATTTAAAATATCTTGAATGCTAGTCCTTTCATATCCCTGTTCTTGAAATAACTTCTCCGACACAGCCAAAATCTGCTGATAGGTTCTTTCTGCTTTTTCACCTCTTGACATGTTAACACCTCCAAAATAAAACCGACCGTTGGTATTATTATAGCACAAAAATAGTAATTGTCAACTAAATTTTTTGAAAAGCTTTAATTTCCACAATCAACAAGGCCAAATGTAAATCACAGGATTAGCCATCAATAAGCTAAAAATGGTATGACTAAATGTTTTACCAACTATTTAGAAATATGTTTACAAAAAAGCGCGCTATTCTATAGTATTTTTAGCCTTATTTGCTCATAATATCGCAAGGAGTGAATAGTTAAATAGAGCAATTTTACCACTTCATCTGATTATTAGCCATTTATTTTTCAGTTTTTAGCTCCCATCACTTGACTCTAGCATAATGCTATAGTTTATAATGCCCTTATGATATTTTTAACCTATAAGGAGCAAACAATATGAATAAAGTTAAAGCAAAAAACAGAATAAAACTCGATCATACGGGGCAATATTGGGCGACCATACACTCTGAGGATAATCCTCGAACATTTAGTCTTACGATCCATTTGAATGAAGTGGTTAATCCTGAAATTCTTCAACAAGCGGTAAATGATTTAATAAAGCGACTGCCACATTTGAATGTGCGACTTAAAAGTGGCTGCTTATGGTGGTATCATGACATACTTGACACCCCTTTGAAAATTGCACAACAAAGTAAAAACTTTGTTCCTGCACGTCATTTTAAAAAAGATGAAACTTTAACTAGAATTCTTTATGGAGAGCGTCATTTTACCATTGAAATTTTACACACGATTTGTGATGGAAGAGGTCTTTTAAAGATTATTAACGCTTTGTTAATACGCTATTATGAACGATTAGGATATCGCGTAAATAAGCAAGGCATGATTGACTGTGCCACCTCACCAAGGGTTGAAGAAACAGAAGATGCCTATGCCCGCTATGCAGATTTGAGAAAGTCAAAAAAAGAAAAGGTCAAACGGGAGATCTATATTCCTAAATACCAAGCTGTTACACCAACAACAATCATTAAAAAATTTGACCTTAACTTATTAAAATATAAAGCAAAAACTCACGATGCAACCGTCACAGAGTATATCATCGCACATATGATGATTGAATTTGCTAAACAACGTGAAAAAGAAGGAAGTCAAAAGGCGGTAGTTGTAGACACACCAGTGGATTGTCGAACGTTCTTTCCCACCGATTGTTTACGGAATTTCAATTCTTATAAAATGATACTCATGCCTGAGTCTTCTAATTTTGCTGACCTCCTACAGAAAATCAAGGCGCAATTCGGAGAAATCAATGCCGATCTTTGTCAAGAAACAATGAGTGAGATGGAAAATTTAATGCGCCTTGCAAATTATGTTCCATTATTCATCAAAAAGCTGATTATTAGAAAAATTGGAGATGCAGAAAAAAACAATTATTCTGTCTTGCTATCAAATTTAGGCTTAGTAAAGCTTCCAGAAGAGATTAAAGATAAGGTTGAGATGTTCTCATTTCCAATTGGAAACGAATCACATGTTCCTTATCAGTTTAGCTGTGTAACGGTAGGAAATACACTCACACTTACAATTGTGACAACAGCAAAAGATAACCAGATAGTTGAAAATATTTATTCAGCAATAATGGCTGATAAGGAGTAATCATATGTTACATACAAAACCGATAACAAAAACAATGAAAGATTTTAGCTTGATTGAAGATTTATACTACACAGCCTTTCCTAAACATGAACAAGTACCAATGGGAATGCTTTTGTCACGGACGAAAAATAAGGACATGGATTTTGATGCTTATTATGATGGAGATGTTTTTATTGGCTTTACATATCTGATCGCAGATAAAGATTTAACTTATCTTTTCTATCTTGCCACTAGTGCAGATGTTCGAGGGAAAGGATATGGGGCCCAAATCCTGAGTCATATTAAAGCAAATCATCCCAATCAACGCCTTGTCCTCAACTGTCTAGCAGAAGACGTACAAGCTGACGATAATGATTTGCGTTTAAGGCGTCAAAATTTCTATTTGAGAAATGGCTACAGTCATGCTGGATTTTCATGCAAAATGAATGGTAATCATATGATAGCTCTTGTGCAAAACGGTGCAGTTACCACCGAAGAATTTTCTGCGATATTTAAAAGATTCTGGGGCCCAATCTGGTTTATATTTTTTAAACCGAAAATCAACAAATAGTAAGTCTGAATGAAGAAATTGAAAAAGCAACAACACCCGCATCCAAATGATTAGATGTTGCTACTTAGGTTATTTGAGAGCTGAAAATTGCGTAAACATCGCAGCTCTTTTTTTGTTGTACATGAATACTCTCACACTTATACATGGTCATAAAGAGAGAAATTTTTAGTTCGCTGATTCTTTGACCAATGCAATAACTTCATCAACAGTGCTCATATTTAACGCAACTTCAGCCATTTTTTCCATTTCAGCTTTCGACAGTTGGCTGATTTGTTTTCTAGCTGCAAGAATTGACGATGCAGACATCGAGAATTCATCTAAGCCCATCCCTAATAATAATGGGATAGCCATTGTGTCACCACCCATTTCACCACACATCCCTGTCCATTTGCCTTCTTTGTGAGCGGCATCAATGACCATTTTGATCAGGCGAAGGATGCTTGGATTATAAGGTTGATATAAATAACTTACTTTTTCACTCATGCGATCGGCTGCCATTGAGTATTGGATGAGATCGTTGGTTCCGATGGAGAAGAAGTCTACTTCCTTGGCGAATTGGTCAGCTAAGATGGCAGCGGCTGGGATTTCGACCATCATTCCGATTTGGATCGTTTCTGACACTTCCACACCTTCAGCAATAAGCTCAGATTTCGCTTCAAGGAGCGCGTTTTTAGCTTGTCTAAATTCATCTAATGTGGCAACCATTGGGAACATCACATACAATTTTCCGTAAATACTGGCACGTAATAAAGCGCGTAATTGCGTTCTAAATAAATCAAGTCGATCTAAACAAATACGCAAGGCACGGTAACCTAAAAATGGGTTCATTTCATGTGGCAATTGTAGATATGGCAACTCCTTATCGCCACCGATATCAAGGGTTCTAACTACAACAGGCTTGTCTTTCATTTCCTCAAGGACTGCTTTGTAAGCCTCAAATTGTTCATCTTCTGAAGGCAGCTCTGTCCGATCCATGTATAAAAACTCTGTGCGGTATAGCCCCACACCTTCAGCACCATTAGCAGTTGCACCTTTTGCATCTTCTGGTGTTCCGATATTCGCTGCAAGCTCTACTTGATGACCGTCTTTTGTAAGGGTTGGCTCATCTTTTAATTTTTTAAGGGCTTCGCGCATTTGGTTATATTCAGCAATTTTAGCTTCATATTCGGCAATTTGTTCAATTGTTGGATTTGGAATAACCACACCCGCTAAACCGTCTAAAATAACAAGTTCACCGTCAGTAGTATCTTCTAAAATAGACCCCATTCCTACAATAGCTGGGATTTCTAAACTACGCGCCATAATGGCAGAGTGAGAGGTGCGTCCGCCAATGTTGGTTGCAAATCCTTTGACAAATTGACGATCAAGCTGGGCTGTGTCAGATGGCGTTAAATCATAAGCAACCACGATAACTTCTTCGTTGATGGTGCTTGGGTCATTTAAGGCAACATCTAATAAATGGGACAACATGCGTTTTTTAATGTCCTTAATATCTGCTGCACGTTCACGGAAATATTCATTGTCCATGGCTTCAAACATCGCAACGAATTGGTTGGCAATTGCGTCGAATGCAAAAGCTGCATTGATAGATTCTGATTTGATTTTTTCTGTTGTTTTCCCGATCAATTCTGGATCATTAACCATATTGATATGAGCATCAAAGACCATCGCTTCTTCTTCGCCTAGACTGATTTTTGCTTTTTCTTTAATTTTTTCTAGGTCTGACACCGTTTTAGCGATCGCTGATTCAAAATATGTTATTTCTGCTTCAATGTCCGTTACTTTTTCACTGCTTACTTCCAAATTTGATTCTTCTAACTTAAACACTTTTGCAATTGCAATGCCATCTGATGCGGCGATTCCTTTGAAATTTACCATATTATTAGCTCCTTCTTCTTCTCTTCTACAATTTACATGAAAATCGGCACCATGTCAAGTTAGTTTGTGACATAGTGCCGGATTAATACGATTATTTCCCTAAATGCTAACTCAAATCCATACCATTGCTCGCAATTACTTTCTGATACCAGTAAAATGACTTTTTCGGTGTTCGCTTTAAAGTACCATTGCCTTCATTGTCACGATCGACATAAATGTAGCCATAACGCTTTTTCATCTCGCCAGTTCCTGCACTCACTAAATCAATACATCCCCATGACGTATACCCCATTAATTCAACACCATCTAAATTAACTGCATCAATCATATGTTTAAGATGTTGACGCAAATAATCAATTCGATAATCATCTTCAACATAGCCCGATTCATCTGGAACATCGACTGCCCCCAATCCATTTTCAACAATAAACAGTGGCTTTTGGTAACGGTCGTATAAGGTGTTCATGGTAATGCGCAACCCTAATGGATCAATTTGCCAGCCCCATTCGCTTGCTTCAAGGTATTCATTCCTCAAGGTTTCAAAGGCATTTCCTGATGTAAACTGGTTGATTTTTGGGTCTGCACTTGTTAAGCGTGATGTATAGTATGAGAATGAAATAAAATCAACAGTATTGTCTTTAAGGATTTCCTTATCATCATCTTCCCAAGGGATCGTAATGCCGTTACGTTCTAATTCTTTAAGGGCGTAATTTGGATAGGCACCACGAGATTGAACGTCAATAAAGAAGAAATCTTCACGATTTTTTTCCATCATTTTCCAGACATCATTGGGATGGGGCGTGTTCGCGTAAGTATTTCCTGCTAATAACATACAACCGATTTTGAAATCTGGATTGATTTCTTTTGCAATTTTCGTTGCCATGGCACTCGCTACTAATTCATGATGTGCCGCATTAAATTTAACTTGCTCCTGATTTTCGCCTGCTTCGAAACAAATCCCAGCTCCAATAAATGGTAAGTGCATCAGCATATTAATTTCGTTAAACGTCAGCCAATATTTGACTTTATCCTTATATCTTTTAAAGACAGTTTCGGCAAATTTAACATAATAGCCAACCATCTCTCGACTACGCCAACCGCCAATTGTTTTAACTAAATGCATGGGAATATCAAAATGGACAATCGTGACAAGGGGTTCAATCCCATATTTTAAACATTCGTCAAAAACACGATCATAAAATTGCAATCCCGCTTCATTAGGCTCCAACTCATCACCATTGGGGAAAATCCGCGTCCAAGCCAACGATAATCTGAATGTTTTAAATCCCATTTCGGCAAACAACTTAATGTCTTCTTTGTAGGTATGATAAAAATTGATTCCCTCTTTTGCAGGATAATAATACCCTTCTTCAAAATCATACATCTTCTTACGACCTGCTACAACATCTCGTCGATCTTCACCATATGGACAGACATCAACATTGGCTAAACCTCGACCATCAACATTATAAGCCCCCTCACATTGATTGGCAGCAGTCGCGCCACCCCATAAAAATCCTTCAGGTAAACCTTTTGTTAATTCACTCATAAACTCACTCCTTAAGCTAGAACATTAATCAAAGTATCTTCTGTCGTGACAGTTTTTGCATCAGTTTCAACAACATCCGCATAATCCTTCGTATTGGTAATAATAATTGGCGTTACAAGTGAATAACCTTCAGCCTTGATAGCTTCTATATCAAATTCAACTAAAACTTGACCTTTCTTAATTGAGTCCCCTTGTGTTGCTACAGCGCGGAAATGTTTACCATCTAATTGAACCGTATCCATTCCGATGTGAATTAAAATTTCAATCCCATCATTAGTTGTAATTCCAATGGCATGGTTAGTCGGGAATAGTGTTGTTAATACCCCATCAGCAGGCGCGATGATTTGTCCAACAGTTGGCTCAACAGCAATTCCTTTTCCTAATAATTCTTGTGAAAAGACTTCATCTTTAATTTGTGCAAGTGGCGTTACATTTCCTGTTACTGGTGATGTTATTTTTGTATTTTTTCCTATGATGCTTTTTGGCGTTGTGTCTGTTTGTACTACTTCTGGTTCTCTGTGGAAAAACCAAGTTAATAGAAATGCCACACCCATCGCAATGGCAATCCCGATTAGTTTAGCAATTAAATCATCGATACTATCATCAGGGCGAATCCAATTCGGCAATGTAAATATACCTAATCCCCCTTGATTCCACGTTCTAGCATCTCGCCACATCACAAACGCTGCTCCTAATGAACCAGCAATACATGTATAAATAAAAATTGCTTTTCTCTTTAAGGTAAAACCATAAATAGCTGGCTCAGTAATCCCAACGATTCCCGAAATGATCGCTGGAATTGCAATTGACTTTTCTTTTGGATTCTTAAGTTTGAAATATAAAGCAACTAGAGCAGCAGTCTGTCCGAAAGAAACAAGCATTAATGGTGCAGTAATTTGTTGCCAGCCATTTGCTTGGAATTGCAAAATTCCAAGTGGAATAATCGCCCAATGAAGACCAAAAATAACAAGAATTTGCCAGAAGAAACCGGCAACTGCACCAAATAAAATAGGAGAGAAACCGATAATTAAATCAAAGAACGCCATTAACAAATCAGTTACAACTGTAAAGATTGGACCAACGATTAAGAAACCTAGTGGCAGTGTAATTAAAACCGTGAAGAATGGGACAAAGAAATTTGCTACTACACTTGGAATAATTTTCTTAATCGGCTTTTGAATTTGACTCGCAAGCAACACAATAAAGATAATCGGAATAACCGAAGACGCATAGTTACGGGCAATCCAAGGGATACCAAAAAACGTATGCGTAACATCAGATTCAAAAATTGTACCCGCAAATAACGTCATAAGTGGATAATCAACACGACCACTTAAAGCAGCAAGTTGAATATTCGGATTCATTAAACCAGCACCAAGCAACATCCCAACAAATTCATTAACTTTAAATTTCTTCGCGGCCGTGTAACCGATAAAGACTGGCATAAACATAAAGACCGTATCACCGATAAAATCCAACATTAAGAATGTGCCAGAATTACGATCAAATGCACCTAAGAAGACAAGTAAAGCTGTCAAACCACGAATCATACCACCAGCTGTTAAAATGGCTAAGAAGGGTTGGAAGATTCCTGACATTCCGTCAAGTACTGCATCGAAAGGCTTTATTTTTTCTTTTGGCCCATTACTCCCATCACCACCAAAATGACCAATGGCTTGTATTTCTTCAAACACATCACCAACATGGTTACCAATAACAACTTGATATTGCCCACCAGCTTGCATCACTGTTACAATACCATCCATGTCTTTTAATACATCTGTTTGTGCCTTGCCCTCATCTTTTAACTTAAAGCGAAGTCGTGTAATACAATGGGTCAATCCGTTGACATTCTCCGCGCCACCAACATTTTCCAAAATACTTTCTGCTAATTTTGTATACTTACTCATTTTAAATTCCTCCATTTTCTAATTATAATTTTTAGATGAACAGAGGTTTGGCCCACTTAAGGTCACCATCCACGTTATATGACGATCAGTCATACCCTTTATACCTTGTTGCTATCTTTTACTACCTTTTCGATATGAATCGTTAAATACATACACTCTTCATTTTCTAGGTCATAACCATATGCTTCATGAATGTATTTTTTGATCAACTGCGAACAATTGTACGATGCTGAATACTTCTTTTTAATATGTTGAAGTAATTCGTTGTCATCCGTATCACTGTAGGTTGTTTGCGAGAATAACCGCTGTGCGAACGTTCTTAAATGAACGATAAGTCGATAATAGGATAGTGAGTCCTCGTCGTAGGTAATTCTAAAGTTATATTTGATGATATTTAAGATTTCTGACATAACCTTTGTGATATCAGTCGTGATCGAAAACCCTAATTCTGTTTGTGCATTAACAAGATGCATGGTAATATTTGCTGCTTCATGATCGTCGAATTCGGTTTTTCGATGCTGATTGAACCGTTCAACGATTTCTTGTGCAACTAGAAATTCATCTTTATGAACACGGCGAATGTCCCATAGCATTGTATTTTTCAGATAAGCGCCGATTGCTGCACGTTCTATCATCGTGTTAATATGGTCAGTTAGCGTGATGTAGATTGAGTTGTTTAACTTTTTACCGAGGCGTTCTTTTGCAAAATCAATTAACGTTTCAGCTATTTCCAAACATTCCTCAGGCACTTGTTCCATTAGTTCTTGGAATCTTGATATTTCCTTGCTGTTGTTTAAAGCGAATGTTTTGTCAATTCGATTTTGATCAATGTTATCACCTGCTTTCAAACCAAAGGCTAATCCCTTGCCCATCACGATAACTTCTTTGTTCTTTTCGTCACGTGTTATAATGACATTGTTATTTAGCACTTTCCTTACCTTTATGATGTTCACCTCCTGTGAAAACACAAAAAACCTATCAACAATAAAAGCTCAAAAAGAGACTATTCATCATCAACAGGTTTAGCGTACTTTAAATTTTCTAACATGAGCCCCTGATATGATCAGGTTACCCAATGCAGTACTCACTATCCTAATAAGAATTCGCTTTCAGAATTCCCTTACTCATTAGTATAGCATACGGATGGTGTTTTGTAAAGGTTTTTTGAGTTTTTTGTGAAAAATTGTGCTAAATAGTTATTTGAACAATCTTAAAATTGACTTTCCACTTTCAAAATTCCCTTGTTTTAATAATTGAACCTCATGATACTGATCAGAATTTGTTATCACAACGGCTGAGGTCAGATCATACCCTGCTGTTTTTATTTTCTCTAAATCAAAGCTTAACAATAAATCTCCTAATTTTACTTTCCTCCCTACTTCTACATGGCTTGTAAAATATTTTCCTTCTAATTCCACTGTGTTAATGCCAACATGAATTAATATTTCGGCTCCATTATCTGATTTTATTCCAATGGCATGTTTTGATGGAAATAACATCACAATTTCACCTGCAAATGGTGAGTAAACTTTCCCTTCTGTTGGTATAATTGCCGCTCCTTTTCCCATAGAGCCACTTGCGAATACTTCATCATTCATTTTTCTAAGTGATAAAACTTCACCTGTAATAGGCGTTGCAATAGATTCATCATTAATGGTAGTAGAAGCTTCTGTTTTTTCTTCAACCGTCGCAACAGGCTCATCTTTTGTATCTTTATAACCGAAGAAATAGGTTCCTATTGCAGCAGTTAAATAGGTAATAACTAGACCAATTAAGAATCCTGTAAACCCTGGTCCAGCAAAAATTGGTAGTGTTAGCAGTCCTGGAATTCCTGGTGCACGTGCTGCTGCTCCAACGCCTGCTCCAATCGCGCCCCCCATTGCTCCGGCAAGACACGCGATGATAAATGGCTTTTTATATTTTAAGTTGATACCATAAATGGCTGGTTCAGTAATCCCAAAAATACCTGTTAGTGCTGCCGAACCAGCTAGTGCTTTAACTTCTGGCTTTTTTGCTTTTAAGAAGACACCAAGTGCTGCTCCTGCTTGGGCGAAGTTAGATGGCCCGTTCATGGCACTTAATGTGTTATAACCGAATACCGCCAAGTTGTTCCACCCGATTGGAACAATTCCCCAATGAAGGCCGAAGATAACAAATACTTGCCAAAATGCGCCGATTACTGCTCCGGCTAAAATCGGGTGAATGCCTACTAGCCATGTATAACCTGCACCTAAACCTTCACCTAAATAGACACCGATTGGACCGATGATTAAGAAGACTAGCGGTACAACAATAATCAACGATAAAAATGGTGACAGGAAGCTTCTTGCTGCTGGGTGAATACGTTTATTGAAGAATTTTTCAACCTTTGACAACAAATAGACACCAGCGATAATTGGAATAACCGTTGATGGATAACGCATTAAGATAATTGGAATTCCGAAGAAACTAATGCCATCGTGATAGCCACCATTGATTTGGTTAAACAAATTCGTAATGTTTGGATGGAGCAATGCACCAGCTAACACCATTGCGACTGATGTTGTCGCCCCAAACTTTTTGGCTGCTGTTACTGCAAGTAGCATCGGCAAGAAGAACATGATGGCATCAGCTGCAGCAAAAAGAATTTGGTGTGCACCACTTGCCGGATCAAGAATGTCAAAATTAGTTAGTAGCATCAACACCCCGCGCAAAATCCCCGCACCAGCTAATGCACCTAGGATCGGCGTGAAAATCGAAGTAACTAAATCAATGGCTCTTGCAAGAAGATTTCCTTCTGATTTTACTTCGTCATCTGTGTCACCACCAGAGTTAATGTTTGTGAATGTGCCGATTGCTTGGTAAACATCGCTGACTGTGTTACCAATCACGACTTGAATTTGCCCACCACTTTCGATGACTTTCAAAACACCATTGGTATTTTCGAGTTTTGTTTTATCAGCAAGGCTTGCATTTTTGAGCTTAAATCTTAATCTTGTGGCGCAATGGGCAAGACTTGTGACATTTCCTTCGCCTCCAACGTGTTCGATAATTTGCGCTCCTAATTTTTTGTAATCCATAACTTTTACCACCTTTATTTTATATTTTTATCTTGGTAATGTTTTATTTTGAATTTTCAATTTCAGCTATCATTTCAACGCGTTTTGCATGTCGACCACCTTCAAATTCGGTTTCTAGCCATGATTTAACAATTAACTTTGCAACTTCGCTACCGATCACACGGGATCCAAATGCTAAGATATTTGTATCGTTATGTTCTCGTGACAAGGTTGCTGAATAGGGTTCACTACAAACGATGGCTCGTATGCCTTTGACCTTGTTAGCAGCAATTGATATCCCAACACCAGTACCACAAATAAGAATGCCTTTATTGAAATTGCCAGCTGCAACTGCTTCGGCAACTTTTTGACCGTACAGTGGGTAATCGGTCCTTTCAGTGCTATTGGGACCGAAATCTTCGACTTCGTGCCCTAGTTCTTCTAAGTAATCAATAATGAGCGGCTTCAATTCTAAGCCAACGTGATCACTTCCAATTGCGATTTTCACTTTAATCACCATCCTTAATTTTCGTTATAATATCGGCATAACGCTGCTTCTTACCGAATAAAGCCGATGTGCCAAGGATAAAGCCACTAACACCCATTCCGCTTAATGTCTTAATACGTTCTGGTGAAATGGCACCGTCGACGAAGATTTCATATTGGTATTTATTTTGTAACTCGACTAGTTGCTTAATTTTTTCGTCAACTGAATCGATATATTTTTGGCCAGCAAACCCTGGATTAACGGTCA
>Ga0131853_10001027_pt1 | contig 50705 bp, 51 predicted proteins | sample TergutLab28metaG_FD_92764 | JGI IMG/M metagenome (GOLD analysis project Ga0131853, IMG submission 92764) | Labiotermes labralis P1 segment gut microbial communities from Petit-Saut dam, French Guiana - Lab288 P1 (version 2) (version 2) | ecosystem: Host-associated > Arthropoda: Insects >...
ATTTTAATTTACCTGTGTTCTCTTTTCTTTTTTGGAGAGTTTTCCTGTATTTCTCCGTTTGATGAGGCTAGTAGTTGTGCTTTAAGTTCAGCTATTATTTTTTGAGCTTCAGCCACTTCGGCTTTTTGTCTCCTAGCTTCAGCACGTTCTCTTCTAAGTTCAGCTTGAGCTTCAGCATTTTTTTGATTTGCCTCAAATATAGCTGCTGCTGCTTGTTTCTGAACCATTTCTACAATAGCATCTCTTTCTTCTAAAACACTTAACATAGGCAACAACCCCTTTTCTTGTTTAAAATTTTCTAGTTCTGTTTTCATCATTTCAGCTATGTCTATAACTCTTTTATCTGTTAAAATGGTGTCATAGCCAAGTAAAAAGTCTGCAAGTTCTTTTGCAGCACCTGTAAACTCTTTGCGGCATAGTGGCAAAAAGTGCCAATGTCAAAGTTTTTTTCAATTTTTAAATTCTAAAAACTTGCCAAAAAAAATAAATTATAGGAATTATAAAAGTTATCACTTTAGCAAATTTTAAAATTTACTTTCTACATATTAAGTAATTCTACAAGCTTATAAACATTAGTATAAGGATTTGTAGAAATATTTTTAAATCTTTTCTTCCATCCTTTAAATGTTGATTTTCTAGCTTTTTAGTATTATCTATAGCTTTCTGTTGATTTTTTAATAAGCAATTATAATGATTTTCATTTTTCTTATAATTTGGTATATATATTTTTCTAAAGCAGGTAGAAGTTCTTTATATGTTTTCATCTTACTTGTAGTATAAATGGTATCGCACCATATATCCCTAGTAAGTAACCTTTTTCTACGTCGTATTTTATTTAAATTAATTATATACTATTTCAAGGGTTGTGTCAATCATCTTAATAATATTTTAATTAAAAAGAAAGGAATCTAGCCAAGGATTTTTATAAGTTATACACGTTTTTCTTTTAAGCTTTTAGCTTATAAAGCATTTTTTGAAAAAATTGACCCGCAACCTCTTTTGAAGGAGCGGGTCAATTAATGAAATAGATTACACTAGTGTTGTTGCATCGAAGTCCTTATCACCAAGGTCTGTTCCGTGAAGCATTGCCGCAATAGCTTCAGATTTCGTACGTTGAAGGTTGATTTTCGGTGCACCACCCGCAGAAGATTTACGAGACTTAGCTACATCGCCAAGAAGGTCACGTACAACAGCCACACGGTTTTTGAATTTCGGATTGTATTGGTCATCATTATAACCAACTCTTTCTGGAGTACTTCTTCCTGTTTCTCCCTCCACACTAGGAGGAAGATAAGGCCAACGCATGGAAACCATGTCACCAGAACCTGTAAAAGAAGGTACGGATATTTGATCGGAAAAATTAAGGTAATATCTTTTTATACCTTCACCATCGAACTTAACCCTATGAGCTTCTTCTAGAAGCTCAAAGCGAGTTTTATTAGAGCCAGTGAGCGAGTTGTTAAGAGTTTTAAAGATGAAGTTAGTCAAAGCTACCTTGTCAGATTGTGCAACAGGTGCAGTCAAGAAGGTTTTAAGCGGAACATAATTCACACCACTTGGACGGGCAGATGCACCATTCTTAAAAGACTTAAGGATATAAGAAAAACCTTGGGATTTTTTGTTCCTGCGTGTTAGAATTTCCCAAGATTGTCCGCCAACAATAACTGTGCGGTTTGCGTGATCAACCTCTACTGCTTCAACACAAAGGAAATTCAACAATGTAGTGAAACGCTTTCTAGAAATGAAAACAAGTTGGTAAGTTTTTGGGTCAAGCTTATCACCTAACCTCTTAAGCACATGTGCCAACTCTTGTCGTTGAACTTCACTGTGGAAGTTTTCCATCATACTAGAAGTGATGCCTGGAGGTGCGTAAATAGCAAAACCTTGAATAACGCCAGGCGCACTTTCAACAAGACGCATCTCAAAAGAAGAATTGGATTGGCCAAGAGGAATTTTACTTCCTTTAAGGTCTGGGTTAAGCTCGCTGTCCTTGGTATCGGGATGCCACTGACGTTCTTTCGCTGGTACCGTATTAGGAAATTCAGCTTTAATACGAGTGTCACAGGCAGTAACAGTTGCATATACACCCACTTTACCATCAAACACTTTAAGTGCATTACCTAAATCCCTAATAATTTCAACTGCAACTTGGTCAAGCGAGTTGGAGATTTTTGCGGCAAGTGCTTCATCGCGCTTGTAATTCTCTTTCAATTCAAGAGATGCTGCACTAGGTTGTTTCGGCTGACGCGGCTTCTTAGAAGGTTTCTTGTCGTCCCCACTAGTGAATACGTTCGATGTTGTGTTCTCTGTCGGAGCAATTGGTTGGTCTATCATATTATTTCCTCCTGGGACAGGAGTAGCGTTAGCCACTCCCTCTTGATTATTCGCAACGGAACCTGTTGCTTGGGAATCATCTTGAGGAATAGTCAGTGCAGGAGGGGTGCTGGCAGCTTTTGTCACAGGAATCTGATAACGTTGCAAAAATACTGCGAATTGAGTTTTCTCAGCCCCATCAGACAAAGAATTATACTGAGCGAGAAGCTGGTCTTCCGTTACTGTGCCCGCCACCTTTACTACGTCGGCGTAGGAACCGAGGGACGCCCAAGCCTTCTCGTTTGAGATAGGTCTTTCAGGCAATCTGTTATCTGAATACTTTACTACTGTGTTTTCGTTCATCTGTGTAATCTCCTTCTCCACGGGTACGGCATTTTCCGTACTTATTTTTAGTTGGTCTATACTTCTAACAAGATGGAAAATAGAACGCGCATCACCCTGGCGTTTTGCTTGTTCCACTGAGTCCTCCTTGAAAAGAATCTCGACCTCAGGAAAAGTAGCCAAAATTCCTCCCTCACGCTGCTCAACGCTGGTGGGGTTAGAACCTGCTAGAATGTCGGCAATGATATATGTTTCTCCGCCGATGTTGGTCTTACTTTGAAGTAAATCCATGGTTTGATTTCCTCTCTTCCGTTAGGGGTTACATTGTGTCCTTTTGGTAAGGTTAAAGTAAACTATCTATCTTGGCAACCTTCCAATATTCTTTTGGCTAAGTCTATTAAAGCGGTCTCTTCAACTTCGTCAAAGCGTATTTCAGTAAATCCGTCACCCAAGTCTTTGGTGTTAAACCGAACAGTCTTATTCGATAATATAGGGAAAGGGATTAATACGGCTTTGTCCACGCTATACCCAGCCTTCCCTACCTCAGCCACTACCTTATCCCTTGTAATAGGAGAAAAAGAAGTATGCTGGCCTAAAATAACCTTAATCGAAAAATCACTTGTCGCAATTCCTATAGCTGTTGAATCAACATTTTCAACTGTTATTCCTAACTGGCTAGTTATAGTTTGGCGAGAATAAGCACCCTTTTTCACATGAACATCGACGATGCTAATCCCTTGAATAAAATCTATTATGGTAATCTCTCTCAAGAAAGAGAGAAGCTTATGAGGAGAAACTTCTGCGCCTCCAATTTGGACAGATGAATCACCAATAATACCAAGAATACCGCTATTGTTGGTCAAAGCGATTGCCCGCAAAGCATTAGCTATTGGTGTTGCTATGCTTGTTTCTAATCTCATCCTTACACCTCTCTAAAGTGTTGAAGAAATGTACCCAAAAAGTACTTTCCTCCAATGCACTGGCTCGGTTAAACAAAGTTTTCGGTACACGGATAAATTCTGCCTCTTCTCCGTCGCCGATATTAAAAGAATCATTAGGAAGATTGAAATTCAACCCCACTTTTACAAACTCACCTTTTCTCATTTGTTCCAGTGCTATAAGAGAAAAATAGGCATCTAGGGCGTCAAACAAAGGTAATTTTCCATACTGATTTTCTATGAGACTATATGTTAGATCTCTATACAAATCAAACATATATGAATGTATATTGATATATGTATACTGTCCGTTATAAATCTCAGGGAAAACACAGAACAACTCTATTAATTCGGTTACATTTACAACAATGTCGGATTCTAAACCAACCCCACCTGTGTTAATCAATTCAATACTCAACATATTATCAAATCTCCAAATCTAGATCATCGTCACCTTTCTGCACGAAAGTAGTACTCAAAGTTAAGTTTGGTTCCATAACAGAAGCCCTTATCGCCGAAGTGTTCTGGATAATGGAAATAAGTTTGTTAAACTCTTCTTCTGTTAATCCGCGAACTCCAAACCTAGAATTGAAATATTTTTCATTTCCGAACATCTCGAAAGCGATAGCATTCCACAAATCCCAATTTGCCCATTCACCAAACTGGAAAGTATCTACCTTTGTTGGATAAACTTTTTTAATGTTTTCTTTTACGGCTTGTTCCCATTCAGGGGCATGAGCTCGTACCCAAGCTAGAAGATATTCTTTTGATGCAGTTTCCTCTGTTATAGACTCTTGATGTAAAGATAAAAATTTATTCCATAAAGAATTCCCGAATCTAACGCCTTTGATCGCATCACTTTGACAACCTCGAAAAACTTTCTCCACATTGGTGAGGTTAAAAGGTATTTGCATCAAATCTTCGAAGTTATGCATATCAATGTTGTAAGATGTAGAGGAAAAAGAAAGAATAGAGGTAGTTACATCTACATTGCAAACCAAGTCCTTATCCGCTGAAACAATCCACTTAACCATTCCTTTGTTGTCTTGACAAAAAGAATAAATAAGATCATCCGCTGAAACACTGTTTAATCTAAGGCACCTCATTTCGCACCATTTTGCAATTTCTAAAAAAGCGTTAATTTCACGAAGTACCTCTGGTTTTAACCTGCGATTTGGTTTAAGGGGATTAGTAGTGTGGAATTCTCCACGTATTTCGGGGTCAAACGCAAAGGTTACTTCACTGCTCTTATGAGTATAATTGGCAACTTTAGAAAATATAAAGGGTAAAGCTTGGAACTTTACATTCTCGTAAAAGAAACCTCTAGTCGCCCACATACCTGTATGTGCCAAATTGCTTACATCATATATCACCACAAAGTTCAACCCCCTTCCTGTAAAAAGTTAATAAAGTGTTGTGGCTAACTCTTATCTTCTTTTTCGACGACTCTTTCAAAAAATGGTAAAAGTAGTGGAGAAAGAATACAGTAAATTTTTCGTGAAGTAATTCAAAGTTAGTCGTTAACTCCTGATTTTCTTGCATAAACTTATCCACTTCAGAGGCTTCTTTCAATACTTTCAAGAAAATATCTTGAATATGGGACACTTCCTTGCTATGCAAGGAAACACCTGAAGATTTGCTGTACATCTCAGTAACTTGGTTATAGGATATTCCTGCACGTAATAAAGGTTTCTGTACCTCCTCCACCGGAATACGATATAATATTGTTTCCGTACCATTCTTCAAATCTATAATCTCCTCTATTAATTCCTTTAAAAAACCTGTTACTTCTTTTGGATAAATATGAAGATTTGACCTAATAAAGTCTGAGAAGAATATAGAATTTGAACGCAATTTTGGAACAGAAACACCAAGAAACAATTTACCAGCGTTTTCTCCCTTCTCCACAAGATTGTCAAACCTATCTACAGTTCTTCTATATAGAGGTAGCTTGTTAATATAATCTTCTAGAAAATTAATAGCAGAGGTCGATTCAAAAACAAAACCTTTCTTTGTCTTCCCTAAAAATGTCAGTGCACTCCTTTGTAATTCCGCTCGTTCTTCGGATGTAACCTCCCTACCTCGCCAGATTTTTCCACTAATCTTACGTAATTCTGGAGTGGGGTAGTCGACTGCCAAATACTGCTCCATATCAATCTCTGCTTTAAGAACGGATAAGAGCACCCTTCTTCCGGCTGTAGAACTTAATTCTAATAAAGAATCAAACTCTTTATCAGAAAGAACATTGATAATCGCATTTACCATAAGGACCTCCCTGTTAATACATAAATAATATAAACTGCTTCGTCAGCACCTTGAACACGTTGTCCTTGTTCTAAAACCATGTTATAGAAATTATATTTATCAAGTAAATGTAATTCTTCCGAAGGGTTTAGAAAGATGACAGAGAAAGTGCCTAGATGGTCCATCTCAATATGTTCAATAATACTGTCGGGATAATGTGCAAGAACAGCATCCCATAAAACGGTAATACTCACTTGGGACTCCAAATATTGGAGAGAAGCAGCAGAGTCATTTAACCGTCTTTCCAGACTAAGGGAATGTATATCTAAAAACGGAGCCACGATAAAATAATGGGCAATTAACAAAGCTGAAAATACACCTAATAAAATAAAACTAAGGCTGTTAAAAGGGGGCTTTTTCTTTGGTTTGACAGAGAGATTTTCTTCTGGACCTCGATAATCGACCTGACAAGCCCGATTCATTTCCTCTTCCCACGCTCGTAAAGGTAGACAATCTATCCTAGATATGGAGACTTGCACATCCTTAACCAAGCGATTTAGATGCTTCACACAACTAGAATGTTCTGCAACTATTCTTAATGGTCTCTTCTTTCTAGCTTGTATAAGGTCGACTAACCGTTGCCCTCCACAGACTTCGGCATAAATCAAATCTTTGGTTTCTTCATCAACGATGGTGTAGATATAACCTTGTTCCACCCAGATATATACTGTATGCATTATAAAATACCTCGCACAACTTTTATTTGGAAACCATTAACTGAATTTTGTATCGCGAGCACTCCCTCAAAAGATTCTACCGTACTTAACAGAGACCTTGTATCGTGAAATCCTGTAACTGTTACTATAGAAATATTTGAATCAAAATTCGCCACAGAAGTTATGACGCCTAACGAATACAAGGTGTCTAATAAAGGTTGTTGATTAGAGACAGATGCAGGTCTAAGGGCTAACTGTAAATAAATCTCCCTATCCTCTGCATCCATCCGAGCAAAAGGAATGGCATAAAGGAAAATAATCGTGACTGCCACAATCACAGTTAAAATAAGATTGAAGAAGAGAGGTTTAAAAATAGAGATGATACCCTTTTTGGGAATCTCTCTTTTAAGATGAACGACTCTCCTCCCAGTAAAAACAACCCCCGGCAAAAATCTATTTTTCTCCCTTTTCTCAATAATACTTATGGGATACATATTTCTATTCCCCTTTCTAACCATTCTGCAGCTATAGTAGCAATTACCCCAATCTCATTATTTAACTCTTCTGTAGTAACCAATTGTCTACCTCCTCAAGTATATCATGCATTGACACGATTTTACCTGTGTCTAGTATGACTTTGTCATATGCTTCGACGACAATGGCATTTTCTTTGACAGTTATACCATACTGTTCTAAGAAATCTGGCTCGTCAGGTTCATCGTACTCATCTTCATCGTAGATATATTCTCCCTCTTCGTCGTAATCATCGTAATAGATTCGTTCGGGGCGATCCTGTCTTTGTTGCTGAGATGCCTCTTTTACTTTCTCTAAAGAAATCTGAAACATTTCGTCCCCGTAATATAGGTTTAACATTCCATTTTCCTTATCAAGATTAACAATACTCCCTCCTAAGAATTCTGTATCTTTCTCCAAGTAAGAAATAGAAGAACCAACATAGCGAAGATAAAGGGAAGAACCAAGAGAGAATATTGCTACGTTTGTAGAAACACGTTTCTTGAACTCAAGGCTCCCTCTGTTGACAGAAACATTTTTAAGATTAAAGCCGTGAACAAAACCATAAGTAGAACTCCACACAACCATAGCCTCATTTAATACTTGCTGGTAAGCACTCTGTTGCCCAGGAGAAGTCTCCTTCTTTTTCTTAGCCTCCATAAAATAAATAAAATCAGCTTGCTCTACCGTTACCTTCAACACCTCCTTACGACTTATAATCAAGACGAATTCTGGGTTGAAAGTAGGAAATTGCGAAGCGTTAGATTCATCAGGGTTAAAACTATCTTCTTCAACATAAGGTCGCACAGTAGCATCCGCAAGAAGAGTATACAGTCGGAAAAGTTCCGTAGTTGGGTCAAATACACCAACAACAATATGAGCATCTTCAACTGTTCTGAACTGTATTGACTTACAAGGGCCAAAAATAGGAAGTGGATTACTAAAGTGATAAAGAAAATATACATTATTTGTCTTTACAATGAACCAGCCAAGAAATAAAGACATATCCTTTATCTGCCAACCTCTGAGTGTACCGAACGAGATAGGTATACGATCTCCTTTTCGCCTTCCTGTCATGTTTCCACTAATTTTATCAAGCCAATTTCGGTCAGTATAAACAAACTGTGTTGCATCCTGTGCATAGGAGGTTTCCTTTAAAAATACGTTGGAAGTAGAAAGAACAGGTTTCATAAAGAAAGGTGCATCAATAACTTCTCCCCATATATTAGACTGATTATTAATTTCAGCAGGAATCTCTTCCGTATAGTCCTCCTTGCCCTCTGCTAATACTACTCGCTCTGGGAAAGTGTAGTCCATTTCTCTAGTATTCATAACTGTAGTATTACCTGTAATTACAAGGTCTCCAGAACCCTGTGAAAGGATAGGACCAATAGGCGTAACCGCCCCATCGGAAGAAATTCGCAAAAAATTATATCCTACTTGATTTGCCCCATTAACTGCAAGATAAAATACTTCATTGTTGTACGCGATTGTAACTACTTCTTTAAAATAATCCCTACTCAACATTAAAGGTTCATTCAATAAAATCTTCTTCTCTCCATTTTCATACTCAACAATACGCACAGGCGAGCTAGTGAATGAATATATACCTTTTACTTCTCTTTCCATACGTTACCTCCAAGAGTCCAACTTTGAGTAGGCTTCCTTCAACAAGACCTTACCTTCTACTAATTTCTGAGTGATAACATTCTCCAAATTAATGCTCTTCTTTAACGCCTGCTCCAAGATACGAGACTGTTCATGAATATCTGCTCTTAACAATTTATCCTTTAGTTCTGTGCCGAAATAAAGGAATTCCGATACAACCTGTATCCCTGTTTTCACAATCCCTGTTTGATTACATAAATCGCAACCACGGGGTTGACTGATTGAGGTTAAATCTAAGAAGGTTAAGAACTGTTTAATCAACGGTTTGTCGTTGTAATTAGAAATATCAATTCGTTGTTGACATTCCTGACAAGTATTGCTGTACTTGTCTTGATAGCTGACGAGGTTAAGATAAGGGATAATGTTGTTATACAAATCCCCTAGCATCTCTTGCAACTTGTACATAACTCGGTAAACTCGATTGTTATGTATAGTGGTTATAACATGTACCCCTGATACCACCAAATTGTAAACCTGACGTGCGGTCTCTGTTGTCGCAATCTCATTCAAAAGAACGAAATTACGGTCTTGCTTCTTAATGGAATTTGTTATCTCATAAAGCTGTTTTTGGGATGCATACTCTATTTGAGGGAAGCTTCCAAGATACTCAATGGGATTATCAACAGATACCATACTAAACATATTAGCGTCGTTAATATCTAATGCGACGGCGTTAACTGTCGTTCCTTTTCCCGAACCAATAACCCCTGATATCAAAGATAAACCGCTAGGAATAGAAGATAGGTCATGTAGAGCTTCTTCTGTCTCCCGATCAAAACCTAAGTCTTTAACTCGAAAAGGATTCTCTCCAGGCAAAAGTCGAATAATTAACATAGACCCACCAATCGTCCTAGCCACCTCACATCTAACAAGATATAAAGGGTCAACCAATGAGAATGAAACTTTTGTTTCTGTCTGTGGCTGTATTGCCTTGAAGCTTGACCTGGACCTGTTCTTAATCATGTCTTCAAGAATAGCATCCATCTCTGAAGCAACCAGGTTTATATCTCCTGTAATTTCTTCAAGATAGATACCCTTCCGAAATTTTATCCGATAATGGAACCCCCCGCCTTCTTTTGCAACAGGCTCAAAATGCATATCAGTACAACGCATCAGCTGGCCTTGCCTCATCAACTTATCAATAAGATAACGCATAGGGCGGTGATAACCTGGCTGTTGATGAGGTAATACTAAATAAGCAAACTCCTGCCCATATTCCATCTTTGTGCGAACTATTTCATGCTTGGTAATATCATCTTCCACAAAAATTAAAATATGAGAGGATACATCATCCTTCTTAATTATAGCATGATTAATTATTTCAAAGTTCTCCTCATATTCGGCAGGAAGAAACTCCGCCGTGAAGTTGTTTAAGAAATAAGTGTTCATTACATTTACCCAAGTTTGGTCGAGTAAGTCGAAATATACAAGAGATGATAATCTCTGGAAATATGTTTCTTTAACTTGTGCTTTTATCCCTGCGCACATAGCCGAGAAATCTTTTTTAATTAAAAACTCGTAGTCGCAGCCATCCACTGGTTACCACCCCCATACAGTCTGTAATAAATTTCTCAACATTATGACCACAACGAAAGTAGAAGAAAAGCCAAGAACAAAGGCAGACAGGCGGTTAAGAATTAAATTTAATCTTTTCATCTCGAGTCCTCCTTATAAGTTCACAGAAATGCATATATATGGAATCTTTATATCTATTTTTGCAGTTCTCATAATAGTCATCATTCTTAGTAAGACTGTATACAAAACGCAACTCAGGATGTCTCTTAATTAATCTAGTTATTGTCACATCATCGGGGTCTTCAGAAGCAATATAAACAAAAGCATTGATGAAACTGCTTTTTTGTTCATCAGTAACTTTTCCTGGCTCCACCACAAAATGGTCTACTCGCTCTCTCTTAAAAGCCCCAAAATAGTTGAGTAATATAGGAACTAGTCCATCAAGTCGTATCTGCTCCTCCGTTAAGTTCGTATACTTGTACAAATGTATATCCACTGCACTACTTTGAGTCCCCGCAATCATACTCGGAATAAGCTTTGACCTATGTAACACACTAAGTGTTAAAGACCTTTGTTGCGCCCCTCCAATAATGTCTAGGATATCAACAGCCTTCTTATAAAAACCCTTAGTTTTATTAGTTGGTTGGTGGTCGATTGACAACATCCCTATGAGGTTAGGTAAAGTGGTTAGCATTTGCAATGCATCTGTATGGGTTGGTGCCGAATATAAGGCTACTGTCAAAGACAGGTCTTCTAACATATCCACGACTCCCTGCCAAAAATAAGGGTTGAATATAACAATACTCGTTTTCATTTTATTTCACCAACATCCCTCGCAGTCCGTTTGTAAGGTATAGGGCTACCTTTAACGAACTATACTGTCTACTCCAATCCTCTCTAGGTATGTAAACTTTTCTCCTGTCAGGAAGGGTTAATATTAAACTTTCAAATTGCTCTGTAAATCTTTCGGGAGACTTGCCTACTTGAAAATGAGAGAAAGGCACATCTAAGACATAAAGATTGTTCTCCTTTCTAAACTCATTCTCATAAGCCATTTCCTGAAACTCCTCTGGTAAAAGTGAACTGAATCTTTTGACAATTCGCTCATCCTTTGTATTTCCTAAAAATGTTCTTGAAGCTAAAACCTCTTCAAGTAGAAGGACATCACTAAGACCAAGATAACCTCCGAAAGCAGAACTATGCCCTCCAACTTTGAAGAAAGATTCCATTAAAGAAAGTATATCCCTCCCCCAATAATCGCGACAGGAAAGCAGATAGTGGTCACCCTTACTAACAATAGAAACCACGCACTTCTTTTCTCGTCCAGCAATCTGCCCTGCGACCAAACCCTTGTTATTCCACAACACATGATTAGGTACTGATTGATTCAAATATCCAGTCAAATCAACTAAGATGAATTCTCCAATTTCCTTATACTTAACCTGCTGTGTTATAAGATTAACTACCTGGCGTGAAGTATCTCGTAACTCCTCCATCCTATCAACCAAGATCTGCTTATCAGAAAATGGCAGTTCCTTTTTGCTGAACATCAAACTATTTATAATGTCGAAAGATTCGTTACGAAAGCAAGCATTTAAAGGAGGAGCAAAAGAAAATAATGCAAAACGTTTACTCGGACTATAGTACTTCAAGTAGTTAAACTCTGAAGGTTTGTCAGCAGTTTGTGCATCCTTATGAATCTGTCTACAATATTGATTATTTCCATATACACTATCAGAATAGATAGACATAAAAGGATAGAATACAGTTTGCTTTACAAAATCCTGCAAGTTTTTCTCTTGGTACTTCCCAATATAGTCCTTATAAATCTCATATGTTACGCAAGCCCCACTTGCTCCGCTAAAATTATCAAAGTAAGTAGGGTTCACAAATATAACATTTTCTAGTTCTTCCAATGCGTATTTAGCATTATGGTGGTCAGCTACAATAACTTTAGCTATCTTAGCCAACCTTTCTATTTCAACCTTGTCACCAGTACCTGAACCAGTGTCGCTGAGAATAATAAGCCCAACATTGCTTGTCAAAGCCTGAATCAAAATGTTAGGGTCAACATGATGTGTACGTTTTGTATACGAGACAATTTCAAAGTTCTCATAACTTATATATTTAAAAAAAGCACGAGAGGTAGCAACGGCACAAGCACCGTCAACATCGTAATCTCCATACGCTAAAATACGAACACCACTGTCAACCGCTTCTTTGATAGTTGTAGAAGCCTTATTGACATTAGTAAACATATCTCTACTCCTCAAGGGTGAAATTTCTTTTCCTGCTAAAGATAGGAGTCATAAGATTTGCAGACAAAGCATCAATATCAACGACTCCTGTTTGTTGTTGTAACTTAATTACCTTATTACCGTTATGAAGGTCTTGGTTCGAATTTATAATCCCTGTCAACAACGTGTGAGGGTAGTTTTCATTATATATAACCACAAGTCTACCCATATGGCGAGTTGCAGCTACATAAAAAACGCGCGCTTCAGAGTTATGGTCGCCAATGTCCACAGAATCCTGCTCCATTGGTTCTTCAAAATTACCTATAATAACACGCTCATATTCCGAACCTTTAGCTCCGTGGATAGTAGAGACAGTCAAGCCTTTTGCAGAGGAAGGATTAATATACGTCTTCTGCACACTGGTCATTGCCCCAAGCACACCTGACAGATTCCTCTCTCCACTCAAATCTTCCGCAAGCCACACCATAATATCCTGTAAATAAATATCGCGTTCATCTTTATTGACAAATTCGTAATAGTTTTTATAGAACATTTGAATCAAGGCAGAAACAAACTTTTTCGTAGGCAACTGGTTCAATTTTAATCCTATTTCTTGCACTAAAAGCAATTGAACAACCGCACCCCATTTTCTTGATGCTCGTTCTAGTAAAGGAGCGAAATCTAGATACCTCCAGTCCAGAGTTTCTGGAAAATTCATCGGCTGACCTTTTTTATCTATCCCTAAGAACGTTGTCATTTCAGCTTTGCTAAAAGGAAGAATCTTAAACAAGTCCTGCCATGTATCTCTTGTCCCTCGTACAAAAAGATTGCTCATCAAATAAATGAATTGAGAGTAAAACTTATGAGTTACAAACGAAGATGAATTTACATAACTGGTAGGTATTTTCTTTTCAAAAAGGGCACGAGAAAGTGCGATAGAATCATTTCTGTTCCGATAAAGAACTGCCGTAGTCCGAAACTGTTCCCCCTGATACTCCTTAATAATGGATTGAACAGCCTCCTCTCCCTCCTTATAGGGAACAAGAGAAAAGGTGCCGCCTTTCTTAACAGTCTTAATTGGGAAGTAATCCCTTCCCTGAATCTGCTTCAGAATATTTAGAGCAAAATTGATATTTCCATCCCGACATCTTCGGTTGGTCGTCATTTGAAAATGTTCCGCATCTAACCCTGTCAATTCATTATATTTAGCAATATTTTCCAAATTAGCTCCGTTAAACTCGTATAAGGTTTGGTCAGGATCACCAATTGCCAAAGTCTGAGCGTCGTCGCTAACTATTCTACGGAATAAGTCGAACATAAGAACAGTAAAGTCCTGTATCTCGTCCGCAACAATGATGTCAATTTTATTTGTGACTCTCTTACTTACCTCTGGAATGTCCATTAAGGTAATAGCTAGTTTAATGTAATCAGAGAAATCGAACATTTTCAGACGAGATTTTGTGGTATCATACATCTGGAAAAGCTCGACTACATCATCCACTTTTAAATCAAACCTACCAAGCTTAATCAAAAATGGTTTGATAGAATCATGATTTCCGGTATACATAGAAAGATTTGTGTATAATGAGTAAAGTTCAATCCATACAGACTTAGGTATCTTGGTATTGGTAAATTTTCTCTCCACAGTAGAGAGTAATGTGGATTCTAACACAGATGCTTTTGTTAATTCAGCAGACCTTATCTTAAGAAAACTTAGATTTTCTTTCACTAACTTCATAGCAAAGGCGTGAAGGGTTGAAACAGAAATACGTTCCGTTGAGTATCGAGCATGGTTCGGATCATCATTTAAAAGACCCAAACTCTTGAACGCGTCATACATTTTAGTGTGAACTCGATGTATATCATAGGTGTTATGCTTATTGTACACATAACTTTGTATTTCGGAAGCAAAGTAAGAAGTGGAAGCTGACCTAGGAACTTCTCTGTTCTTCTTTGTAGCTTCTACAACTTTCTCCAACTTCTTCAAGCAAACCCACATCTGACTAAGAGTTGTTTTTGTCCCTCCCGCTGGAGCCTTAACCAACTTATGTTGGTGCTTCGCCAACAGGATATCCACAACTTCTCCATCCAAGGTATAACCTAATTTGTCATACACACGATGTATGACCTCGTGATAAATATTCGACATGTTGTTTTACCTCCAAGTGTAGTTTACGACAGCCCTTTTGAAACCTTCCTTCGGACAAACGTAATTGTTCTTAAGTAACTCCTCTATAGGTATAAAAGGAGTAATACAAGCCAAGTTATGGGAGAAATTTAGACCCGAATTTCTTTCTGCCCATATTCCTTCTCTATCTTCTCTATTCACTTCCCTCATCACTATCTCTCTTGTAAGGGGGTGAGGTCTAGTTTCACGAAAATCATTGTATGACACTTTTGTGCTAGCATAAACTTCTTTATCAGTTATATCTGTTATAAAACGAACAGCAGTAGGCAAAGTCTTTCTAAGTGTATATTGCATCTCGTCTATACCATAATTAGAAAGGCACGTAGTAAATAACTCGACTTCATACTTTCCTATGAAATACACCTTTCCATTTATTTTTGTCAAAGAAAAGTTTATAAACCGAGTATCTTGCCTTAAGTACCCAAGTAAATGCTCCTCATCTACTGGTTCTATTGCACAATCTTTTGTAATGACTAAGAGTTCTTGCCTGCTTTCTCGTTCTACGGACAGAACCGTTGCATGAACCTCTACCTTTTGAATATAGCAAGGCACGAAGAAAAATTCGCCTAATTGAATTAAGGAAGGGCATTCGAATATATACCTCAATCGCTCAGTAACGGTTAGATAATCCGAAAAGAAATAATCTTTAACGAGGTTACGTGCGTAAAGTGCTTCGCTTGCGTCTTCAGAAATAATAATATCTCCAAGAAACTTTCGCAACTTATAATAATTATTCTTCTCTGTGTTTTTCCCTAAAAAGTTAGTGTTAGTCAACAGAAGATATTTATCTGGTAGAGGTTGCATATTGGCAAACAATTTACCCTTAGGAATGGCTGCTTCTCCTGCAGAGGGAACTTCCAACATAGTAGCAGTATCAAACTGGTCTACTAATGAGATATACGAAATAATCTCTACATCAGGAATTGCGTTCTTGATATCCTTAACAACTACTTGATATCTCATCATGTTTGGTATGTTGACATACACTTTTATAGCGTATTCGATTCCCTTCCCGCCTTGAGATAGATTTAGGGAAATCTTTTGTTTCAGATTTTCCAAATAGCTTATGTCTTTTTCATCCACATCAAATATAATAAAGGGTGTTCTTGATATAAATATTTGATTCAAAGCATCTGGCAAAACAAACATATTATTAAACAAAACGTTTATATCGGAGACTTTTGCAAGATAATCAGCATCAACTATGGAGGAAAGAGTAACTTGGTTTAACTCTCTTTCTAAGGCCTTGTTTTGTGCTAATACATAGAGCAAATCTTCGTCTGTAACCCCCACTTTGAAGGACCTCCTCAGATTCCTCGCTTTATCTATTATTTGTAAATATCGTTTCTCAGTTATTATTGCTAAAGGATTATTGATAGTTGTTAAGGCGTTCATAGATTCCTCCTTACAGTTTTGACAAAGAATCAAATAAAGAGGTCATTTCCTCTATCCAATCCTCGTCGATAGGTTCTTTTTCCACCCAATCCTCCTTTACTTCGGCGACATTCTCAAGTCCTGCCTCTATCTCAATAACTCTCCTATCTAAACCGTAAAGAAGAATAGGATTTTGTAAGACAAAAACAAAGGTAATACCTTCCTGGACATATTTAGAAACTAAGGTTCGGATAAGGTGTAGGCTTCGTATATTGGCAGAATTAAAAGCTTCATCATAATAAACAGTATCAAAACCATACCTTTTACTTATCGTAACTATAGCACAAAAGCTAAGGACTTGGTTTAACATGTCCCCCTCAACCACCTTTGGTGGTATTTGACGACCATATTCATCTTGCAATAGTAAGACTAATGTATTTTTATTTCGGATAACCCTCGGTTTTAGAACAACCTTGTATTGCTTATGTGCAAGACAAGAATTAACACCATTTTGTATTTCTGTTTCTAAAACAGATTTCATTTGCTCCGCAAAAGATTGTCTAGCTTTTTCCAAAACGACTTTAGCTTTCTTCTGTATCTCATAAATTTCGAAGGTTTGTGTATATTCAGTGTATTTCTGCTTGTAACGCTCTTCAGCTAATCTACGCCGTTCATTGCTTGCATGATATTCTTGTAACTTTTCTTTATACAAAGAAAACAAAGTTTGTAAGTCCCTTGGACGCCCCAATTTATTTCACCTCGCTTTCAACGGGAAGGTAATAACATCGAGTATTGTACTTGATGATATGAGTCTCCAAAGCAGGATATAAAGTAAACTCGTTCAAAGACGACAGTATACGTAAGATTCCAGTATCGACCACTTTTATCTTTTTCACCTTTTCATTTAACGCAAGAGTTTCTTTGTACCTTTCTCCTGAGTCCTCGCTCTTATAGCGAAACTCTTGCTTAATTTGGTCGTTCAAAGGTAAGCGAACTTTTTCTCCAAAATCAGAATTTGCTACCAATACCTTAACTTCTAAGTCAAGAATTAAACCCTCGGTTCTGCAAGACCGTATAAAATCCTTAAAGTTAGAAAGTGAGACAGTCAGCTGTATTTGAGGCCTAAATTTGCTTTTAATAAAAATAAAATCCTCAATAAAAGAAGTTTGCGGATTCATTGTTGCAGTGAAAGCTTCCGAACCATCTTCTAAAACTAGACGCACTGAACCGCTCATAAAAAGAAGAGACTTCACTTCTTTCAAATCAACTCTCTTCAAAATCCAAGAAGAAAAGGCTAAGCTTAAAGAAGGGTCTAAATCTTCACCAAGGTAAATATATAAGCCTTGTCTACCTCGTATAGAGATATGGCCTTTATGTACTGTGATGATTGTATCTCCTGTAATCCTCAACACTTGCTGTGCCCAAGGCAACCACTTCGTGCTTAAGGATTTACCTTCCCCTAACTGTGTTTTAAGATTATTAAAAAATGTTGTATTGAATGTTTTTGTTACCACCTGCAAAGGCATTTCATTCAACATGAGTTCAAATCCCATATCGGTTATTGTAATAGAAAAAGTGTCTATGCCGTTTTTGTTATGTGGTAATTTCGACAAAATATTGGAAGGTAAAGTATGTGCTACCATATGAGGAACTTCCTCATTAATAAAAGCTTCATAAGTTCTTAAAAAATAAGCTTCCCCATGATTGACTAGAAAAACGAGGTTTCCATTCTGGTATATGATAGACATTTCTTCAGAGTTTTTCAACATCTTACGCAATACAGGGAACTCTAGATTAAGACTTATAACTAGCTTCATTTATCTCTCTCTCCAAATCATCATAAATGAAATTAAGTAGTTGCTGTATCTCCTTCTCCATCTCTTCAACTTCCCCAGGTGTGAATGTCCCTCTCTCAAGGAAAGTTTCTACCTTCTTTTTGACTAGAGAATAATCAAAATGCCTATAATCCGAGGTAAAGTCTTCCTCTGGTAAAGATGCTAAACGTTCTCGAATTTTCTTTACTCGGACTATATTATTATCACGAGAATTTTGTGCCTTGTAATTGTGTTCTTCGCCCTTCTTAATAAGAACGTTAATATCGTCCTCAGTAACAACTTTCATTATATATTCCTCCTTATATCTTGAATTAAGTTTTTTACAGCTTCATCGGATACTGTTTCTAAAACCACGTCAAGAGGATTATCTTCCCCTAGCATAGAAATCACCTGTAAGCTGTTTATCTCCTCTGTGAGTTTCTTCCTTTGCATACTTTCTCGTGTTTTCTCACGAGATTTTTGATAAGCAACTTCGTCTACAACATCAGCTCTTAAGTGAAGCTTGAATTGCTCTAAAATAACCTCACTAAATCGACCTTCTTCATCGAACCTAAGTATAGGGATATACCTCGTTCGGTAATCATCTTCTATCTCAGCAACACTCGTTCGAAGCAAGCTTCCCAAATTATAAACTTTTGTGCCTTGATACTCCCATTCCTCTACTACAGAATGCACATGACCAGAAAAAATATGTGTTATACCATGAGTAGACACATCATAACGTTCCTTGATGAACATAGAATTTTGTGCCATTGCTCTATCGCTAATTAAATCATCGTGCATTATAATAATTCCATGTGGTTGGGTTAATTCGGGCTGCGTTTTCCAGCTTTGCAAAAGAATATCTGTCCCATTCATAGATATTCTCTCTGGTGTGAGAACTTCATTCCATAAACCTTCGGGACGTACCTTTTTATAAAGGGATGTAAACTGTTTATTCTGTATATCCTTCATAAAAGCATAAATAGGATTATCTTTTGAGTAAGTCACTTCATGATTCCCGAAAACTAGATAAAAATTATCAAAAGGTTTAATAAGATACTTTATTTGGTTGTATACTTTTGTGTACTGCTCCCGTGACTTCTTAGACTTATCCCCTATATCTCCCACAGAGATGGCATTTACTTTTCCTTGTGTAAAAATCCGTTCTTTTTCTGCAATTTGGTGAATTTTATTGGCAATAGAGTAAACCTCTGCTGAGTAATCATATCGATTACGTTTGTAGTTGTTCGCGTGGAAATCAGTTATCACAAGGAAAGATGTTCGCATAAAGAATCCTCCCTTCCTAAAACTTGACTACATGTAGGGCACACAAGTCCCACTAACCGCTTTTGAACTCCCTTGTGTTCATGCCTGTGGTAAATTTCTAACCTCATGTCTTGTTGCATTTCCCTAATAAGTTGCTGTAACTCTAGGAGAGTTCGGGCGTTTGTTGTCTCTATCTTGACCAAAGGTCGTTCTTCTTGAGATTCTCCAATAGCTTCTTTCAGTTTTTGTAAATGAAGAAGCCCCTTAGGTATCTTTATCAAAGGAACTTCTTCTTCCAAAGAATTAATCGCTTTCTTCAAATCCGACAAATGTTTTAGAATACTCATAAAAAAAGAAGATACCTCTCCGTTAATAGGAAGCAGTAAAAAAACTTCTTGTTGTAATCTTATAAGATTTATAAGCTGAGACATCATAGAGAGGTCAACTAGTTTCTGTGTAGGAGAAAGCCCGCTTATCTGCTCTTTAATTTTGAAGAGATGTGTATAATTATAATCAAGATAAATGTGAGTCCATTCTTTTTGCAGATGAGATACTTCCTCCAAAATAGCAACCATAGTTTCATAGTTGAATGCAAGTTCTTCATTGTACAAAATATTGTGCAACTCTGCTAACTTAGGATAGAAAGAAAGTGAATCTCTTTGAGCCATTAACGTATTGGCTTCAGAGAATTTTTGTGTCATTTCCTCTTTGGAGTACTCCATCCTAGAAAGCAACTCTGCATACGCCTTTTCTGTCTCTTCATGAAGCATTAGTTCTTGCACCAATCCAGAATTAAAGGTGATATTGCTAGAAGAAAATAAATCGATGAATCTGTCGGCTATGTTGACATAGTTACCTCCTTTGACAAAGAGATTCAATTTTTCCCACATTTCGGGGTAGGCATATTCGCTCCACTGAACCATTTCATCTTCTAGCAACTTACGAGTATAAAGAAAAGAGCCTTTTTCTTTGTTCATATAAAAGCCATAGGTTTCACCCTCCACCGTAGTCATACGGAAAAAGGCTTCAAGTGCATTATGATTAATCATATAAAAAAGATCATCTTTATCGTGATTTCCTCTAATAGCGAGAAGACGCAAGCAATCAAACAAAGTAGACTTTCCTGTCCCATTATATTTAGAAGAGATAGAGTTGATTCCTTCTCCTAGTGTAAAAGAGTGGTAACCAACAAAGCCTTGTATATTAAAGTATTCAACTAAGTATTTCATAAACACCTACTCTGTATTTTGTCAATTTATGATTTGAATGGAGTTCGCTAAGGATATAGACATCTGAGCAATTATTTACTCCGATAAATTCTTCATTTCGACGATTATCTTCTTCTTTTTTCTCTCCTATTAGTTTCAACTGTTGTTTCTCAATAGCCTTAAAATTATATAGGGTAAACCCGTCTTGTCTAAGCAAACCCAAAATAAGAGGGTCCGTGTTAAAACCGACTTGCAAAAGAAGTTCGTATTTATCTCCATCAAGCTTCCTCAACACAAGCACACTCTCCCCTGTGGTAGTTTTATACACTACTAAATCATCATCAGATATACCAAACATATACTCCCTGTCCTCTAGAGAAATGTTTTGATCCCAAATAAACTGTTTTATATATTTACCTGTTTGCTTCTTCATCTATAATCACCTCAAAAAAAAGCGGGTGACGAATTTAATCGTCAACCCGCTTGAGTTAAAATCTTACTCCGCTGGGCGGAATTCGTGGCTCTTATGAGCCTATCTGGAATACACTGAAGTCGAAAAATATCCAGCCGATACTAAGTGCGGCGAAAATTACAAACACCACGATCGACACTGGCACCAACCATTTCTGATGCCTCTCAATAAAATCTTTAAAACCGTCCATACTAAATACCTCCTAAATTTCATCATACTCATCTTCTGTAGTTATAACTACACTTGCTTGCGTTTCTGCCATTTCCTCCTTGGCGGCTTCAACTTCAGATTCAACCACAGAAGCCTCTTCCACTAACTTATCCATAATTGCATCACCGTCAACATCTGGATTATTCAAAGCAAGCTCAACTGCCTGCTCGGCATACTCCTCAGGATACATCTCCATAAGGATTTCGGCATGGGTAATTTTAATAACATCAGTATAAAGAGCCGATGAAAAAGGCATTTCCTTCTGCATATAAACCATGATGGAGTTAACCAACTCTGGTGTCATCGGCTTAAATGTTTGGAGAAGTTTGCTTTGAATTGTTTTAGCAATTTCTGCTCTGTTTCCAGAACAGTAGAACTCTGCCATTCTGCTCAAGAACTCTGGAAGCTGGGGATGAATAAATCCACCCTTACCTTCGTCCTTAGTTACATCAAATAAAGGCTTCTTTTCGGTTTGCAGAATGGTTTTAATCGCTGCCTTACCACGTTCATCCTTAGGAATTTCAGTACGAGTATCGTCGGTAATGTAATCCAGTATAGCGAAGTTGACATAAAGGTCTGTTTCTGGGTTACGAGGATTTGCATCCGACGGATTCTTCGGGTGATAATTTCCGATGATGTTATTGATGGCCAGAATCGTCACAAAGCCAGTTCTATAGCACATCATTTCATCAAATTTTTTCTTCTCGGTAAAGTCTGGATAAAGTTCAAATTTTCCCTGACCAACCTGTTTGTGTACAGAACCCGTAATAGGAGCCACATTCACTTGGAATCCGATAGGTACAACCATAGGGGATGGCTTTCCAACGGGATACGCACGACGTATTTGTCCTTTTGCTTCTCTTGCTTCCTCGCTATCCCAAGTGCCTAGCTTCTCAATATAATCAGGGGTGAGTGCAAAATTACGACCCATGTCCTTAGACATAGATTCAAGACTTTTGGTTTCCATAGCCTTCTTCAAAGAAGTCAACTCGTTAGATACCATTTGACCGACGAGAAGACCTAGCTTCTGTGCGTCAGATTGTTGACCGATGAATTCACCAGTGGTTTCATCCTGCTTAGCGTCTAAAAGGTAAGTCTGGGAGTACTTGTTACCTGTGATGGCTTCTTTATTAATAGTCATACTTGGGAAAGAGAAGACGATAGGGCGACGGTAACGCCAAAGAATTTCCTTCGTCGCAGCTGAATTAATTTGGTCAGGTCCACTCGTATCCCATTCGCCCATGTAGTCCGCTTTCGACTGATACTTCTTCTTGAGTTCAGGATTGATCTCGAATTCCCTGAAGAGAGTAAGGATAATGTTTTCTGGACTTTCGAAAATCATGTTGCGGTGTACGACATTGAACCTGTCATCCTCTTCACCTGTAAAGGGGTTGAAGGGAAAAGATAGAAGTAAAGGCCATAGGGTCTTTTTCGCCACCTGTGGTACAAAGGCAAGACGATTAATAAGGTCTGGCGTATAAGTTGAATGCAACCTTTCATTGAAAATACTACCAACTTGAGCCCCCTCGTCCATCAACATAGACTTAACGGCTTCCAAATCTTGCAATTGTTTCTCGGAATAATTCATAATTAGCTCCTTTTGAACATCTTGTGTCCTAAATGTTTTGTGTGTATGGTTTGTTTTAATTGTGTGATGGTGTTTTCATCTGCGTGTGCTAAGTACTGGTCAATATCCCCAAAATCATGAGGTAACGTGATGGTGAACACTTGTTTACCCAGAAACTTGCTTAAATCTTGGTACAAATTTGCGCCTGACTCATCATTGTCCTGAAATAGAACAATTCTGTTAAACCTCCGCAAAATCTTGAGATGCTCCTTGCTTAGTGTTGAGCCTAATAAAGAAACAGTAGGAAATCCTTTGTAATTGGCATGTATGGAGTCCCAAACCCCGTCGGTAAGATAGAGTCGATCCGAGGTTAGGATATACTCCCAACTAGCCTTTGGTGCGAATACTAACCGTGACTTAACAGTCTCCGAAAAATAGGAGTACTTAGGTCCTTGATTTAACTTCGCTAAAGGGTCATATACTATCCATGTCATAAATTCACCTACTGGGGTGTAGATAGGGATAATGAATTTTCCTACAAGATTTGCTCCCACAGGAATGTAATTAAGTTCCTGTTGTTGTTCCCTACTAAATACCTGAATACCGTCGCTATACCCCACGATTTCAGCTGACGAATAACCACGTAATTTAGAAATTACATCTAAGGCTTGCTGCTGCTTACTTATATTCACAGTCATACCACATAGGTTTGACTATTACATACTCTACAGGGGTGGGGATTTGTCCCCTGTGTGTTGGTTGGATAGTATCCAAATTGTTTTCTCCTTCATGATAATACCGTTTACAAAAAGCGGTCTTTCCCTCTTTGTTCTTATACAAATACTGAAAGTAACCATGCTTCCCAAGGTGTGGGGTTATTTCTTCCAAATTATTGAAATATGTTTCTTTCTCAAAACGCGTTAGAATTTGCCCAGGAATAAACACCTTCTCTCCTAATGAGGAGGGTAAGGACATCGTTTTTTCAATAAAATCCCAAGACATTTCCTCGTGAAGATTGAGAAAATGGAGAATCTCCTTAGGTAAAATATCCTGTTTTATAACTTGCTCTTTAGAACCTATATAAAGTTCAAGGTCGAGCAAAAAACTAGGATTGAAAGGAACGAAGGCGTTCGAAACTGTGTTGGCATCTAGCACCATAGTTTCTTGCTTTTTTCCTTCTGGAAAAAACTTTTCAAAAACTTCCACCAAATTTTGTCTATCAGACTTTAATACTGCTACAGATGTTATTCCGTAAGGTGTAATGTTATAAGTAAAATTATTCTCTGTACAAGCTTTTATAAAATCTTGCAAGACCCTTGCTTTCGATTGTTCAGTGAAGAAAGTCAAATGGTAATTATCTGAACTATAAATATGACGCATAAGCACCTCCTACTACTGCCGCGGAACCCACGAGTCTCCTGGCTGTGACCCCCACCTTATATCCAAATCACGAATTAAATCAATTATGTGTAAATCTAGATAATGGAGTCTAGCTAAATGCTCCAGTTCTTCTGTGTATAGTTCCTTCCCATATGATAGGGTAACATGAAAGCCGAATTGAGTAGGCACAATTCCAATATCACCTGCTTCTGCTTGAAACGCCCATTCCTCAAAAGGCTCTACCATTACTCCCTGAGGGAAGATATAATGCGGACCACCTGGGTCTTGCGAAAATTCTTCATGTAAATCCCGAGGATGTATGCCTTCTTGCATTTTTTCGTAGATAACCCACGCTTCTTCCTCGCTATCCACTAATACATGATAAACATTTGCTTGTTGCGGTAGATTATCAAAAGGCACATCATCCTTTAACCTTTGTATCATTTCATCGGTTAAAGGATACTCTTCCCACATTGCATCTATCATTATGATAGATGCAAGTTGTCGATTAACTTGAACTTCCCAATTTTCTTGAGTAGTTCCAAATGTTTCTAAAAAGATTGTATCGATATCAACCCCTTCTTCCCTAGCTTCGGCAAGAGAAGATTCCATATCGTCCAGTATCGAACTGAACTCTCTTTCATCTGCCTCGAAGCCTAGTTTATATGCAAGAAAAGTCACTGCTACTTCGGAATGAAGTTGATCTACAAGCATTTCCCATAATTCATCATAATTGTCGTGGATATACTCATAAGCTTCTGAACCCCAACCAAAAGACCAATTGATTTCATCGACTAGTGAATTCCAACGTGAACGAAGAAATAATAGATTAAATCCAAAATGCTCATATCCTACAATATAGTCATATATCTCATCATCCTCCAGTTCTCCAAGGTCTACTAAAAAATACGACGCCAAGTGGACAGTTTCATCTCCTGCATCGTCTTGCCAACCATCTTCAATCAAATTGCTGTTTTGGAGTTCTTCGACCACAGAAATTTCTTGCCCACATCCACTAAAAATCAATGGCATACTTAACATCAATGACATAATGGCCAAGAATTTTATTTTTGAAAGCTTCATTTTGACAATCCTCCTCTACCGTTTACACAGTTCTTCGCCCTGCAACGGATGTAATTTCTTTATCGTTCTTCAAATCTTGCCTTACAAAGAATACCCGTAGTGTAGTAGGCGAATGTAATCGTGTTTGGATATCATAATAAAATATGAAATGCAACGGAATCTCAGCCCACTTAAAATCGCGAGGGTTGATGTCGAATGTTATATTGCTATTACTATATGTGTTTTTTTCGCTCTCATTTGTTAGATGCAAAATAACATCCACCGCAGAAGATACAGATTCGACTTGATCTAAAACGATTCTCTCTTTAGTAAGTTCAACTACTGTAACAGGTTTAAACCTGCTATCTAAGAGTATAGAACCATCGTTAAGTATTCTTTGAACATATGCCCGTCGGATACTCCATTTGATTTCAAATTGACCTTCTCTTGTCGTAGGAGGCTGTTCTGCTGTAGACAGCTCAACCACATTAGTAGATTCCATAGCTCTAACCCTTACATCAGACCAAATGTTTTCTAAAAGATCTGTATGTTTCGACATCTCCTCAGCAATGACTTTGTTCACTTGGCTAAAATGTGGCATGTAGGTTACCTTAATGTAAAGTCTTCCTTGCTTAGCCAATTGATATAATACAAATTGAGACGGCCATCCCGAACAACGATACTCTAGTGTCACCGTTTTCGCTGCACGGTTTGACGATACCTTATACATCTCCTGTGTTTGCATTCCATCAGAAAATTCCTTAACCTGTGCTTCTACTTCTAGCTCGCTATCTAGTTGAATAACCGACCGAACTATAGTAGAACTTAAAACAGAAGATAAAGCTACATTTTCTAAAGCTAAAAACTCTTGCTGCTCCTCCGCTCCACCAATTGGGTAATTCTTAAATACATCGCTCACAATTTTTACCTCCTAAAATTCGCTCTTCTTGATTCTATACTTCTATCAGTTCTGACATACTAATATCAACTAACCTTTGTGTAAGATAGACATCATATAAATCTTTTATTCTTCTCTGTAATCTTGGAATTGCCTAATCTATTCTGAATATGTTATATACACGCCCATTTGTAGTACGTATTTCAGTATCTGTTACAGAAGAAATATCTTTCTTTCCTTTCAATACACCAATATCAAAATTACAGGTACATAAAAAAGCATAAGAATTCCCTGGTATTTCCACTGCTCTAAAAGCAGATTGAACAGGAACTTGTTCCCATAGCCCCACTCTATAATAATAATCAAGTTCATTGTTGGATACTGACTGTGTAACTGTAGGAAGGAAAACCTTAGATAAGGCTAAATGATTGCCCGAGTATGTTCCTATTCTTACACCTTTAACAGACAAACTTAGATCAGCCCTAACTCTACCAACAATATTAAAAAAATCAACAATAGAAGTTCTCTCATGTGATAAGAGTAATTTGTTATCACAAATAGTGAATAACATATTCTTTGAGTGTTCATCAAAAAGACCAAGATTAAAGGCTTTCTCAATCTTAGTTTTGTCATATGCAAAAGTTAAAAGAGAACCTTTTGCATACTGACTAAGGTTACTTACTTCATCCGCTTTTGATATTATGTTAATCATTTTTACTTCTCCTTTTTCTCACTTCGGCACTATGTGTATCTGCACAGTACTCTTTGTTTATTGATTCGATACGAGCAAATATTCCACTAGACCATGTAACTGTGATAGCATTCTTTTCCAAAGCATTTAAAAAATGAGGCAATAATATTTCATCGATTGCAGGCATCAATCTTTGTTTGTCAGGTGTTCTATCATCTTGCAAGTTTCCAGTAGCAAAACTAAAAAACACAGATTTCATCGCACCGCTATTTCCTAAAACTAAATCTTGAATGTGCTCGTACAGAGTCTTGCAATGAAGAGAGTTTTGGGAAAAGATATCTGTTAGTCGGTTCTTCACCTTGACGCTGCAATCTCGCACAATCACTTTGTTCCCTGCATAACTCTTAGCTTCAAATACAATAATACAGTTACGTGAAACTAGGAGCACATCAATTTCCGTGTGCCCCCTACCACTTTTATATGGAATATAATAATGCGGATAGACTTTCCACTTTGAACCTAGACTACCCCGTTTTATCCATTCTTCGATGGTGTGTACAAGGAATACTTCTGCCAACTCACCTTTTGCACGAGAGAAGGCCTCCTGACTGAGAAAGTCCATACTCTTCATCTTCTTACAAAAAGAAAGGAATTCAGCATAACCTTGCGTTTCATAAACCCATTTGAAGCTAGCCTGAACCCTTTCCTGAATAGTGTCATGATCTTTTAAATCAATCACAGGGATTTCTTTTGGAGCTTTATTTGATTTATGTTTTGTCTTTTCCTTAATACCGTAAGCTACCTGTTTCCGATAACCTTCCATCTCTAATATAACTGCAGGAACGTTCAATATCTACACCTGCCTTCTTTTTAACCGTGGCTTATATTTTTCCAATAGTTTTTTGGAATTTAATTCTTCTTGGGTCAATATCTCTGGATACTTCCTTGCCACAACTGCGGCTATAATCACTGTATTAACCCTGTTAAGTTGAGTTTGTTTCCCAGTAAAGAAATACTCTATATCCTCAACAACCATTCTTTCTGAACCAAAGGTTGGTTCGTCTAATGTAACAATGACTTCATTCGTAGTCTCCATTCCTTGTAACAAGATATGGCAGTATTGGGCTATCTTTTCTTTTGAACCCTCAATAGGCTCTGTCAATTGCTTAAGGATATATTCGATTTTCCTAGGATCTTTGTAGCCCTCGAAATGGTAGCCATCCATAGGTACTTCTCCTATATAGCGAGAAAATACCATGTACGTCTCCCCATTAGGCAACTCCCTGTAATTGAAGGCAACCACGTCAGGCATCTCTAGAGGCAAAGGTTCAGAATTTTTTCGATATTGCCTTCCCAAAGTTTGGATTTCGGTTTTATCATAAGGTATAGTGTCATACATATCTTGAAACCTATCCAAGTTTTCTCCGTAGGAGTAGCCGAAATTCCAAGTCATCTCAAAAGGTTTCCATCCGTCAATTAAAATATGGGAAGCATTTTTAAAGATGTACATATACTTCTCTAACAGCTCTTCTCGTATCATAAAGATGGGTTCATCATGTCTGTTTACATAAAGACGAACATCTTCCTTCGTATATCCTTTTTCTCTAAATTGGTCGAGGATAAAGGATATGAAATTTAAAATAATTTCAGAGGAAGTTGCCTGTATCGGAGAGTTGAAAACTTTAGCAAGGGCATCAAATTCTTTTTCGTCAACCACGAGTCTACTATAACCAAACTTACTTTTGGCTACAACGGGAAAACCAATATCTCGAAGAAACTTGACATAATGCTTAATAATCATATAACGAGAAGAGATGTCTAAAGCGGACTTAAGAAATTGATGTTCACTAGCTGCATTCTTAAAATCAGACTGCGGAGAATTATAAACTGTTTTCAATGCAATAACTTTATAAATGTCACGTACAGCTTTATCGGAAAACTCTTGTACATTGGGATCATGCAAGGATATTCTCCGTAGCAACTTCTGTTTTTCTTCAGAACTCCTCACACCTTTCCCATATAAGTACTTGTCATGGTGATGATGGATTTGACGGGCTAACTCTCTGAATACTAAATACGAATCTTCAGTATGTTCATTAATATTCAACATATCTTCTGTTTTGAAGTATGTATTCAATGCACCCTTACCATCTATCTGAGGAAAGTCAGAACCAACCATAACATAACCTTTCGGTACCTTAAGAGATTTACGCAGATTTCCATATAAACCTATAACATTTTCCTTGTTAGTATTAAACCGACGGTTGTAATCAGGGGTTAGATTATAACCAACCTCCGTGATAAGAGAACCGTCAGCGGCCTCAATCTTGGGAGAATAACGAATCCTATTCATCATCGCATTTACAGTTTCATTATATTTCTTTTGTTTTTTGTACTCCCGGTACAAATCAGCCCAATCAGCAAGAACTTTGTCATCAATCATTTTTTGTTGATGTTTTTTCGTAAAAGAATCCTTCTTCTTTGTTTGCCAATACTTCTCTGGTAAACCAGACTCTTCTAGAAAACGAAACAATGTCGCTGTTGAAATACCAGAAGGAACATACTTTAATATCGAATACATATTTTCACGCAACTGTGTCAAATAAGATTTTTCGACCGCCGTTAAGTGCTGTATGCTTCGACTAATAGGATCTGTATCTAAATAAACGCAGGTTCCTTCCGCCAAATACATAGTAGCTTTCGTGAAGTCAAATTTATGGTCTTTCGACATGCGCATCATAAACCTTATTCCTCCTCTCCTCCAAAAGGAACTATCGTAGGATATTTCAATTTAAAACAATAATCCGCGGGTAAATCCTTGTTAGTATAGACCCACGTCGAATGATGAGTATACTCCGGCCAATACTCCTGAATCTTGTAAGGATTAATAGAAGAAGATGTGACCGAATAAAAAAGGAGATGTTTATAACCAGATGCTACAGCCATTGCGCTGTTCTGCAACGGATTTGCTATAACAAAAGTATACACTCCATACTCTGGACCACTACGAATAACATCATGCCACTGTTCCAATTTTGCTGAGATTGTTTTAATTTCTGACCCTTTCATTTGGCAAAAGTCGTAAAAGATATTAGCCACAATCGGGAAAGAAGATTCTGTAACAGCCACTGTCTCTAACTGCATATGTTTCCACCTAGCAAGCAGTCCTTGCACAATACTGATATAATGTTGATAACTCTTCTCTGTCAGACCAGGAAATCCTAGAATAAGAGTGGATTTACCATTCTGCAGCAAGGCTAACAGTTGTACTGCCCGTCTGTACTCCAATGAGGTTTTGTCAGTAGAAATACCGTATTCTTTGAATTTATCAAAAATCCAAGGTGGAGTATACTCTACTTCTGCCCCGTCGAAAACTTTATCATCCGTGTCAACCATAAGTTGTTTGTAATATATTCCTTTCACATCGTCATAAAAAGCTTCTTCTAAATCCATACTAACTGTGTAGCCATCAACTGTATATCCTAAGTCGCGGATATTCTGATTAACTTTCTTCGTGGGAGAACAAACATAGACTGCTAATTTTTCCTTTTTCCGAATCTCATCAAAATTAGAAAGTATAGTTGCAATCATATTCATACGCATACCCGATATAGAAGAGACACATAGCAGGTTGTAACCTAACATCGACTTCTTGGAATCAGTAGGGCGAAAAGCCGTGGAAAAAAAGTCATACTTTTTCTTATAGATAAAAGCAGGTTCACCTAAAAAGAAGTATGACATAGCTGCTTTGCCTGTTAAGTATTCTTGCCACTCTTTCTTTTCAATGATTTTATCTTCGTCGTAGAAGCTCATGTTTTCCGTACGACGATAACCAACAACTTTGGCTACCTGGGCTAAGTGGTCAAACACCTCCGTAAGGGGACGTGTATTAGCCCAAGCTTCTCTTTCGTTAGGTATAAATGGGCTAAGGCTTGGGACATTATCTTTCATATCTTCATTACCAGGATTGGTATTCGTTACAAGTTTACCTTTTGTACCAAGGTTAATAGAAGCCCCAGGGTTACCAATCATCTTAGTAGACATAGCAGGTTGGCAGCCTAACATTGCCCGAATATTAATGTTAACCATCGTATCCTTTGACATTTCACTAACAACAGATTGGGAGGCCATAATACATCTTCCGCCAGCGTTACGAGCAAGAGCAATAAAGCGCTCGATAAGAGTATCGATATAAGAAGCTTTTTTTGCGGCATTCAAGTACATAGACTTAACCTCGTCAAGAATAAGGATCAGCATTGGTAAATGTAGCCCTGTCTTCTTCGTGAACTCCTCAATGTTATTAACCTTAGCGAGCGTAAATATCTTGTTGCGCAAGTTCATCTCATCAAGGATGTACTCTAAAAGACTAATAGTATACTGCGGATCTGCTGTTGCTGCAACTACGTTTACATGCGGCATTGAATTTCCGTGCATCCCATATTTTTTAAATTCAACAATCTTAGGATCATTAAGGTAAAACTGCACTTTCCAAGGTGGATGAACAATTGCACCAGCCATAATTATATCGTTCAACGTTACCGACTTACCGTGCCCTGTTGCTCCACCTAACATCATGTGAGGAGAGGTATCGTGCAAAGTTTGCTGTTGAGGTTTTAATCTGTTGTTATCGATAAGACCAAGACCATGCAAAGAAAATTCTTTCGAACTTTTCTGTCTCCACATAGGAAACTTATCGTAATACATATGATTTTTTAAGTCCCCAACGTTTATGGTGTATAGAGGTTCAAAGTCCCCTCTTAACAATTCGGCAGTTGATTTAGGGATTTTAACAATTCTGTTTCTCACCCTAATTTTTGTCCGTTCTTCCTCCGTCTTCGCTTTGGATTCTTCGGCCAATTCATCGTCATCAACATTAGCGTATAACGGCGAAAGCAGATTTATAAAATCATCAAAGAGAAGAACAGGTTTCTTTTTACTGTACGTTATGAGAACATCTCTCTGATTGGAGATAAGATCGTCATCAATAGCGAACATTTGAATACCTCCCTTCCTTTATTAAATAAGACGGTTTGACATAATATCTGTCAAACTGGTTTCAGACACAGTCTGTAACCGTTGTTCTCGAATGGTGGGCACACCGTTAGCTATTAGCAAAGCATCCACCATCCACTGATACACAGGTGCCAACATAACAGGTTTAGTCCCTGCTGTTTGTATCACGCCGTCTTGTAAAGATGCTACAACTAACTGTTTAGTTTGTGCATCAATATTAATAAATCCTACCACTTTAGTTTCAGTTTTCGGTTTCTGAGTTTGAGGGTCAATATTATTCTTATCTTCTTTGATTGAAACCAAAGTTTGCCAAGACAAAGAAGTTTTGTCCCCTTTATAAACAATCGCAGACATACCTTTCACCTCTTTTTTTTGGAATACACCCGATTTGGTGTTTTTGTCATCTTGGTTGGTCTCAGTAGATGCCTCTTGATTTGCTTCATGCATATGAAGAAACAAGTCTAGCATATCAGACAGCATATACTGGCTAAATTCCTCAGAAAAAAGAAAAGTATTTGTACTATCTTTAGATAACCTTGAACCATACCAAATCTGTGATTTAATTTCCGCAGAACCCACAGCCATTTCTTTCTCTATATCTACATATTGCTTTAGATAGATATAACTTTTCTTCGGTTCTGTTAACATAGTGGAAGAAGTTATCAGGCCATTAAACCCCTTCTCTGAAGCCACTCTTATCATTTTTGCAGTTAGATAAGGCTTAAACTTGGAAACTAAATCTGCTTCAATTTCATCAGGTTGGTCAATAGCAGAATCATGAATTACAAACTCGCCATTTTCCAAAGATATACCGTCAATAAAATCTTCACCACTAGCGTAAGCCTCAACAACATCCCCTAAATAGATGTGCTGGTAATTAGAGAGAGTCTTGTCTGTATTAGGCACTTTGTGAGACGTTTCCACCATAAGGACAGTAAGCATTTCCTTCATTTCTCCGCTAGAAAATACATAACCAGGGGCAATGCCTATTGCCCTAGTATATTTCCCAGAATCTAATTGAACTTTTTCTAAAGATGAAATATCCATAGTCTTGGTGCTCATTTTAAAGGTCTTAAGGTCTAAGGTGTTAGAAGCGTCGCTCGGCACAATTAAATTGCGAGGCTTTCTTTCCCCCCATCGGAACAACTTAATCAAAGCTTCTATCCATACCTTGTAGCCATGCTGGCGTGCTTGACTTCCGATATAACCTATCGTCACCATTTCTCCCGTAAGTGCCTTTGGATCCTTTCGTGGTATCAAAGTAACTAAATCTACCACATCCTCTGACGATTCCTCTTCTGACACAAGCTCAACATCCAAAGGTACTTCTGGTGAGTGAGAGTATGAGTAACGGACGGCTTCCCCGATCATAGTATTGAAGAAGTCCAAAATATGGTCAGGCATTCCTCCCCTATCTAAAAATAGACGTACCAATTCATCTAATTCTCCATCAGATTTACCTGCGTTAGTTCTTCTCAAGTGTTGCTTGGTATAGTATAGAAGCCAGGCATCAATTGCATCAAAGAACTCTTGCTCATTGGCTTGTATGTCTAAATCGTCATTATACTCATCGCCCACAACATACTCAATCGGTAAATTAGCATTTTCGATAGCATTAAGCTCTTTCTGAACGGAACCGTAAGAATCTATCTTAAACTCTTTCAATGCCGCAATAGATGTAGCAACCAAATTTTTTCTATCACTACCTGCGCTCAGGAGAATAGGCTCAATAAAAGGTGTATTGAAAAGAATTGAAGGGTATGGTACAAAAACTTCCGAAATAGAAGAATATGTTGCGGGGTTTCCTGCTTCTAAGTTCTTTAAAACGAACTCATCAGGCAATTTAATAAAAAGTTTGTCACTAGGTTCTCTTTGCTTCAATGTTTTATTAAAAGACAAAGTGAAACCTTTTGGGGGTTGCTGTTCTTTATACAATCTATTTGCCTGAGGATTTTGATAAACATATTTATCAATGCTATCAGTAACATATTGCCTATCTCTGATAGACGTAGCTATAGTAACTAGAAGATCTGCTTTGTCTTTATGTGCTTCTGGCAACACTCCTTTAATCACGTCGGAAAAATCCTCGAGTTCAAACATTTCATAAAATCTTGTCAACTCGATTTCCTCGTCAAAAAAACCATCACAACATGGAATCAAATAATGAGTATTGGGGTACACATTGACCTCAACGTAGCCCTCCTTCTCCCGTAGAAATTCAAGGTCATTCGGGTCGAGGGAAGAGCCTTTAACAACTCTCCCTTCATTTTCATAATAGATAACGAATTTTCCGTCTTTTATTATCACAGCCATAACCTCCTTTTTAGATTATTTGATATAAATTTCATTTTCTCGACTTCCTTTATTCTTTAAGATTTCAAGAACAAAAGGGGGTCCCAACTGCTAAACTGGTTAGCGATTAGGACCCCTTTGTTTTACTTAAAGGTTACAGCTTTAACTTTGTTTTCAACCTCAGAAGTTTGAACGGCCGACATGTTAATCGAATCCATCCTTCCACACTTAGCCTCCCACTCTTCCAAGTTAGAAACATAAGACGAAATACCTGAACGAAGGGTCATAAAATCGGGAAGAACTTTGTCGTTGACAATCTTCTCCGCATCAAAACCCATAGTCTCCAAAACTTCAGCGGCAGGGTTGTCACCACAACCTTCGACGATTTTACCAAGGGAGACGAATATTGTTTTTAGGTCTTCAAACAGACCTACAGACGAGGTTTCAACCTGTCTCATACTTTCGTCATTAAAAGAAATCATATTTGTTACCTCCGACTAATTATTTGTGAATGGTTTGTGAATGACGGTTGGTTACCCGTTCGCATCGACAATCGCGGCAATAGTAGCCACAGCTTCATCAGCTTTAGCAACCACTTCGTTCTCCATAACATCCATAAGAGTCTTCAAGGAGATTTCGAAAGATTCTACGAGAGTCTTGATGTTCTTTGCAGAGTTCTCGTCCGCCGCGTTTTGAATTGTACTGATGAATGTGTTAGCTTGCGTTTGCACGCTCTCCAAACAGGTTTTCAACTGTTGAAGACCAGCTTGGGCCGCTTCAAAATCATACGATTTCGTCATGATTAATTCCTCCATATTCAAAGGTTATTTTCATTCTATAATGGTAAACTAACCTTTGAATCCGCCACGTTTTTCTTCAAGTTCTTTTTCGAAATTTTGGCGGAAAACAGAAGAAGGTAATGTAGTTAATCCAGTCTGAGTCAACTCTATAACATTATCAACATACTTTTCGTAAATCTTAATCGCCGCTGGAGTAATATCCTCTCGCTTAATAAATAGCATCGGAATAATTCCGACCTGCTCTCCTGCCACAAATAGGTGTACAATTTCGTCATTGAATTTCTGATCGTTTTCCAAAAATTGAATAACAAATTCATAAGGGATGGGTTCAGAACCCAATTCCTCTTGTACTGTGTTATATTCAGCTATATTAGTAAAATTGGTTAATACCGCTTTAAGTTTTCGGTCTAATGCATCATGTATAACCGAAATTTTCTCGTTGAAATCCCGAGACATATCTGTCAACAAAATATCGGAATTGCTTTCCTCGGGCAATAAAAATCTGTTTATCCAACTCGCTTTCATCATATCTAAAATATGGATTTTCAACGTACCCCATTTCATATAATTTCGGAGTTGAAAAGTAAGTAAACGTAAGAACTTCGTAGTACTGTCCCGTGATGTATATACATATAATCCAGGCAAAACAGGAAAATAAACGTTGCTAGCTTCCTTTACATCCCAAATTAAATTAGGCGGTAAAACAACATGTCGCACATCGTTCTGAGGATTCATAAACTGCTCCCTCTCCTTCTGTGCTTGTATCATAGTTCTCTCATAGCTAGAGCGTAATTTCTGGTCAACATCCTCTAGTTCCGCTTTTTTTCTAGCAATCTCTTCTTCCAGTTGTTCATATTGTTTTTGCAGTTGATATAACATTTTAAAAATTTCATCTTCGATGTCGTCTGAAGAAAAGAATATTTCTTTCTTCTCTCTTTCTACAACAGAGATAAGCTTCTCCAGTTCAACTTCCTTTTCTTTTCGTGTGTCCAGCTTTGAATTCCGAACATCCTTTAAAAGATTTTGGAATATCTCTTGTATTAAAGAATTATTCTCCTCTTGCACTTGAAACACGGTCTGAACTAACATATGGTATAATTTTGAATACCTGTGTAAAGTATAAACACGTTCAACAGCACGAATTAATTTAACAGGAAAAGTCACAACCTGTATCGGCCCTAACCATAATCCCCTGATATAATATGTTATGTTGCTTACCTCTGGGGTATCGTCATCCTCATCACTAATATCCTTTTTATCTTTATCCACAAAATTAGTTACAATCATCTCTGGATTCCTTTCAATTAAAGAATATAATTTCTCTATATTAGTGAGATGCAGTATATATGAATCCAAGTTTTTGATGTGTTTTCGGAAAGTTTTATACGGGAGAACAGCTTCGGTAAAAGCTAAATCAATAAATGCTTTTTGACTTGCCTTCAACAACTGATTGTAAAATTCAGTTATCTTGATACTCGCCTTATTAAGAGTTTCTCTCTTCTGCATAACCTCGGACAACTCGTAATGATCATCCTCAATAACAACAGATGTAATGTATTCATCAATCTCCTTTATTTCTTTTTCTAAAGCAGACATTTCTTCTGAATACTTTTCATCTATTTTTAGTCTTTCCTCTGCAAGATAGTCTTCTTGGGCTTCCTCTACCTTTTCTGCTCGATTGTCCTCAACATCTTTGATTTGATCATAGATATCACGTAATTGAGTGCTTAAAGTCAGAATCTCTCCAGACAGTTTTGTCTTCTGTGCAGAGAGAATAACTGACTGGTTAAGAGCCATAATACCACCTCTTGGTCACTACAAGCAAAGCCACAGAATCATACAATGCATCATGAGCTCCAATGTTTTTTTCACCAAGTTCAGATAGAACCTTTGAGACTTCAATCTTATCGACATCATTCAAATTATCAGTCAACTTACTACCCGACTTAAGAAAAGCATCAAAAGAATTAAAAGGTTTTGGCATCTTGCGTAAGCTAGTTACTTCCTCACCGAAATCCAAAACTAAACCTACCTTTAAAGCTTGCAATTTAGTTTTCTCAATATCAAACCGAGTATAGGTTATATACTGTGTAGGATTATCCCTAAAGAATAAAGGTAAGTTGGGAATCTCAGACTGAAAATACTTTTCAGTCTTTTTCCACAATATCTCTTGGGACAATCTGTGTATGGAAGTTTCTTTCTGCTCGATAGGGCTTGTGTTTCGGAAGAATTCATTTCCGTAAGACAGAATGTTGAAATCCCAATCCGTCTCTATCCAAGCTAATTGTAAAATATCGGAAGAAAGAGATAAGCCCCCTTCCAAATCGAACAGAAGTCTTGTTACCAAGATGCCCCCATGTAAGATTCTCCGTTAATGTGGAACCTTACAATACCATGTTGCTGTATTTCATCAAAATCAAAAGGGTAATCAAATTGCAATAATTCTGCCATCTCTTTAACTGTAACATCGTAAGCTTCAGCAAATCCTATCAAAGTAGATAAAGCGTCTGGCAGATTAAGAGTCATTGTAGAAACGGTTTCTAAAATCTCTACCAGCTCAGCACGAGATTCCACAAGTTGGTTTCCCGTTAATAAATGAAGAAGAGTGCTATTCAAATTCTTTTTTACAGTATCGGTCAAAATGGAATCTGCCTGCTCAACAATTTTTGTTGCAAGCACTTGCACCAAACCGTCGTCTACACTGGACACTGCCATGCGTAACTTGTTTATAAAATACAACTCCCCTTTGACATTCGTAAAAGATATGTCCAACTGGGAGATAAACTTTGCGTGCGCAATAACCATTGATTTCGGCTTCCTAACCTTACCTTGTGGTGTATATTTCTCTTTTATCTCACGTATTTTTTTGATATGAGGAAGATAACGAGGGTCCTTCACTTCTGTTAGAAGGGCTTCGACCTCTTTTCTATTTTTTGTAGCCAATAAAAGTCTCATCGTAATACTAAACCTCCAAACTTAGCTATGATACGTTGCGGTTGATCGGGTATCCAAGCGGTTAGGTACTCATTTAAAGGAGAACTATATACAACCGCTTGGTTTTCTTTCAATCTCTCACGGTCAAAAGTTTCTTCGTATACAACACGCTCTGTATTTATCTTGAATCCGTCTTGGTTATACGTCTCCACAAGCATAAACTGCCTACTGCTTGCAAGCAAAGCAGGTATAATACTTTCATCAGAGAAAAGTTCATGGAAACACAAGGCTAAGAAAATCATGAGTAAAGGCCCAGATGTGAAAGAATCGTAAGGAATATCTTCTACATCCACTCCCATCATAGATAAGGCATCTGTTGGCGTAACCATACTTACAGAGACACCACTCTTAGGTGAGATGTGTGGGATAATTTGTGGTTCTTCAAAGCCCTTATCGGTTCGAAATATACTAGAAGCATTGATTGTTGGGTTCTTCCTTATAATCTTAAACCAATTGACAATCCCAGGTACATCAAATTCTAAAAGCGACATAAACCTATTACCTTCTTTGTTAAATATAGCCGCTTGATTTTCTACCCCATACATGAGTTTGGAGCAGTATATTTTCTCGACAATCGGAGCCTGCCAAGCACATGCTGCCAGTTCCCGTTCAAAGAATCCTGGCATCTCCTTCAATAAGCCTTCTGTAATATCTACCAAAGTACCTGTTTCTGGATTTGTTATTTGGAACGTTTGATAAGGATTTGCTACAAATTGCTCCGCCAAATTCACCATCGTAGTATAAATAAGGGTGCGTATATTAATAACTCTACCCTCACCATTTAAAGCATCAATAAATTGCCTTGGATTTTGCAAACTTCCGACAAGTTTACCTACTGTAGTTTTTAATTCTTCTTCTTGCATCCGCTCTAATAAGTTAAAAACAGCAATCTTAATGTCCTCAGTTTCATCTTTGCCGTGTGGTGTATTAACTGACTTCCAAATCCGATTATGACCGCTACCACGAACATAAACTATGTCGGAAAAGTTACGAGAAGTAATTGTAAATGCACGAACTATGTCAGAAAAGCTACGAGAAGTAATTGTAAACGCACGAACTATGTCACCCTCCTTATTGCGTTCAAGTTTCACAAAAGCATTGTTAATCATAAAAGCGAAATTAAATACCACCTTTAGCCCCTCCTTCTATCTCCAAAGTTATTTGTAGCCCAGGAAACTCTGTCTCACTAATATTGATTTCAGAAAAGAATTCGAAATCAAAGTAGTAATTAAAAGTCTTATATTCAAAAAGCGAGATAGACAAAAGACTCTTTTCAGTCATAAGTTTATAATATTTCGCCAACTGATCTGACTTATTTTTCAATGAATAAAAGTCCTTAAACAATCGGAGGAATACCTTAAACGGAAAAGATTTTTCCATATACAAACTCTTCTCTCCCCTTAAGACTTTCGCTACTTCACTTAGGAAAACCGCCTGAGTATTCCCTTTGATATTACTCTGCAACTTTATATAAGCTCTTTGTACCTTAAGTTTCTTTTGATAGGGTTTGTACACAGACTCCTCTTCTTCGAACAAATCCTTGGCAACAGTACTTGTAAAGATCTTTAATATATCATGATACATCTTTAAGAAAACGATTGCACGGAAGTTACCACCTGTAATAGATTTTGATGGAAAAATCTGAGTGTCATTCTTAATAGATATCAATTTCCACGAAGTCTTGCTTTTGTCCTTTTCCTCTACAATATAGTTGGGGTCAAGAACTTCCACCTCTTTATACCTCAACACAGAGGAATTAAGAGGTACAAGAAATTTTGAATTTCCCACTTGCATTTCATCACCTTTCTCGGTGAAAACAAACTTATGAGTGCCCCACATTTTCGTCTCTTCGTCTTTAATATTCATCATCAAAGAAAAGGAAGAATCGGTTTCTCGAATATTATGCATCATGGCATAAGTCTGGCTGAATGATTCAGTTAAAACTCTGGCTCTCTCTGTTATCATACGCCGTATGAGGTTGGTAACAGAAGGTTCTGCCTGAAGGCTAAGTTTGCGTTCCCCAACAGGTGTATCAAATCTATAAGGTGAGGAATATCCTATCCTCCCCTTCTCGTCAAAAGATATCTCACTGAGAGTACTTTTACTCAACAGACTTTTCAAAAAACCTCTTGGGGATTCATCAAATCAGTAACAAGAAACAAGTCACTACCTGTTTCCAAATCAAAGTGTTGAGTTCGTATCTCTCCCTTATCCTCATAAGAGAACAATACCATACTAAGCATATAAACCTCCTTATCGCAAGCAACTTTCAAAATCCAATCGCCTTCATTTTAAAATTTGCCTCTTGGTTTTTCAATGTCGTTTGCTTTATCTAAAATCAATTATTTCATCAACAACAACCCCATTAATAAGACCCTGTGCACGAACTACAGGAACCTCTATTCCGTAAGGGTAAAGGAAGATCATGTTCTGAACAGACACATGATACTCCATAAGGTCAAAAAACATCCCACCGGGAAGAGTCATAAGATAATAGTCGCGGTCCATGACGATATGGGGATACATTTGCAACAACAAAGCAGTTAGTGCTAGCAAGTCATAGGAAGTGTTAGGACGTACAGCTCCAAAGCTAACTAATTCCCAAGGACTTTGAGTAATTCTGCGGACTTGGATTATTTCCGTGAAGTACTCTTCTCCCCATACACCTGTGAGAATCAAATTACGACGTTCCTCTAAAGGCAATTGTGAAATTTCTCTTAACTCCTGAGTCCTGTCAGGAGGTTGGTACTCTACTTCTTGTGGTGTTAGTCTTAACCATAGAAAATAGATAGTAAGAAGAATCAGAGAGCTAGCCAGAGAAATCAATAAGGCAAGGAAGATAGTTTTAACTTCTTTCTTAGTAATCTTCATATTTATTCTCCTTATTATTCCATTATTTCGTTACCACCCAGATCAGGTGAGTCAGCCTCAGCCATAGGTGTATAACCAATAAGAGCGATAAGGTCATAATCAAAAGCTAATTGTCGTTGACGTGACCTATCTTCTTGATTATCCCACCATTCCCTGCTCCAATTCAAAGGGGGATCTAGCGGTGGATTCATTCCGAACATAGCCTGCCATAAAGGAAGATGGTTCGCATGTGCCCCATGGGCTGCAACAACTTCTGCCCATCTTAATGTACTGAACCTGTTGGAACCTACTTGATGAGCAGGAAGCCAATAACCTGAGATATGGATTGGTTCCGTACCTCTAAATCGTGCGAGACGGTCTACTCTATTGGAATTCGTTATATGAGCACCAGTTTGACCTAGAAATATATTCCTTTGCTCATCTACATCATGCCCCCAAAACACTAGATGTGCGTTAACTCCTGCCGTAAAGAAAGAGACGTATTCTGTATTATAAATGCGTTCAGCTGTTGCACCAAAAGATAGAGCCATAGGAAATCCTGAGGCAAAAACAGGGTAGGTAAATAAAACATTACCACCATTATGCCCAGGAACAAAACCTAATCTTATCCCAGAAAACCGCAGAGAAGCAACTTGCTCTTGATAGTTAGCCCACGCTCTAACAGGATTTCCTCCCGAGTGGAGATTAAAATGGCCAAATAATTCATTGTCTCTAATAACTCTCTGGACTTCTAACCTAACGTCCGGATGTAACCCGATAATACTTTGTTCAAACATAGTGGCGACAGATATTCCGCTTCTTACGCCTGCTTCCAATCGTTGGTTTCGCCCTCTGTTGGCTAAGGTTCTGTTAAACCATAAGGTTCCAGACATAACAACCGAATCATCAACAGGAGAAGTTTCTCCAAAACGCATCTGTCTTCTGTCTATAGTGGTAGAATCCCACTCGCTATTAGTTCTAACTGCTAAACGTCCTTGTGCTGCAAAAGTAAAGAATCTGCCTCTAACATCTTGATCATCAACTGTAGTACCTCCAAGGCTACGAGGTAAATATTCCATTCTATCTCCGTTAACGGTAAAATTTCCGTATGAACCCATCACTAAGTGATACAGAACGAATATAGTTTCCAAACAAATATCTACCATAGAAGTAGGAATACGAAAGGTCGCTATGTCCCCGTGCTCGTGAACCGCTCGACTAAGTGCTAAATTCAAATTACGGGGATTATCTTCCCCAAAGGTGGCGAATCTAGATATAGGGGAAGCAGTATCACCAAAAGAATATTGGAGTCTTTCACTAACTGCTTCGGACCAGTTACTATATCTGGAAGTGCTACTCCCTCTTCTAAAAGGAGGATCCCCTGCGGCATCTACCCCTGTAATTACCTGCCATAATGTTCTTCGGTTACTGGAATGTATGCGAAGTCGTGTGTTAAGTTGGTTTAAGATGCCAGCATCTATTTCAACTGCGGTGGATGCCATAATAATAAACATAACTCTCCTCGCTGTCTCATCAGATAAACCATGTGAATTTAACTGTTGCCAAATCCAGTTAAATTCGTCAGCAAGACTCATAGATGTAGAATTGTTTTGTGTAAAAGGCGAATCAAAGTTCTGCGTTAAGTACTCATTTGTTTGATTTGCTATAGATTGTGCAAATGTTGTAGCCGCCCTAAAGCCTGCATGGTCTGTGCCTGGAGTATTGTCGAACAGTCTTTGTATTTGTGTAGAAGCGTTATTAAAACTTCGCTCTGCTGTAGCAGTATCCGACCTAGGCCTTAAAGCAGATTCCATATTCGATTCCATATCAGTTAGAAAACTCTTCAATGACATAACGGCCTGGTCGTGTGCAGTTTCCCAAACCCCCACCTCCTCTGCGTTCACCCACATCTCAAAGTTAGTTGGATGAAAGTGAACTGTGTGTATAGTTACTCTCTCGGCATTGTCTTGTAATATAGCTGTTAGCCTAGATACTTCTGGATGTATCCCCAACTGACCTCCTCCAATGTCATAATCAAGAGTTTGATAATGTTCCAAACGTAGCATATATTCATGATAATCTGGATTATTTAAAATCCAAGCAGATGAACCGAAACGGTTTCCCTGGAAACCGACATTGAACATCATTAAATCTTGATTGGGACTTGTGGGATGGGCAGTCATATGGTGATTAAATAAGTCACCTGTATCTGGTCGCAATCCTTGATGTTCCCAAACAACATTCGTTTGAAACGAATGTTCAGGCCCAGCATCAGCCAAGTTGGTGGAGCCGAAATATACACCCTCCGTAGATACTTGTTGCCAAACAGCCTGCCCTGTCGCGTTAGGTTGAATGCCCATTATATGGGGTGTCCATGAGCGCATCTGATGGCGAACCACATCCAACCTATTGGGATTGCTGGTAAATTCTGTGTTAATACGTCGGTCATGAGGGCTTGCCCCGTAATGCCAAGTTTGATTTCTTAAGATACGCACATCAATGTGGTCAAGAAAAAAGGCATTAAAGAAACCACCTATTAAAAATGTAAAGACGACAACTAGAGCAATTAAAAGACGCATAAATTATTCCCCCTCTACTGTTGTCTTTTTTACTTTCTCACCATGTGGTACCAAAATCATATCGTATCTCCTGTCTAGTACGAAAGCAGTGAAAACAATAAGATCTGATATTACATATATAACCACATAATACCAAATTGACATATCTGTCACCAACATGATTAGCAATTGGAACACTCTAAAAAGAATCCATATCGAAGGATAGCTCCTTTTGCTGTTTGGTACTTCTTCACCCTGTATATGAAGTCCTAAGGTTTCGTGTCTTATCAAACCCACCACATAAATGTCTAATGCTGCAAAGAGACCAAAGATGTGGAAGATAGCACTTGCGAAGCTATGAATATTTATAAATGTTACACTAACTGCAAAACCAGCCAAACATAGAAACCTCAAAAACCAAAAGGTAAATTTGATAATCACCTATGGTCACCTCCTTTTAAATATTCAATAATCATACTTTCAAACTCAAAATTAAGTTCTAGCTCGACTTCCTTTTGTGGTTCTCTTTCTTGAACTGTGGAGAATGCAGATAAAAAAATAAGGTGAAGAACAAATATCCCCACCATTCCTAAGATAATCATTCTTCACCCTCCCTCCTAGTGGTCGCTATTTCTAAAAGCGAGTCTAAGGACGACATATCAATAGATGTTTTAGCATCTTGATAATAAGTAACTTTGATACCCATATAACCCAATTGTAGAACCATATAATGGCTCAATACTAACCCTCCAATGTCCTTTCGCAATCCATCCTTAAGACCATAAGATTGCATGGGTTCGTCGATACCCTTTCGATAAAATTCAAATTGCTCTGGAGCAACTATTCCATCAAGTATTAAGTGAGGAAATATCATGTTATCCTCCTCTTCACTTATCACATCCATTGGCCTGTCGAGGTTTAAGTCAATCATATCGTTATTATAACAGCAAGGTCCGTCAAAGAAGCAACCTCTCCGTTGGTCATGATGGTGCGATTATACGCATTCATATAATCCTCCAAAAGGTCATCAGACAATAACAAAGTGCGGTAAACAATACCTTCGTGTTGTACTTGTTGGGTTGCGCTTAAAATAACCTTGTCGTTACCTCCTTTTCTTGCTTTCTCCACTAACTCTTCGATTTGCAAGAAAAGGAAAATTCTTTGCTTATCGGTTAATGGATTGCCAGCAAACTTATGTTTACCAAAGGTGGTTATAACCAAAGTAGAAGGTTCGTAAGTAGTAGCTACTGCACCGAAACTTTCCAAACTAATGTTTGGTATCTCGTGGTGCAACATGACCTTTGTTGTTAAAGCTTCAATGATTTCCACATAACCTGCACTAGCTAAGATATCGGCACGGGTTTCAGTAGGTTCGGGTTCTGTCTTAACAACTTCTTCTATCGCTTGTTGGTAAGTAGGTACTTGAATTGCTTGTACGGAAGTAGGGGTTATAACCTCCTCCACAACTAATTCGGTAGAAGAAAGGGTAGAAATTTCTTCTACTTGTAAAGACTCTTCCTCCTTTTCCTCCTTATCTTCCTTAGGGTATAAGACGTTGCCACTCTCTTTCGAAGCAACAACATCTTCCTCCAGCGCATCTTCTTCATTGTTCTCATCCCAGCTGTTTCCGATATTTAAAATATCACCTGTTTCTATGGGAGTAGGCAATGGTTCTAAATCATCATCGTCGTCATCTAGAAGAGCTAATAGACCACCTTTTTTCTTTCCTTCTACTCTTGTTGGTGTTGACGGAGGAATTTCCTGCTCATCGTCATCATCAAGCAAGGATGAAATATTCTTCCGTACTCTAGTAGAGGGTGAAGAGAATGTGTCTTCAAGCTCATAATAGTCATCCTCATCCGCATAAAATTCGGTGTGGTCGTAATCCATAATGGAACCATTATCTTCCTCGTCATCATAAAGAGAGTCGTCAACATGCCCGAGATTTTTAACCTCTCCCCCAAATCCGAGCCGACTAAGAAAACCTTTTTTCTTTTTAGCACCCTTATCAAAAACCTCCGAAGGTTCCTGAGTGGTGTTATCTAAATCTATCATACTAATACTCTCCTTGGTCTTGTTTTTGTGAGTCTCTCTTCATTAGCTCAACAGTCTTAATGAAGCTAGCATCTTGTAACATCGGAAGAGTTCTTGCGATAGGAAAGAAGTAAAATAACCCTCTCAAGAACGTAGTCCCCGAAGCACCCTCTCCGCCAAGTTTATTGTGTAAATCCACTACTTTAGACTTTATCTTTATTGTAGCTATACCTCTAAGAATGAAATACGAAGAAAAGCAAATGAAGGCCATCGTCGCTAAAATCATAGGTGCTTCTAATAAGAAAGTTATACCAAACAGACCAATCAAAGGCGTGAAAGCAACAATTATGGCTAAGATTCCCACTACCAAAAGAACGAGAGAAAGTTTACGATAAATCGGGTAATATACCGTCATAATTCCCAATATTGGAATAAAGCGAAGTGGATTCGATCTTTTATTCGTAAAACTAAAGATGGCATTAGTATAACGCACGTCCGCGAAAACTTCTACCCAAAGACCAAGGACGACAATTCCTAAAAGAATAAAGGGGTTATCAGTCCCCTCAATACTGAAGAAACCGAAGTCTGCACCCATAATAAAAATAAAAAAGCCCAATGCCCCAAAGATGGTTAAGAATCCTATATAAACGAGAAATTTACTTTCAATTTGAGGCTTCTCTACTACCTTGTCTCTTCTTTTTGCCATAATTAAAACTCTCCTTTCTGAACTAAAGAAGGTAAAGCGTTAACAAAAATCCCCTCTCCTATCGAAGGAGTATTCGAATCCTGACGCTTACCTAGATTATTAAAAAGTTTAGGGTTGGTTCGACCTTCATATAAAACCGTGAAAACTTCCAGATGTTCTTGTTGTAAATGGAAGATATCAGTCTCTCCCATACCCAGCCAAAGCTCAAAAGTATTAATATACCTATCGGGGTCGGAATTTAATTCTTGGAAGAATACCTTTTTGGCTACCTCTTCTGTACCTCGTCTTTGAAGTACGTCATCCAACACTCGAGTGGAGATGTAATATCTTCTTCCGTGGTAGAATAAAATCTCTGTGTAATCTTCCTTCTCTACAGGAAGTTCGACAGTAGAAGTAAAAATGTGATACATAAAATAATCCTCCTATAGCAAACGACATTGAAAAACCAAGAGGCAATTTCTCAATTCAGCGATTTTAAGCTGAATTGAGAATGAAGGCGATTGGATTTTTGAAAGTCGCTTGCTTTATTTCCTAAGTAGTTGTGGAACAGTGATTTCTGCCATTTCTTCGTACAATAAAAGAGCATTTTCCACCGTAATAAAGTTAGCTAGTTTCTGGCTAAACCTGTCAGGCTCTATGCCATCCACAATACTATTTATATAATTCTTCAATAATTTACGGGAAATGGTACGAAATTTCTTTATCGCCAATCTATATTTAACAACTGCTTGGATGTAATCTTCTTTCCTAATTGCAGGGTCTCCTACAATATAAAGAAGCATTTGATTGAAATTAAAGGGTAAAGTCCTTTTAATATCTTTCAACTTAATGAACCCGTTAAGATATTTAACGATATTATCTCGGGAATGATATACGCTCCACATATTATAATCAAAGTCTTTTGCAACCTCTCCGCATCGATATAAACTTGCCGAAGGAAAAAGGCTTTGCATCCACTTCACAAAACCTGTTTCAGAAATCGCAGCCACTTTATGTTCAAGACCTATGTCGCGGGCAAGACGAGTTACATAAAAATAGGATAAAGGGTCGACTGCTAAAACAAAAGGCGTTAATTTCTCCAACGCAGGCAGCAACTTCTCCACTTCTTGCTGTCCATAGATATAAATAACATATATCTTTTTTCCGAACAAAGAAGAATTTTTTGCAGGCGATAGTTCCTGCCCTATATAAACATACTCAACTTTCTTTGAAGGGGGTAGCAGATTTAACTGCTCTACCTCTTCATTATATAAAGTTGTTATCAAGTTCATTAAATAACCCCCGATTCTCTATCCGTAAAGGAAGGGATTCTTCGACAAAAGAAGTGTCCGCTAAAAGAGAGGAAACTATTTGCATATAAGAAACGGTATCCCTTAACTGATAGCAAACTTCACCTATATAAGTCTCCTCTTCAATCTCAATCAATCTTGCGATTTTGTGAGCAGCAACCAATCTTGGGCTAACTCCTTTTTCGATTGTAGGAGAAGGTACTCGGTCGGACAAGGGATAAAGATGCGTGGAAAGGAACTCTCTACGGTCTTTTGTTATCTCAAAAAGAAGCTCAAAATGAATACTCAATTTGCTCGTATCAAAATACCCACTTTCAAAACCTCTCCATATATGGTCAGACATAAGCAATTGCTTATACCCCGTATAACCATATTTGTGCGACATAGGCTTAGCCAAAGGTAACTTTTCCTCCTCTGACCAATAGTAGTCAGTAATACTCAGCCCTAACACTTCATCTGAGCTTAAAACTTGTAAATAAGTGTAATAATCCCAAAGAGCCGCATAAGGAATATCTGTTTTTGGGCGCTCTCTTAAAACAACTTTCATAGACTCCAAAGGTTTCTTGAAATTTCCATGGTCAACAAGATATCTTAAGTTATACGCTTTTTGCAATAAGATTAATACTGGAGGCAAGACCTCTCCTAAAGTTATTCTGCGTGTAAAATACTTAACACCAGCTATTCTAGCAAGATTGTCCTGCATCCACAACAAAGTTTGTTCCAAATTCATACGTCTTTCGTCCTCTAACACATAGATTTCATAAGACAAGGTGAAAATAGAAAAAGTCTCTAAAGTTTGTACAGCAGATGCAACAAAGGTCTCGAAATCAATAAAATCAATATAAAATTTTGTCCCCCCTACGAAACGCTTAACTAAGGTTTTATATAGGTTAAGATAATCATCGCTTTCGACTGCCTCCGTGGCCATCTCAAACTCCTCTGCAAGGATAACCCCTTTTTCTTCTTTTAACAATGAGGAAAGTTCAGGAGGTAATCGCTGCATCAACTCTTGTAAATTAGGACGATAGAAGGCTATACCTTTGAAGTTTATCTTCAAATCCTGAATCATTTCTTTAACAACTTGCTCCACATTATCCACAAAGATTTCAGGCAGACAAATAAAATCTCCACAATCTCTACACCTATAAGGTGGATTTGCAACAACAACTTGATGTTTTTTATTCTTAAGTGTGGTAATAATCATTGCTGTTAAAGGAACAATTGGATAGTTGAAGTGAACTTCCGACCTTCCTCCACACTCACATATAAGAGAGTCGGGGGAGAAAAAGCAAGCGATATTGTCAATCTCAGGGCGATTATAAACAGATCTGTCTTTTTCTAGGTCTAGAATCAAACAAGCTTTTTGAGCAAGTATTTCCAATTCTTTTCTTAATTGTAACTTATCATCATCGCTTAATCTCCGTCTTTCGTTAAAAAATATGGAAGTCGCTTTTTCATAAACAGTATCTATATTCCAAGAGTCTTCCGTATGCATGGCCCCAAAGGTTTTTGACAACCAAAGAGGAAAAGACTCTGACCCTGTGTCGTGTTCAAAAGGATCATCATTAATAAGCTGTACAGCTGGAGATTTAATAACAGATATTAGACCTTCAATAAGCATTGTACCTCTCCTATCCATCTTCTTTGGGTCACTAATTGCGTTAGTGATTTTTCCTAAACGAGTGAGAAACATTGAGTATTCTTTCTCTCTCCCGATTGTATCAGGGCTAGCCTGATCAATTACTTTGTGCTTTTGTAATCCCAAACCACGACTTTGCACTTCATCCACAAAATCTGAAAAGATATCAATATCATAACCATCACCTTCTAAAAGCAAGAGGTCTCTTTCTGTGTCTTGGGCTATAGAAAACATTGCGGCTCGTGCGGCAGAATCATCAATATCAAAGATATCATCTAATTCTGCATAACTAGGAAATTGATTTTCATCCACATCTGAAGTAAAAAAGTCTATATCTATATCAAGAATTTCACCTTCACCTGCAAATAAGTCATCATCTTCGTTCACGTTCATACCTCCTTATTCCTCAAATATCCAAGGCTTTCCTAAACTTAAAAAGAAACTCTTGGCTAGTCACAATAGGCTTTCCAAGTTCGCGAGCCCTCTTAGCCTTGGTTGAGTTAGAGGGACTATCCGTAATGAGAAACTGAGTGGTTTTCGTAATAGAGTTCTTACGTGTAAAAACAACTCCTTGTTCATTGCCTAAAGTATTAAGGACTTCTAAAAAAGCGTCTTTATTCTTAAACCCTTTTATTGAACCCGTTATTGCAATTTCAATAGTTTCTGCCTGAGACAAGTCCTTTGCCTGACTCATCTTATATAGAAACTGAACATCTTCTACATAGCACCACATATTTTCTTCAACACTCAACTTTGTTGCAGTCGCTTGAAGCAAGGAACTTAAATCTCCTTTTCTGATAATCTTCTTATCTAGCAAAGCTTTCGTAAGAAACTTCGCAGAATTTTCCCCAATATAAGGAAGACCAGACATCTTTACTAGCTTAGCTAAACTTCCAGAATACGCCCTAATTTTCTCTATTGCTGCAGATACTTCTTGCCTGCGAGTATAAGAGAAGCGGTAATGGCTCTCTGGTCGTAACATATCACGTAACCGTACTTTAGCTTCGTGCTTCTCGTGAATGTTTTTGTTATAAAGTTCCCGTGCAACCTCTAAACAAGAAGCATTGCCTACACCTTCTGCACCAAAATGTTTAAGCAAGATAGAAAAGGCGTAGGCTGTCTTGTAAAAACAATAAGGATTCAAACAATGCAATGTAGTATAATTAATTCCGCTTACTCTTACAATCAAATCTGCCTTACATTCACATTTAGTTCTATCTTTAAATAGCGACATCTGTTCTGGATTAACAACTTTACCCAAAGGACGAAAATCTAGAGCTGTATATGGACGAACCTTCTTCGATTCTTCGTAATCCAAATCGCAAATATTCCAAATATCAGGTATATCATTTCTCACGGACCAGTCATTGCCTGTGTAATTTTTAATCCATAGAGGCAAATCTACACCGATAATATCATCAATACCCCATTCTTCTCCTTCTTGGTCATACCCAGGAATAGTAGTCCATGCGTGGTCATATCCCATAAGATTTACACGATACATCAAATCACCTCCTGTATGGTTTAATCAAGCAATCCAGTTGGTGGTAAAGGTCTAATATAAGTTACAGTCACACTACCTGTTGCATCTGTGACTACCTCCATCTCTGCTGTTAACACTCCTTGTGGAGCGAGGGCTAAATATAAAGAAAATGGAATCATCGCTCTTACCCTTCTCCCTTGAAAAGTCCCTTCTATCCAGTAAACTTCAACCCCAACATCTAATACCGCACGGTGTCTAATGTACGCAATATTTTCTGTAACGGTATTGATTTGGAAAGGAGGGGCAAAATGTTCAGGTTGGTCGATTTGAGAAAAGTCTCTTCTAAAACTGTCTGCCTCTATATTGCCTTGGGCAAAAAGGTTTGCCCTATCAATATAATATCTACCAATACCCATAAGATACAGTTG